>Ga0105053_10000016_pt1 | contig 152913 bp, 122 predicted proteins | sample BON01_FD_78093 | JGI IMG/M metagenome (GOLD analysis project Ga0105053, IMG submission 78093) | Freshwater microbial communities from Lake Bonney liftoff mats and glacier meltwater in Antarctica - BON-01 | ecosystem: Environmental > Aquatic > Freshwater > Ice > Glacier meltwater | place: Lake...
ACCCTTCGATGGAATAAGTTTAAAACCGCTAATATTTAAAGAAGCCAAAAACTGGGACGATAGGATAATCTATCGGCACTGGAACAACCGAACGAGTTTAAGGACCCAAAATTTTCTCCTTGATCATGAAGGAGCCTTGTTTGACATGAATAATGATCCATACCAGCAAAACCCCATTCAAGATCAAAAACCGGAAGTCACGAAAAGACTACGGTCGGCAAAAGAGGACTGGGAGGCAGAAATGTCTGATGAATTAGCCAGCAATGGCAAAAATCGGCCGTTTACCCTGGGAGCACCTGGAGCAATTTATACACAAATGCCTGCCCGAGATGGTACTGCTCATGGACAGATCCAGCGATCTAATCGTTTTCCAAATGACTCTTTTTTTACAAATTGGGTGAGTTTGCAAGACAGTATCACCTGGGATGTTGAGGTATTGGAAGCGGGAAAATACAATGTGGAGCTCTACTATACTTGCCCTGAAAAGGATATTGGTGCTACCTTTAGACTTCAGGTAGGGAAGGATTTTCTTGATGGGAAGGTGGATTTAGCACATGATCCGCCACTTAAAGGGATGGAAAATGACCGGGTAAAACGTATGGAGTCTTACGTAAAAGACTTCAAAGCCATGCCTCTGGGAGAGATTAACCTGGGTAAAGGAGAGGCCACCTTGTCTATCAAAGCACTTGATATTCCCAGTAGCCAGGTTATGGATTTAAGATTGATTGTATTCACCAAAACCAATTGATAATAAGTAATGAAAAAACAATTTAATTATTTAGTAATAGGGTGCTTGATTTTATCAGGCTTGATGTTTTCATGTTCAGGGCCTGAAAAAGCCGAGGAAAAAACCTATGATGTAGTCGTATATGGAGCCACATCCTCTGGGATAATAGCTGCTTACACAGCTAAAACCATGGGGAAGTCAGTGTTGTTGATAGAACCCAGTCAGCACTTAGGTGGATTGACTACCGGGGGACTTGGGTATACAGATATAGGAAATAAATTTGCCGTTACCGGGCTTTCAAGGGACTTTTATCGGAAACTTGGAGATCATTATGGGAAGTTTGAACAATGGATATTCGAACCAAGTGTAGCCAAAGCGACCTTTCAAGAATATTTAGACCGGGCAGGAATCACAGTTCAATATGGATTTAGAATTCAAAATTCAGAGAATAAGGATGGATGGATTACCAAAATCTCTTTGGAAAATTCTAACAACCTTTCAGAACCGTTGAGGGATGTGTCTGGTAAAATGTTTATTGATGCTACTTATGAAGGAGATCTGATGGCCAGGGCTGGTGTCAGCTATGACATCGGTAGAGAGGCCAATGATAAGTATGGTGAAACCTTTAATGGCGTTCAATTAATGAATGGTCACCAGTTTCCTGACGGCGTTGATCCCTACAAAACTCCAGGTGATCCTTCAAGTGGACTTCTGTGGGGAATAAGCGATGGCAGTTTGGCGGAAGATGGTACAGCCGATGATAAAATTCAAGCCTATAATTATCGTATTTGCTTGACCAATGACCCAAGTAATCGGATAGAAATAACCAAGCCTGAAGGCTATGACCCTTCAATGTTTGACTTGCTGGTTAGACTTTTTGAAGCGCAACCAGACAAAAGAAGCTTGGGACAATATTTTATCTGGAGCAGAATGCCAAATAACAAAACAGATATTAACAATAGGGGCGGATTTTCTACAGATATGATTGGTATGAACCATGAATATCCAGAGGGAAGTTATGAAAAACGAAAGGAGATCATAGATGCCCATACGCACTACACACAATCACTCCTTTACTTTTACAAGACAGATTCAAGGGTGCCAAAAGAACTTCAGGATGCCATTCAGGAATGGGGCTATCCAAAGGACGAATATGTAGAAAGTGAAAATTGGACCCCACAATTATATGTGAGAGAAGTGAGGAGAATGGTGGGGGAATATTTAATGACCCAGGCCAATTGCGTAGGCGAAGAAGTGGTGGAGGATGGCGTTGGAATGGCTGCTTATACTATGGATTCCCACAATATCCAACGTTTAGTTGTAGAAAAAAATGGCAAACAAATGGTGAAGAATGAAGGCAATGAAGAAAAAGGAGGTTTTGGTCCTTACCCAATCGCTTACAGATCTATCATACCAAAAGCCAGTGAAGCAAAGAACCTGTTGGTTCCGGTGGCACTTTCGGCAAGTCATATCGCCTATGGTTCTATTCGGATGGAGCCAGTCTTTATGGTATTAGGGCAGTCTGCGGCAGTAGCAGCAAGTCTAGCATTGGATGAGGGGAAATCTGTTCAGGAGCTATCCATCGCTAAGCTTCAAGGTGAGCTCCGTTCAAACCCATTGTCTGATGGAAGCACCGCAGAGATTTTAGTGGACAATGAGGATGAAGGTGTGGTTGTAACAGGAGAATGGGAAACACAGAGTAGAGGTGGTTATGGCCCTACTTTTTTGAAAAGTTCCAATAAAGACAATGCTGTCAAAACCGTCCGATATAGTCCTAAAGTCGTTGAAAATGGACAATACGATGCCTATGTTTATTTCTCTAAAACTCAGGATGCTACTAGCCAAACCTCGATTACCATTTCTAATGGCAAAACTGAGAAAGATGTTATAGTCAAAGAAGATGATATCCGAGTTGAAGGTCAAACTTCTGGCGAATGGGTAAATGTAGGTACCTATTCTTTGGAAGTCGGTAGTGACGCATTTGTTTCGATAAGTAACGAGGGTGCTGATGGAGCAGTCGTTGCTGATGCGGTACTTTGGGTGCCTGCAAAATAATTACTATACCAATATTTCGTTCAAAATAAATAGCCCCCAATTTCACAAAGTGTAGCACTTGTTGAAATTGGGGGATTTGGTTTTAATGCGATACTGTTTTCAAGCCGATTATAGAGCCAATAAGTGCGAAAATGAAAAATATCCGCCAAAAATGCGCAGGTTCTTTAAAGAAGAATATACCCACTAATACCGTTCCCACTGCGCCAATACCTGTCCATACCGCATATGCTGGACCGATAGGCAGGCTTCGTGTTGCGCGCATTAGTAATACCATACTTATAGTTAGGCAAGGAAAATGCTCGTCAAAACCATGATTATTATTCCTAACCACATTTTATCGGTATACATTTGGTAGGAAATCCAGAGGAACAAAGCACCAATGGGGAGTACCAATTCAAGACCTATTTTTGATGGATAAATTTTCATCGTTTAACCAAATTTTAGTGTTCATTTTTAATGCCTATTTGTAGATGACTGAGATTGAGGTGATTTCATAAGACAATAAATGTCTATTGCATAATTCGTGTTGAAGCATGGATTTGGTAAGTACATTAGTGGCCAACAATGCTCCTAAAAGTCAGGTTTATTCGGGGACTAAAAATCCGTTTGGTTGGCGGCAAGCGATGTAGCCAATTGGCTTGTGTATCCCCCTTCATTATTAACAAGCTTCCATTTTCTAAAATCAGCTCTGTTTTAGTTTTAGTTTCTTTATGCTTAAAAGAAAATTTCCTTTCAGCTCCAAAACTCAGTGAAGCAATGGCACCTTGTTTTTTTAGGTCTTTTTCCCCATCACTATGCCAGGTCATTCCTTCATTTCCATCATGGTATAGGTTTAAAAGGCAGGAGTTGAAGGTACCTTCAGTAAGTTTTTCTATGGACAGTTTTAATTCAAGCAAGGCTTGTGTCCAAGGAAGTGCTGATTTGGTGGTTTTAGAATAAGTGTATTCAAATGCCTCTTCTCCATACCATGCTACCTTTCTTTTGGTAATGATTTTTTTGCCAAAAATTATGGCTTCATCGTTTTTCCATTCGATGGTTTGTAGCAAAATAGACAGGAAATCATCTGCTCTTTTTTGGTCAAACACTTTCCCATAATAATTTACAATTCCATCAAAAGGAAGAATATTTTTGGCTGGATCTATTTCGCGTTCAAATAATTCCATATTATTGTGTTTACACCTCTCCCAATTACCTATAATCTGTCTCGATTATTTTTTTTATTCCCAACGCATAGGGGGTAGGCGTAAAGTCAAAAGCTTTCTCAAACTTACTGCTGTCAAAAACATAATCCCTGTTATATTGGTAGAGCATTTCCACAGACTCTCGCATGATCGGATTAAAAAGGCCCATTATTTTAACCAGAAATTTAGGTGCCAGTTGGGTTCTTGCGGGGGTATTTAATTCCTTAGCGATATTTTCTATCCATTGTTTCCCTGTATAAGGTGCGGAGGCAGTTGGCAAATGCCAGACCTGACCATATGCCTTTTCAGTGTTGCCCAATAATGCTGTGGCAACGGCTGCGTCGATAGTGTAGGTAAATGAATGCACGAAACGGTCGCTTACCAGCCAATTGGCTTTTTTACCTTGGCTCAGAGGTTTGAATACCGTTTCAGTAAGTAGACTATTTTTAGAGATGGAGGGGCCGTAAAAATCAGCGGAGCGGGCTATAAGGGCTTGAATCTTTTTAGAAGCGATAGCATCCAGGATCATTTGGGCAATTTTAGCTCTGATGGCTCCTTTTTTACTTGGAGGGTTTATGGGTGTTTCCTCGGTCATGCCATTGAGAAAGCCGGAATCATACATGTAGATGTTGTCAAAAAACACCAACTTGCAATTTTCTTGTGCACAGGAATTGATCACGTTTTCGATAAAAGGCAACCATTTTTCAGCCCATTCTTTATAGTTGTAAGCAAATCCAACCGTTACGTATACTATTGATGATCCACGAATAGCTTCATTTAAAGCCTTGGAGTCCGAAAGATCTGCAGAAAATATTTCATCAGAATCATTTACCTTCTTAGGGTTTCTACTAACCAACCTTATCTCGTCGGTGTAAGTCTTTAGGGCCTTTGCCAATTCAGTACCTATAGCACCGCCTGAACCTAGTATCGTTTGCATAATTTTTAGATTTAATTTTCAATAACCTTCTCCTTAACTCCATTCGTCTTATGTTTTAAGTAAGAACCTTCAGGAATTTCAGGATAGATTTCGCTGTACTTCAGCACCTGATCCATTCCGGTTCTCCGGTTGATATGTTTTCTATTTAATTTTTCCGTTTTACGAATACCAGATGCCGCTATTAGCTCAATAAAACTTTTTACCGTCTCAGAATGGAAGTTAGCTACCCTTTGGGATTTGTCCTTTACCACCAATCCCTTCATTAAACTTTTATTTTGTGTAGCTACTCCGGTCGGGCAGGTATTAAGGTTGCATTGCAAAGCCTGGATGCACCCCGTAGCCATCATCATGGCTCTTGCGCTATTGACCATATCAGCACCCATAGCCACCAATCTTGCTATATCAAATCCACTTAAAACTTTTCCGGAAGCAATAACCTTTATGTCTTTTTTTAAATCATAACCTCTCAGGGTATCAATTGCAAAGGAGAGCCCATCTTTTAATGGCATGCCTAATGAATTAGAAAACTCAATAGGAGCTGCTCCTGTTCCGCCTTCACCACCATCTATCGTTATAAAATCAGGTTTAATTCCCAAGGAAACCATCGCTTTACATATATCTGCAAACTCTGATTTTTTGCCTATGCAAATTTTAAAACCAATAGGTTTTCCTCCGGAAAGGTCTCTCAAATTTTGAATAAAATGGATTAAACCCTCTGCATCATCAAAAGCTGTATGCTTTGGTGGCGATTGAACTTCAGTATGAGGTTTTACATGCCGGATAGCAGCAATTTCTTTTGTGTTTTTGGAGGCGGGTAGGATCCCACCATGTCCTGGTTTAGCTCCTTGAGAGATTTTAATTTCAACCATTTTTACATTGTCGATGGTGGCATTCTTTTGAAAACTTTCTTCGGAAAAGTTACCTGCTTCTGTTCTGCACCCAAAGTACCCTGTACCAATTTGCCAAATTAAATCTCCTCCGGGTTCCTTGTGGTAAGGGCTGATACCGCCTTCTCCGGTATTGTGCGCAAATCCACCAATTTTAGCACCTGTATTCATCGCCAAAACCGCATTTTGACTTAGGGATCCAAAACTCATGGCCGAAATATTTAAGATACTGGCAGAGTAGGGTTTTAAGCAGGATTCACCACCTACCAATATTCGTGACGCGTGTTGAACGTCGGCGTGGTTCTTTGCATAAATCGAATGATCCATCCATTCATAACCAGATTCATAAACATCCAATTGTGTCCCAAATGGTGAAGTATCATTTTCTTTTTTGGCTCTTTGGTAGATTAATGAACGATATAGCCTGTTGATTGGCCTTCCTTCAGTATTTGTTTCTACGAAATACTGCATGATTTCAGGTCGAATATCTTCTAGAAGGTACCTGATATTTCCGATTACGGGAAAATTTCTTCTGATGGTATGTTTGGTTTGAATGATGTCTACCAATCCTAAAATAATAATCGGGACGACAAGCCATAATATCCATAAAATGGATGGCATGTAGCGGTAAATAATAGGAATACAGATGATGACTATTATGGACGAAACGATGAAAATGTGCTTTGGCTTCATTTATTAATGTTCTAAGGATTCAGTCAATGACTTTTACCATTGATACGTTACTTCTGGGGATCACAAATTTGATAACGAACCTCTTGCTAAAGGAGTTCAAAAGACCGAAGAAGCAACCTGATTTGATAAAAATCCTGACTTTTCCCATTGGTAATAATTTCTAATTTACTATTTTTTTTTCAAAACATTAACTTTTTTGCATAGGTCTACCAATGGAATTTTCTGTTTATCAGGTATTTCCGAAACCTTTTAGTATTAAAATTTCAGGAACATACCATTGAATTTTTTTCCTTTTTCATTTAAAACGGAGAGGACACCCTGTTGTTGGTCCCAACTAGAAAGCAAAAAAAAAGAAAGCCATTGCTGACCTGCTAAAATGAAAAATTACACTTTACATATGGCTGAAAATTGTGCCTCAAATTGGTCTTGGCAGGTAATGGGAAATATTCCAAAAGGGCTTTTATTCCTTCTTTTTGTCTGGTTTTTCATTCGCTATTATTGTGAATTTCGTTTCAACCACAATAACCCCGTTAAGCGCTGATCGATTATATTTCTTTGCTTCTTCAGCAGCTGACCCATAATAGTTCTTTATTGCATTTTCTCCTTTAATCACAAAAAGACTTTCTATATCATCAGCCGAAAGCTTTTCAAGCATTCCTTTGTCTGCTACTTTACCATCGATAATTACTAGTGGATCATCTGAACCATCCACCGTGCCATTACTATTCCTGAGTTTTATTTGCGCTTCTTTTTCGGATTTGGTTTTAATTAGGAGAACTCCATTTGGTGCATTGTATTCCTTTAATGCTTTCTCTCCTTTAAGCACATCTATGGATTCTATTTTGTCTGTGTCCAATAGGTCAATAATGGAATATTCGTATTTCTTTCCATCAATGTAAACATCTGGATTGTCACTTTCTCTAATTGTTATTTCCAGCTTTTCCTTGACTTGTTTACTGGTTTCTTGAGCCATTACACCAGAAAATGGTAAAAGTGCAATGCAGACAACTAATAGCAGGTATTTCATAGTGTTTTATTTTTAAGTTTAATTTATTAGTGGTATTTATTCTGAGATAGCGTAAATGATGATTAAATTGTCTTCATAAAGCACTTTTTTATTGTTTGGTTTATTGGCATTGTTTTCAAACATAGACAATGCCTCACTTAGTAAAGCCTGTTTTTCTGCCAGGCTTTTCGTTTCTGGGATTGGGGCTGGTCTAAAATAAAACAACAAAAATAGAAGGGATGCAGCGATCGACATTCCGCTAATTACAAGCTTTCGGGTTTGTTTCCCTTTTTCCTTTTTCTTGATTACTTCCCAAATAGTAGCATTTAGTTGAGCAGCGGGATTTTTCTTTTTTCCTTTTACATAGCTGAACCACTGCGTCCCAATTTGATCATTGGGTTTTGAATTTTTTATTAGCAGCTCTTCTTCTTCTTCAAGTGTACTGTGGCCGGCAGCATACTTTTCCATCAAATCTTTAAATTTCCCCTTTTCCATAGCTGTATGTTTTTTGGAGTTCTACCGCCACCTGTCGTCTTGCCCTGGACAAAAGAACCCTAATATGATCTACTCTTAATGTTGTCAATTCAGCGATTTCAGTAAATTCCATGCCGTCTAAATCTCTCATAATCATGACCTCCCGTTGTTGTGCTGGAAGACTTTCCAACACCTCTTCAATATTGCGCTTAAGTTCTCTCCATTCGAATGAATCATGTTCGGGTTCTGATGCCAATAACTGCGTTTGCGCATCATATTGATTCTCCTGAGGCTTTTTCTTTTTAATCAAATCAAGGCAATAATTCCTTGCTGTCAAGAAAATAAAAGCTGGCAGATTGGGATGATTTTTAATTTGTCTACGGCACTCCCATAATTTGATCATTATTTCCTGGATGGCATCCTCAGCATTGGCGTTACTGCCTAACATGCGTGCTACCATTGGGTACAATCGCTCAGACATTGAAATCACCCTATCTTTAAATTCTTTCGTTTTCATCTTGTACTTAAATGACGATTAACTGAGCGATGCATAACAGCTAAGTGGTTTTTTCTTAAAAATACTTTCTCTTTTGTAAGCTTTAAAATGAAAATGTTCATTCGAGTGAATGGATAAGCACTTTTTAAAATTAAATTTTGGTATTTTTTAAATAACAATAGGTTAATACTAGGTTAACCTTTTATTAAATCTTATCCTGTTGGCGATATTTATTAAAAAACGAATAATCTTTTTTTGAATTTGTAAGTAGTACAAGGGTATTTAATTGTCTTACTAAAAGACAGGCAATAAAAAAAACCCAAATACCAATGCCACAATCCAAAACCGCAGCAAAAGTTATGCGCATTTTGTCACCTTCTAGGCAAAATACGGAGCCAATCCTTCCTCAAAAGCCCTCTCAAAAAGCAATTCAGGATGAACAGCTAATATGGCATGCTTTAAAGAAAGACTCATCTAAAGGTATGGAGTTGGTATTTAGAAGGTATTACCAGCCCCTTTGTTCGCATGCAGTTCGTTTTGTGGGATCAAAAGAAGTGGCGCAAGACATTGTTTCAGACTTGCTTGCTCATTTCTATGACCAAAAATTATACTTGACCATTACATCCTCCATACGGTCCTATTTATTTAAGGCCGTAAGAAACAGAGGATTCAATTACCTGAAATTTGATTTGGCCCGAAAAGGGGACCTAGCATCATCACCAGAACCTAGAATTGCAGAAACCTATCAACCCGATAGCATAACCCAATATGAAGAACTTTACCAAGATTTTGAAAAAGCCATAGAAACGCTACCTAGTCAACGGAGAAAAATCTATCTCTTGTTCCAATTTGAAGGTAAATCTATGAAAGAAATCGCAATGGGCATGGAGCTTTCCGTAAGGACGGTAGAAACGCAATTGTACAGGTCAAAAATAGCTATTCGCCATTTATTAAAAGACAAATGGTTGATTTTCACGCTGGTATTTGCCCATTTGCTTTAAAGGCTTACTTGTCCAAAAAATGCTACAGCCCTTACTGGCTAACCAATAACACGATCAACAATGCATGATAAAGATACAATAAAGGAATTGTTGCTTAACTGTTTCAACGGTTCTGCCTCGGTTATCCAAAAAAAATGGATAGATGATTGGGTGAATGAATCCTCTGCAAATGAGGAGGTATTTTATACCTACCTGGAGGAATGGGAAAGAAAAAACCCCCAATACCTCACAGATACTGAAGGAGCACTGTTGGCTTTTAGAAATAAAAGTGAAACTGATTTACCCACAAAGTACAATGTATTTTCGGTCCCAAAGCCTTCAAAATGGCCGTCCTATCGGCTGTTTTTAGTGGCGTCAGTAGTTCTTTTTGGGCTACTGTTTTCAGGTACATTTGAGCAGTTGATGGTTAAGACTTACCGAACAGGTTTTGGGGAATTGGCTACAGTTACCCTTAATGATGGTACAGTGGTGTTTTTAAATGCCAATAGCCAACTAAAAACCCCACGATTTGCTTTTGGCTCAGGAGTGCGAGTGGTGGAATTATTAGGGGAAGCCTCCTTTAATGTAACACACGACCCTGTACATAAATTTATTATCCAAACAATAGATGGATTGGATGTGGTGGTTCACGGGACAGAATTTACTGTGTATAATCGACGAAACACTGCGGAAGTCCAATTAAAATCAGGAAAGGTAGAATTGATCAAACATGGTCAGAATGGAATAGAATCCGTCATAATGTTACCCGGAGAAAAAGTACGCATGGAAAGTGGTGGAACACTGCAAAGGGAAAAGGTAAAAACACCAGATGAATTTGCTTCGTGGAAGCAGTACCGCTATGTATTTGATCAAACCAGTCTTTCCGATGTGGCCCGGATAATCAGCGATAACTATGGTGTTGAGGTGAAAATAGCTGATGAAGCAATCGGTGAACTAACTATTTCTGGTTCCTTTCGCTCCGAGGAAGCCAAAGAATTTGCAAAGTCTGTTGCAGAGGTTTTAGGCATATCCCTGGAGATACAAAATAAACATTTTCTATTTTTTAAGTCATCTCAATAATAAGTCAAAAATTTAAACCCTGAATATGATATGAAAAAGTTTTTACCCTTTTCTCTAATGGTTTGGACGACCTGCATATGCTTGCATTTTGTTCCGCTTACCAGTGATGGCGCTGGTATTCATGAACCAAAGCAACTGGAACATTCTACCCTTCTCAACCATCGATACGAGATGGATTTGGCTGAAGCACTGAATAAGCTCAAGGCTTATTATAAAGCAGATATATTATTTGCTGATGGTACGGTAAGGAACCTGACCGTTGACAGTGCAGTAATTGATTGGGAAAGAGGACTCGAGAAAAATCTCCTGGAGCTACTTCGTCCTTATGAACTTTCATTTGTGAAACAGAAAGGAGGATCTTATGTTATTATTCCTAAAAACAAACGATCTGGGTCAAGTGAGGAAGGGTTGGTCAGGCTGGTATCTGAAAATGGTATGCTCTCCACGGCAATCAATTTAGGGAACGATACGCACCAGGAAAACCCTTACCAGGTTCCGGTGGTACAAAAAATAAGAGGAACCGTCATTTCTGAAATTGATGGCTTTGGACTTCCGGGAGTTACAGTTCTCCTAAAAGGTACCTCAACAGGTACCATAACTGACCAGGATGGGAAGTACACCCTTGAGTTTGACAATGAAAATGCAGTGTTGGTTTTTTCTTTTATTGGGTTTGAGAAACAGGAGATAACTGTTGGAAATCGTGAGATAATCGACATTGTCCTGCTTGAAGACATGAAATCTCTTCAAGAGGCGGTGGTTACTGCCTTGGGTGTAAAAAGAGAAAAACAATCTCTAGGATACTCAGTAGGTAGTGTAGATGGAAGAGACCTTACGGAGACGCCACAAAACAATGTCTTGAATGCCATGGCTGGAAAGGTTGCGGGCGTACAGATATCTCAAATGGATGGGGCTGCAGGATCATCTGTCAATATCATTATTCGGGGCGGAAATTCCCTCAGCAATGACAATCAACCGCTATTTGTAATTGACGGAGTACCGGTAGCCAATAAGCTGAACAATGAATTTGGCGGTGCTGACATGGGGAATCCTATCTCAGATATCAATCCTAACGACATCGAAAATGTTTCTATCCTTAAGGGTCCGAGTGCAGCAGCTCTATACGGCTCAAGGGCTGGTAATGGTGTAGTGCTGATCACTACCAAGTCTGGGAGTGGAAGAAAGGGTATTGGCGTTGCGGTTAATTCATCAGTGGTGATGGATTTTCCCTTTCGGTATTTACCAATTCAAAATGAATTCGCCTCAGGAAAGAGCGGGGCACATGTATTTGAAGAAAGTGAAAATGAGAGTTGGGGTCCGGAACTAGATGTAGGGGAGGAGTGGGTGCAATGGAATTCTAACGGGGAGCCCGCGCCACTTGTATCCTACCCTGATCGGTTTAAAGACTTTTTTCAAAAAGGGTATACAAACACTAATAATATAGCCGTCAATGGAGATTATGACGAAGGTAGCTTCCGATTGTCGGTAGGGAACATGGCAAATAAAGGAATTATCCCAAACACGGATTTTTCCAGACTGACCATTGGCCTCAATACCAATTATAATATAACCAATAAATTAAGGGCTACTGCTACTATCAATATCACAGAATCTGGATCAGATAACCGACCTATTATTGACGGTGGTAGAACTTCTCCAGTTAGGAGTCTATTTGAAACTGGACCACAAGTGAATATTTTGGATTTGGAACAATATTGGGTGCCTGGCTCTGAAGGAATTCTACAGCGAAAATACAAACAAAAGCAAAACAATCCTTATTTCGTCGTTAATGAAAATCCCACCGGTTTTAATAGAAACAGGACTGTAAGTAAGCTACAGCTCGATTATGACGTTACCAACAATTTAAGCATGTTGCTTCGTTACGCGAGGGATTCATATGATGAACAGCAAGAGGCTATTATAGCCTACAATAATTATGATCAGATCAATGGAGGCTATCATTTAAGGAATAATTTCAGTAAAGAGAATAACCTGGATTTCATGATGAATTACCAGAAGGTCTTTAATGATAACTGGAACATAACTGCATTGGCTGGTGCAAATAGGATGGAACAAAAGTACAGCCATGTGGACAATAATGCGGGTCAATTGGTCATCCCTATGCTGTATACCATAGCGAATGGAGCACCAGGTTCAGTGTCTTATGATAGTCAGCAATTCTGGAAAGTGATTTACGGTATTTATGGTTCTGTATCCACTGGTTACCAAAATAAATTATTCCTGGATATCACTGCCAGGAACGACTGGTCCAGTACTTTACCGATTGAAAATCGTTCTTATTTTTATCCTTCAGTTTCTTTAAGTGCCATTGTCTCAGAAATGGTCGAGATGCCATCCTTTGTTGATCTTTTTAAATTCAGGGCAGGCATAGCACAGGTAGGTAATGATGTAGCGCCTTATAGCTTAATCCCAACTTTTGGAACCGCATTGGATTGGGGAGCTGCCAAAAGTATGTACATGGGTGGGCTATTAAGAAATGCTTCCTTGAAGCCTGAAATATCAACTTCTTCTGAAGCCGGACTGGACATTTCCCTTTTCAAAAACCGATTGGGAATAGAGGCCACTTATTATGTCCGTGGCAATAAAAATCAGGTATTACCAATAGATCTTCCTATAGAATCTGGAGCCAGCAGTAAGTTAATCAATGCTGGTTTGGTCGAAAGTCGGGGCTTCGAATTAGGAATTAGCACTACGCCAATTATCGCCGGAGATTTCAGGTGGGACATGAATATCAACCTCTCCAGAAACCGAACAAGTATCAAGGAACTGGCAGATGGGATTACCTATTTTAATTTCACTTCTTACAGTGGAGCTGAATTGCGAACCTACGTGGGTGGCGATATTGGGGATATTTACATGCGCCCAGTCCTTACCGTAAAAGATGCTGAATCACCTTATTTTGGGTATCCTGTACTTACGGGAAGTGGATTGTACCAGGTGGATCAGGATGTAAATAATCTGGTGAAAATTGGAAATTTCAATCATGATATCATGTTGTCCTTCCAACCTACTTTTAGGTATAAAAATATAAGCCTATATGCCAATATTGATTGGAGGCAAGGAGGACAGTTTTATTCCCGTACTATGATGTTTTTAGGGAACAATGGGATGCTGGAAGAAACCCTTTCAGGTGTTTCATATGACGCTGGAAGGCCAATTGAGGACCAGGTTAAGGAAAATCCTGAGGCTTATTTCGGTAAATGGATTGGAGGTAGAAATGAAGCCTATGGAGGACTACCCTGGCCAGGGGATGAAGCCAATTTCAGAGAAGAAGATGCGAGTTTTAATGTAGGTGTACGCGAAAGCAGGGATGCAGATGGCAATATCGTTTATATTGAAAACCTGGGTGGAGCTACTACACGATGGCTAAACCCATTCCAGGCTTACCGGTATGCCCATAGACCTTTTCCTGACAGAAATCTTTACAGTGCCACCTATGTCAAGCTAAGAGAAGTAGCGGTCACTTACCAGCTCCCAAAAAACTGGCTTGATAAAATTAGCCTGAGAAATGTTTCACTTTCAATCGTAGGGAATAACCTATTCATATGGACGGAGGCAGGTAATGGAGTGGATCCTGAAAGGGCTTTTAGGCAAAGTGGTAACCGCTGGATTCAAGGGGTGGAATATTACAATGTAATGCCGTGGACCGGCTCCTTAGGCCTGAAATTAAATGCTGACTTTTAACTGATAACAGCCATGAAAAATCTATTAAAAAATGTACTTTGTATTGGATTGATTGCCTCTTTTTGGGCTTGTGAGGACCTAACAGAGGTAAACATTAATCCGAATAGTCCTGAACAGGTCTCATCCAATTATATCCTGACATATGTTTTATCAAATACAGCCAAAACCTATCACAACCTGGGATATGAAAATTCCAAAATTGCTGGTGCAATGCAATATGTTCAGCGGGGGACCAATGAGGGTGCGGTTGTTGTTAATTTCTATGGCTGGGGGCACGAATCCTGGAACAGCTATTTTGATATACTCAGAAACAATCAGGTCATTTATGAAAATGCTGTAGAAGAAAATAATGATTTATTCAAAGGAATAGCCTTAATCATTCGTTCGTTTCACTTTGGGCTTGTGAGTGATCTCTATGGAGACATTCCCTATTCAACCTCTTTACAGGCGAATAGTGATGTCTTTTTCCCTAAATACGATCGTCAAATAGATGTATATAATGGTATCCTGGTAGATTTAAAAGAGGCAGATGCCATCCTCCAAAATCTAGATCCTTCCAAAGATTTGGTAAATGCTACTTCGGATATAATGTATGGAGGCGATGCTCAAAAATGGAGAAGGTTTGCCAATGCTTTGCGTATGCGGTACAGCATGCGATTGATTAACAAAAAGTCCGATATGGGTTCCTTAGGGATTGACTTGGAGCAAGAATTCAATGAGGCTTCCCAATTTACCTTTATGGACAATGCTGATGATGCAAAAGTAGATTTCCTTGGGACAGATGAAAATAACGCCACTCCTGGAGGACCGTTAAATAGTCCCAACCCTAATTTGTTGTTAAAGCCTGCGCAAACACTTGTAGACAAGCTAATTGGCCTAAATGATCCTCGACTATACCGTTGGGTTTTGCCAGTTCAGTACAAATGGGATGATCAGGTGACGGTAGAAAAGGATTCAGTGGTAACCAATATTCTTGGGGAATCGGCTACGGTTCGATTTAAACCAGCTCCTGACGGAGTAGAAGTAAATACCAATCTATATGTAGGCTTACCGGTTGGACTTCCTATTGTGGAAGCCATGTCATACAATAAGGGGAATGATGAAGAAGGGTATCATCCAGAGAGAAGCCCTTATATTTCCTATTTGCATGAGAGGTATCGAAAAAATCAGGATACCTATGTAAGTATGAACTTGGTTACCTATAGTGAAATAAAATTCCTTATGGCTGAGGCAGCCTTAATAGGAGGTTTTGGAGTAAATGATCCTGAGGCGCATTACAGAGAAGCGATTAGCGCTTCAATGGAGAAATATGGCATTCTCTCAAACCCAGGAAATTTCAATTTCGAAACTTATTATGCTCAGGAAGCAGTTTCGTATGCTACGAGCACCAATAAAGCTCAGCGAATCATAGAACAAAAATGGATAGCCAACTGGCAAAACCCTCAAGCTTGGTTTGATTGGAGAAGAACTGGTTACCCGGTATTGGAGGCAGGGCCGGTAACCCAATTTGGAGCCGCTATTCCAGTGAGGTACATGTATCCTACGCCAAATTTAGATCCCAACTATCTGGTGAATTACGAGCAGGCAGTATCTTCGCTGGAGGATACTGAATTTATTCCAGCTGGACAGAGTAGGGATCATCCTTATGCCAAAATGTGGCTGTTACAAAACTCGGGTAAGCCCTGGTAATGGCATTCGCCAAGAATAGGCAATAAACATTTTATTACGTACTGAGAATATTTCATGATCAGTCACCTGTTTGCCGTTTTGCCAGCATCCTTTCTGTGTCCAACTTCAGCTTTTAACTTGTTGGACCTTCTAAAAAGAAAAAGCCACTTGATCGTTCAAGTGGCTTTTTACTGTCTAAAGGTTATATTTACTAATGTTGAACCTTGTTAATTCCATCCTCCTCCTAATGCTTTGTAAATATTTACTTTAGCATTCATCTGGCTCATTTTTATTTCTATTAGCTCCATTCTGGATTCTAATGCTTCTCTTTGGGTAAGCAAAACTTCCATATAATCGGCTCTTGCTGAGCGGAACAAACTATTCGAAATAGTGATGGATTCATTGAGTAAGTCCACCTCTTTCGATTTTGTATCATAGCTTTTACTTGTATTGGCTATTTGCGAAAGTTGATTGGCTACTTCTATATAGGCTTTCAAAATAGTTTGTTCATAACTGTAAACAGCCTGTAACTGCCTTGCATTGGCACTATTGTAAGTTGCTTTTATAGCATTTTTATTTACCAGTGGTGCCATTAAATCCCCACCCAAATTATACAGTATGGATTGAGGATTGACAAGGTATTTAGGGTTAAATGACCCGAATCCTACACCAGCGTCAATACTGAAAGAGGGATAAAAATTAGCACGGGCTATAGCAACGTCAAGTTTCGCGGCGGCTAAAGCTAGTTCTGCTTGCTTAATATCCGGTCTATTGATCAACAATTGGGATGGAATTCCAGAGTGTATTTCATTGACAGTTATGTCATTGAACCCAGAGGAGCTTCTTTCGATACCTTGAGGAAAGCGACCTACAAGAAAGTTTAACCTGTTTTCTGTTTCAACAATTTGCTGCTTGATTTTGTATTGCAGGTTCTCTGTATTGAGTACTTGGGCAGCAAATCGGTTAACAGCCAATTGTGTTTCCTGAGCAGCCTGTTTTTGTTGTTCAATTATATGTAGTGCATTCTTTTGAATGCCTATATTTTTTTGGATAATTTCCAACAGGTTGTCCAAGGCCATAAGCTCATAATAAGAACTTGAAATTTCAGCAATCAAGTTAGTGACCATGAAATTTTTGCCCTCAATACTTGATAAATACCTTGCCACGGCTGCCTTCTTTCCATTGCGAAGTTTTTTCCAAACATCCAATTCCCAAGAAGCAAAGGCTCCTACCATAAAATCAGGCAATGGATTAGGAATGGCCTGACCTTCCCTGATATTCAAGCTTTCATCTACAGCCCCATGTCGGGTATATTCTCCATCTTTCTCCATACTGGCACTTGCGCCTATATTTACAAAAGGCAAATACTCTCCTTTTCTAGCTAGTATTTCGTTATTGTCTACCGCTATCTCCTGAAGGATAATGTTCAGCTCCTGATTACTGGCAAGGGCTGTATCTATCAAAGTTATTAATTGAGGGTCAGTAAAGAATGCTTTCCAATTGGTAGAGGCACTGTTTGTAGTGTCTTTAGATTGGTTGAAACTATCCGGAACTGACTTGCTTTCATCGATTGTTGTCGCCTGAGGTATTTTACATCCCCAAACGATGAGTATGCAAACCAATAGGGTAGTCGTATTTATTAGGAATTTATTGACCATTTTTCAGTTCTTTTTTCGACAATAATTTCTTTAGTTTCTTAAGTAAGGTTGCTTCGGATTGCCTTTTAACATAGTCTTCACTAAGCGGTGTTTCATCTTCGTCTTTTATCAGTTTTCTACCTTCCGCTATACTGCCGAATATATAATAGAGTCCTGGTACGATTATCACACCAAAGAGGGTTCCAAATAGCATACCTCCCATCGCGGATGACCCAATAGTTCTGTTACCAATGGCCCCTGGTCCTGTGGCCATCACCAAAGGAATAAGACCTGCCATAAAAGCAAATGAAGTCATCAATATAGGCCTAAACCTGACTTTAGCACCCATAATGGCCGCCTCCATAACGGTTGATCCTTGTAGGTGTTTCTGAATGGCAAATTCAACGATCAACACGGCATTTTTACCCAAAAGACCGATCAACATAATCAAACCGATCTGTGCATAAATATCATTGGCCAGTCCCATAACTTTTAACATTAAAAAGGAACCGAAAACACCTATAGGTAAAGATAAAATGACAGCAAGTGGTGTGATAAAGCTTTCATATTGAGCGGCTAGTATCAGATATACGAAGATCAAAACGACAATAAAGATATAGACGGCTTCATTTCCTCTTCTGGTTTCATCATAGGAAAGTCCTTCCCAGGCAATATCATACCCATTAGGGAGCGTTTGTTCGGCCACTTCTTGTATGGCTTTGATCGCGTCACCACTGGTATAGCCCGATGCTGGCACACCTTTTATAGAAGAGGATGTGTAAAGGTTAAACCTTGTGATTTCATTAGGCCCTTGCGTTTTCTCCATTTTCATAAAGGCAGAGTAAGGGACCATTTCTCCTCCTTCATTTTTGATGAATAGATTCATGATATCTGAAGGAAGTTTTCGATATTCTGGAGCTGACTGGGTATAGACTTTGAAGAAATTTCCGAATCTAACAAAGCCTTGTTCATAAGTACTACCGATGAGGACATCAAGATTTTCCATGGCTTTGCCTATGGAGACACCCTTTTGCATGGCTAGTTTATTGTCAATGGTCAACTCAAATTGAGGATAATTAGCAGCAAAGAAAGTAAATAGTCCGTTTAATTCAGGTCGCTCCCTGAGAGCCTCCATGAAATCACGGTTTACTTGATCAAATTCTTGATAATCAACAGTACTGTTTTTGTCCAACATTCTAAGGGAAAAACCATCAGATGCGCCATAACCAGGTACTGCAGGTGGTTCGAAGTATTCAATAACAGCTCCCAAATCCCTTGTTTCTTCCTCAAGTTCCTCAATAATTTCCTTGACGGAATGTTCTCTATCTTCCCAGTTTTTGAGGTTAATGAGGCAAGTACCTGCATTTGAACCCCTTCCTTCTGTAAGAATTTCATACCCTGCCAATGAAGAAACAGATTGGATTCCATCAATTTCTTCAGCAATTTCCTGGAGTTTTCTTGATACTTCATTGGTTATTTCCAAGGTAGAACCCGGAGGGGTCTGAATAATTGCATAAATCATTCCCTGATCTTCATTAGGAATAAATCCTGTGGGAAGATTTTCGTTGACAGCAAAGATGCCCAATCCAAAAGCCAAGAGAATCCCATAGGTGACCACTTTGCGATTTACGATTACCCTGAGCAAACCCTCATATTTATTGGTAATTTTCTCAAATTTCTTATTGAACCAATAAAGAAACTTATCGATCGGGGACTTCCTTCGAGGTTTTCCATTATTGGTTTTAAGAATCATTGCGCATAGAACAGGAGTAAGTGTAAGTGCCACTAACCCAGAAATAACGATAGCACTCGCCATGGTAATGGAGAATTGACGGTAAAAAACACCAACTGGCCCCGTCATAAATGCAACCGGAATGAATACCGCTGTCATTACCAGGGTAATTGCTATAATGGCACCACTGATTTCGCCAAGAACTTTTTTAACTGCCTTGAATGGGCTCAGATTTTCTTCTTCCATTTTGGCATGGACTGCCTCCACTACTACAATGGCGTTATCCACCACAATACCAATTGACAATACTAGTGCAAATAACGTAATCAGGTTGATTGTCAATCCGAATAGCTGCATAAATATGAACGCCCCTATCAAAGAAACGGGCACTGCAATTGCCGGGATGATCGTAGATCTTAAATCTCCGAGGAAAAGAAATACTACCAATGCAACCAAAATGAATGCCTCAATTAGGGTATGCATAACTTTTTCTATAGAGGCATTGACGAAAGTTGAAACATCATAATTGATCTCGTAGGACATTCCTGGAGGAAAATCCTGCTCAAGTTCAGTTAATTTCAATTTCACATTGTCTATCACTTTACTGGCATTACTGCCAAAGTTTTGCTTCAATACCATTGAAGCGGCCGGATAGCCATCTTTATTCGAATAAATATCGAAGAACTCACTTCCTAACTCCACTTCTGCAATATCCTTAAGCATCAAAATCTCACCTTCAGGATTTGCCTTAATAATGATGTCTTCGTACTCTTCGGGTAAATTAAATCTGCCCTTATAAGTCAATACATATTCAATAGATTGGGCTGTTTTACCCGAACTCTGCCCGAGTCTGCCGGGTCTTCCGATTACACTTTGCTCATCAATGGCGGCCAGCACTTCCTCAGTGGAAACGTTGTATGCCCTCATTCTATCTGGTTTTAGCCAAACCCGCATCGCATATTGGCGGCTACCGAGGATTGTGGCCCTACCCATTCCACTTATCCTTTGAAGCTCCGGTAAAATGTTGACATTGGCATAGTTGTATAAAAATTTCTCATCAGCATTTTTATCTGTACTGAAAAGGTTAACATACATCAACATACTCGGTTGTATAGGGGTAATAATTACCCCCTCCCTTTGCACCAGAGGTGGTAGATTGTTCATCACTTGATCTACCCTGGTTTTCACATTAACTACTGCAGCATTTGGATCCGTTCCAGGTTCAAATATTATCTGTATTGTTGCCTCTCCGGCACTTGTTGCATCGGAGATGATGTACTGCATCCCTTTTACCCCATTGATGGCTCTTTCTAATGGTATCAGGGTAGATTTTACCAATACATCGGCACTCGATCCGGGAAAGGCAATGAATATATTTACTCGTGGAGGAGCAATTTCCGGAAATTGGGAAATTGGTCTTGTCGTAATCGCTAATATTCCAATGAATATGATGGCCAGAGAGATAGCTATTGCTAAAACCGGCCTTTGTAGAAACTTGCTAAACATGTCTAAAGTAATTTATAGGTTAAATTTACTCTGCATGAAGCAGGCTTAAATCTTTCAATATATCTTTTTGGTCAAGAAAATCATATTTTATTTCTTGATTGTTTTTAACTTTTCTCAGGCCTTCAACAAGAATTTTATCATTCGCGTTAAGCCCTTCACTTACCACATATAAATGTGGAATTTCGTGAGCAATGGTTATTTCTGTGGATCGTAAAGTGTCGGTATCATCTACAACATAAACGAACTTTTTATCCAAAACCTCGAAAGTAGCTTTTTGTGGAATTATCAATGCGTCATTAAAGGATACAGGCATTAATATATTGCCCGTTTCACCATGTCTTAACATGCCCTTTTCGTTAGGAAAAGTAGCTCTGAAGGCAATGTTTCCTGTTTCATTATTAAAGTCAGCTTCAATGGTTTCAATTATCCCTGAATGGCTAAAATTTTTATTGTTGGCCATTTTGAATTGTACTTCAGGCATATTGTCTAAGCCTGTTGTGGATGCATAATCCAAATACTCAGCTTCAGGAACATTAAAATAAACCCACATTTTACTGTTGTCAGATAGCGTAGATAATAATTCTCCTTCCTCTAACAGACTTCCTAACCTTACCTGAAATCGTCCCATAATTCCATCGAATGGTGCTCTGATTTCAGTAAAGCCAAGGTGAGCCTTTGCTAGGTTTAGCTCGGCTGTTGCCTTGGCCATTTTTGCCCGTGACATGGCCAATTCATTGTAGGAAACGATATTACTGTCTGCAAGGCTTTGTGTATTGCTAAATTCGATTTCTGCAAAATCCGCTTCTGCCTCAGCTCTTTGCTTTTCAGCCTCATAAATGAGGGGCATTATTTGGAACATAAGTTGCCCTTTTTTAATATGTTGTCCCTCATCAACAAATACTTTCTGCAAATATCCCCTTTCCAGTGCTCTAAGTTCTATGTGTTGTATGGAGTGAACCTGACTAACGTATTCCTGAAAAACTACTGTGTCGATTTTAATTGGACTCGTAATACGGTAGGTGGATTCAAGGTGTTCAGCTTCTTTTTTATGCTGACACGCAGTATTGCTTAGTATTCCTACTAAACAGAGAAGAATTAATATCCTCATCATAATAAATCTGATTTTTTTGTAAAAATTGAAATTAATTACCCTCCTGCAGATGAAAATCTGATTAATCAAAGGGCTTTAAATAAATCAGGGGTATAGACCCTAGTGAAGTATTTGGGTGATTTGAAAAAATTAAACGAGGAAGCTCTTCCAGGAATGGTGGAGAATAACGAGTGAAATTTTAGTTCTATTATGATTAGATAGGTTCAATTGGGAAAACAAAGATTTCCCCAAATTATAACCCGCTTTTAAAAAAAAGGCAGTATTTGCACAAAAATTTTCACTGTCTTCATCCAGTGTTTTGTTGGATTCATTTTCACTTTCCTGTTCTTCTGGAGAATCACCCTCAGACGGTAAATGTAAAAAGTAGTGAATGTCACTTAAAATGTCATTGGCAGAAAGAAAAGAAACTTGTTGATTAAAGCCTTCGGAAGGCTTAACCGAAGAATCCGACTCCCACAGGATTTGGCCAAAAAATAGCATTAAAAAGCATGAAGCTAAGGATGCCCCAATTAGGATGGGGTTCTGTATAGAATCCTTTATAAAACTTCTCTTACTTTTCATTTAGACCAACAAACCTATGAAATAATTTTAAATGTTTTAATATTTTAACATTTTTTTTATGAAAAAGATATTTGGTACATATGGAGAAGATGCCAAGAATACTGGATCATTCTAAAATTTTAACGACATTAAAATACAGTAAAGTTCAGTATTTTTCTATAATTTTAAATACAGAATAAGTGTCATCTATTTGGATAAAAAATTAATAATCAGTAGTTCATAAACTATTTCTAAGCCGATTTAGCAGGGTTATTCCCAAGTCACTAAATCCGAAATATTAAGACTAAAATATTGAGTGTTTATTACAACTTCAGGGTTTTGGTGTTAGGTAATTTATATATAATCAGGAAACCGTTTAATTAAGATAATTCCAAATAATGACGAAATTTTTAATCAAGAATGTTTTAGTTGGCTTGGGGTTACAAGTGTTTCTACTAATTAACTCAAGCTTTTTAATCAAGGCAAATGAAATAGGGCTTATTCGTGAACATTTGATAGCGGATGCATTAGTACAACAGGGCTTTTTGCCACGAACTTTACGGTATACAGCTTCAGACATGACTAAGGCTGGCGAATACCTTGGTCAGCTTCAAGGAGATGGAAGTTGGAAGGATATTGATTATATGCATCGCGACAACAACTGGAATCCTCTAATTGCGCTTGATCGCATTTTAACAATGGCATGGGAATACAGCAAACCTACTAGGCCGCTATATGAAAATATCGAATTGCTAAATGGCATTGAAAAAGCGCTATGGTATTGGTATGAGGTTAATCCGACCTGTCGGAATTGGTTTAAAAATGACATTGCAAAACAAATGTATCAGTGTGTAATTGCCATTTTATTACAGGATTCAATAGCGGAAGATTTGCTACAAAAAATGATAAATGATCAAACAGCCTCCCCATCGATGACAGGTGCAAACCGCACCCTGTTGTCTATTTCTGTGTTTTATCGAGGTGTATTGGAGAAAGATCCTGAAAGAATTTCTTCCGGTGTTCAAGGTGTCATTGACCAATTGAAAATTAGCCAGAAAGAGGGCATTCAGAGTGACTTCTCCTTTCATCAGCATGGTCCAATGTTATACAACGGCAATTATGGTAACCATTTTCTAAGGGAAACTATTTGGCTTGCTGCAATTGTCGAAGGTACTCAATTTAGTCTGACAAAAAACGAACTAGGTTTATTAAGGGATTACTATTTACAGGGGACACGTTGGATGGTTCGCAATAGGGTATTTGATTACAATGCCAGAGGTCGGGATGTTGGCAGACCAACTGGGTTTGATACCAATGCAGAAATGCTGATTCCTCAATTGAATTATTTTATGGTAGCAGATAAGGAGTACTTCGGAGAATACCAACGATCAAAAAAGCATATCCTTCAAAATGAACCTCAAGATGTTTTAGGGAACAAACATTTTTGGCGATCGGATTACACTGTTCATCATCGTAAGGGATATTTTATTTCATTAAAAATGTGTTCAGAACGAACTGCGGGTATTGAAACACATGTGAATTCTGAGAACCTGTTGGGATACTATTTACCCTATGGACTAACCTACATTTACCGCCGAGGTGATGAGTATAAATCAATATTTCCGGTCTGGGATTGGTCCAGGTTACCGGGGATTACTTCCCCACGAATTGTTCCACAAATCAAAGGACGGTATACACAGCAAACCGATTTTGTAGGAGGGGTCAGTGATGGAATGTATGGTGTTTCGGCCATGGAATTGGATGTTGAACAAACTGTTGGCCGAAAATCATGGTTTTGGTTCGACAAAGAATGGGTGGCCTTGGGTGCCGGTATACAATCTCAAAATGAGAGTGAAATTTCCACTGGCATAAACCAAACCCTCTTAACGGGAAATGTATTGGTAGATGGAGAAGATTTTCAAAAAGGAGAAAAGACACTAACCAGACCTAAATGGGTATGGCATGATAGTGTGGCCTATATTTTTCAAAATCGTGTCAATGTACAGCTAGAGGTTAAAGAAAGAAGTAGAAATCTAAACCGAATTTATGGTTTGAAAGATTCGCTATACCGGATAAATGTTTTCGCTATGTGGTTTGATCATGGCTTGAAACCACAAAAAGCAAACTATAACTATATTGTAATTCCAGGGATTGGTAAAAATAAAATAGAGGAATACGCACAAAATATTCCAATTGTTATCCTGTCAAATACTACCAAAATACAGGCTGTTACCCATAATGAATTGGGAATTACTGGAATCACATTTCATCAAGCAGAGCGTTTTAAAATTGAAGGTAGAAACACTACCGTTGCTGTTGATAATCCATGTTTAGTCCTTTTTGACCACAATAAAAATGAGGTAACAGTTAGTGATCCGACCACTAAATTAAATACATTATCATTTAGCATTACGGACCCTTCCGGGGGAAAAATAATTAAGACTGTTCAATTACCTCAAGGGGCGAATGCTGGTAAATCCATAAGATTTTCTGCACTACAAAATAAAGCTTCTGCAGCTTTAGACTCAGCTGAGTTTTTGCGATTACTCCAACCTTTCGGCCTTTTCCATGGAGGTATTAATCTACATATTGATTGTCCTTGGAAGTGATTAATCTAATGGCTCCTTTAATTGTCTCAACTTTAAGTCGATTAAATTTCCCAATTACCTCACCGTCGAGTTGTAATAGTCGAGGGTGATCAAATTTCAAAATTGCCTTTTCTGTGCCTATAGCAGTGATATTTTCTTTCATATAAAAGACATCATTAAACTTAGAAAGTCCTGCATTGATTAAAAATTGAGTGTTTAAATTTTTGACTAAGATAATTTCAAATTTTCCATCCATAGGATTTGAATTCACCCCCAATTCTACAGCCATACCATTTGCCGAACCTAGCGGAATGATACCCATCGGAATTCTTTCCTCTATCAAAGCAATAGCCGAAAACAAGGTCGTACCATCACCACCAACTGAGGCTACTCTATCAGGTTCATATTTCTTAATAATTTCTTTAACCTTGTCTTCATCATCATTTCCAGTTATTTTAAAAAATGATTCTCTATCCCATATTTAAGGCACAATTCTTTGGCATTTTTAATAAATGGCTCTTTGTCCACATCGCCAGAAACGGGATTGATGATAAAAAGTAATTTCATGTTCTTACTTTATCATTTTTTCAATTGTTTGACCTGCTTTATCATCTGGATATTCTCTACCCAAAAGGTTGAAAATAGTTCTAGCGATCATTGAAGAGTGCCACAATCCTTTCATTTTCATTTCCCCAGTAGCAGGCGTGTCGGGACCTATGGCTGCCATCCATATTTCTTTCGATTCAGGGATGGATGATCCATGACCTGTCCAAGATTCGTTGTTTGTTCCTCTACCATGATCGGTGGTAATGATCATTGTTGTTTTATCCTTGTATTGGGGAGTTATTTGGATGTAATCCCAAAGTTCTTTTAGGTAAGCATCAAATTGGTGGATGGAATACAAGTACTGATCGTATTCATTGTCGTGCGCCCAATCATCAGGTTCGCCATAAGCTATATAAACTACTTTTGGAGCATTTTTGATTATTCCTTCCAAAGCATAATTGTGAGTAAAAGCATCTAGTCTTACCCCTCCCCAAGGGCCTCTAATTTCATTTTGGAGGCGGTTAATCATTACCTCTTTATCCGTCAGGTTAGCACCCTCGGCCAGGTCAAAACCTGCGTTGACAGGGATATTGCTTCGTTCTTCGTTAATTATGTAAGGGAAAACGTCCCAGCTTCCATAGGCCAATACCTTATTCTTGTATTCGGGTATTTGATTTAAATACTCCAATAAGGTTACATTTGGATTGTTAGTTTTTGAATTTGAAGTGATGCGTTCATCATCTGCATACCCAGACAATACTTCATTGTAGCCAGGATAAGAGAATAGCATATTGTTGCTGTTATCAACCAAGTTTCCGTAAGCCCTATTGCCATAAAGTTGCCCTTGTAATTTTAATGGTCCCCAAAAGAAAGGCATCAGCATTTCTCTTCTCTTATGTTGGTCTTCGTCCCAATATTCTCCCAGCAGTTCGTTGGTATTTTCTACCATGCCGGTATTATCTATAAATAAGGAATCAGCTCCCTTGAATACTTCCTGCCAGCGAAGTCCATCAACGGTAATAAGGAAAATATTTTCGGTTTGGGTAGATTTTTGTGCAAAAAGCTGGGTAAGGTTAAAAATTAACGCTAATAATATCAGTATAGGTGCCTTTTTCATTTGATTGCTTTTTAATGAATATTGGTATTTAATTTAAAACTTAATAATCGGTGGAATATTTACATTTAAAATAGGCTTGCATTACCTTCAGAAATTTAACCGTTTGCTTAACGCTTATTCATTTATAAAGAAGTACCGAATCCTACATGCTTTACTCAGTTCACCCCCATTATGGCTATCTGGCACCTGAATTTCCAGTAAGTGATGGGCTGTTTTCAATTTACTTCCCAAATTATAATACCAGGGAAGATGGAGCTGATGACTCCATTTGGTCAATAGGTCCAATTGCTGCCATTCTCCTTTGTCTATCCTAAACCTTATTTGTGCCGCATCAGGTCCTGCGGCAACTGCAATGCCCACTGCATTTCCAGTGAACTCAAATTTCAACGCTTTAGCACCCTCGTCGCCAATCAACATGGGTACAGCTACAAAGTCAGGTCTCGTGCCTACTCTGTCATTGGGGGTCCATTCGGGATCTATATGCCAACCTTTTGCAAGTTTAGCTTCCTTAATAGCTATAAGTTGACCTTTATCATAAGCAAAGGGATCCATTTTTTCAGGTTCAGGGTAGTGGGTTACTTTACGATCCTGGGGCAGGTTTTTATTATAGCTATTTTCTAAAAATGTGATAATAGAATTGGCATAAATTCCTTGGCCAAATGGTGAAGGATGAAGGTTTTTGAAATCATCTTTCCAGGTAAATTCCCCAGCATTGATTCTATCGGTTACTTCTTTTGCCAGGTTTATCGTAGGGATGTGATAAAAGTCTGCTACGGCCTGATGATTTTTGATTACTTCTGGTACAATGCCTTGGTTATAGGAGGCCATTTTTCCTGGATCTACAAAATGCATTATGACAATATCCATTTCTGGATTTACTTCTCTGGCATGTCTGATGATGCCTTCCATAGCACGTAGTTGCTCAGTGGAAGTTCTTCCGTTACCTGAATCGTTGACAGCTGCTTCTAGAAATAAAAGATCAATTTTCCCCTTGGCCAAAACATCCTTTTCTAATCGGAAGGCAGATGGGGTACTTCCCATTGAAGGGATACCCGCATTAATAAACGTTAATTCAGTGTTTAGAAATCGATTTTGCAGGTAATTGCTAACACTGTCCCGCCAGCCGGAATTGTAAGTAATGGAGCCACCTAAATAGGCTACTCGTCCACTTTTATTATGCGAAAATTTAATTAAAGAATTCTTTAAACTTCCATTTGTCTTATGGTAATCCTCTGAGGCCAAAGGTTGGGCTTGTATTGTGTAGTATTTGATAAAATCAGCTACTAAACGGGGTGTTTGAACGGGGAAATGGTGGCCTTTTAGGCTTTGTTCTCCATCTACAGATGTCACCACGGTGGCAATTCCACCTAATTTTATATACTTTTGAACAAATGGAAGGGTGTTTTCATCAACAGGTACTACCTGGTCCTCAAGTCCTATCATATGCATTATAGGTACCCTGTGGGCAGGTAGGTCCATTAGGTTGTCCACAGGATTATTTTTAAATGCTTTTGCCTCCTCATCAGTAGCAAAGTTGTAAATTTCTTTAAGCCTGACCCAATCGTTAGGAGATCCTTCACTCTTTCCAAAGCCTCCAGGCCAACTTTTGAAATCCAATACAGGTGCTTCGGCATAAATACAGGCAACCTTTTCTGGGTTTACCTTTGCCCAATTGTAAATAAAAAGTCCTCCTCTACTGACGCCCATTAAGGATACCTTATTTTGAAGTTTCTGCTCAACAGTTAAAAGCGAGTGAAAATCATCCCAAACCTTAACGGCCTCTGGGCTTCCATATAAATTATCCGTATTGATGTAAGCAAGATGAAACCCTTCGGATACCAAAATGCTATCTGCTTCAGTATGCCAGTCGGGGAATCGTGCACGCCATATCCAAGGGTTTCCTGGTATTGATTTTTTAGGAAGGATCAACCTGGCTTGTCTACCTTGAAAATTGAAGTCATAACGTTCAAATCCTTTCCATTCAGATTGCTCAGCACCAGCAATATGACTGGAAAGTTGAGATTGAGGGTAAACCTGTAAAATGAGGAAATAGAAGCCAAAAAAAGCGAGGTAAGAAAAGATTTTCAACATTAATTTGGGGGTTATCATTGACTTTTACTAATACATTTCTGAACTATTCATAAGCTCTGATTTCGAAAATTCGGGCATGATCTATACCGTGAGTAGCCAGTACAGTGATTTTAATAGTGTCTATAGCTTCAGCGGTTAGCATATGTCTACGAAGTCTATGGTAATTATTCGATTCTGATAAAGACTCCTTTAGCTGGCCATTTAAGTAAGTATCAATTTGGTAATCCTTTACAGTCTCTGGTTGGGGGTTTCCCCAATGCATTTTCCGAGTATATTCATCGGCAAGGCTGAAAGTGAGAACCCTGTGTGCACCGGTATCAAAGGTTATCTGCAAGTGGCGAATCTTTTTTGAGGGATCCCAGTGTAGTTCAATGGTCGCTGGCATGCCTGCCTCAGGATCACTCATCCATCGGTGGGTACCTGGAATAGCCAAATCTGACCGAACGCCCCTTTTTCCATGAACACTGCGGTTCTGGCCACTAATGATATTTATCCCCTGACCTTCATTCTGTTCTGAATCGGCTTTAATCTGGGCTGATTTTACCAAGTCATTTTCTTCTTGGTTTGATATACCAGGAATAAAGGCATCGTCTTTTAACAGCTGTTGTTGGATCCTGCTAAGCAATTCCTTATTAGACACAATATCCGCCGGAGTTATATCCTCCTTTGCTGCCAATGCCGCAGCAGTACCAACAGCTTGTCCTACTACTGCACAGGTTGCCATTACACGCGTCGAAGCAAATGCCACGTGGCTTGCGGAGATGTTTCTTCCTGCAAACATAAGGTTGGAAATGGTATTGCTAATGGTCGCTCTTAATGGTATTTGGTACAGGTGGGGCACATTGTGATGAATACAAGGCGGTTCATTGATCGCATCTACCCCTGCTGGCGGATGAATGTCTATATGCCATCCTCCATAAGCGATGGCATCATCAAAAGTATTTGCCTCTTGAATGTCGTTTTGCGTTAAGGTATACTGTCCGATAAATCTTCTGCTTTCCCTTTTTCCAGGTAGAAATCCACACCATTCTAAGGCCCAATTCTCGGCACCGTGTTCGCCTCCATTTTTCACATGGTCCCAAACACCAAGCAAAATAGCGAGTAATTCATCTCTAATGAGCTCATTGTCTTTAATGGTATCCAGTGTTCCACCCCATTCCAGCCACCAATAGCCATATTCTAATCCCAAATCCATGTCCATGGCTGGTGTGGCATGCGGCCTGAGAATAAGGTCTTCTTCTGATATTTTTCGGGCCCAGGTAGGTGGGGTAAATGGCATAGGTTGCCCATGTTTTTTAGCCTGAAACATGAGCGATGAGCCTAACCTTAATTTATCACTTTTATCTTGAGCCAAACTTTCACCAAAGGTAGATTTGGCTTCTCTACCTTCAAAATAGGGCGCAGCAGACGACGCACCGATAGTTCCGTCTCCCGTGCAATCAATGAATATTTTGGCTTCAATTTCGAACTCATCTTCAGTAGACGCCCTTCTAGCGAAAGCCTTTCTGATGCTTTTTCCTTGTACCTCGGTTGCATAAACCCTGGTATTGAGCATTAATTCAAGGTTGGGCTCATTTCGGCACTTGTCATACCAAATCAAATCAAAAACTGCTGGAGACCGCTGGGGATTATTCACACTCGCCTCAAGACGAATTTCTTCGATGATACCAGATTCTCTGGCCTCAACGGATAAATACTCACCTCGCTTACCACTACAATCAGCACCTACTATGTGCATTCGAACTTCACTAGAAGCATTGCCACCTAAAACGGACCTGTCCTGACAAAGGATAACTCTTGCGCCAATTCTAGCAGCAGCTAATGCTGCAGGTATACCTCCAGGGCCTCCTCCGGCTATTAAAATATCGCAATTTAGTTGTTTCATCTTTTCGGTTAATTTCTATTATCACTTCAAAGATAGTTTTTATGATGGCTTATAGACAGGTTCTTTTAAGAAATTCTATGTACATGTTACTGAAAATTAAATTCCGATTCAAACCTTATCGAAATTTGTCTTTATTTATTACCATAATTATACAAACTATCCTGTAATCAACCGAGAATTCATTAAAATCAATCATAGGTTGCATATTGTCATTTCAGAATATCAACGCTATTTCACGCCTATTAACCCCTGGGTTTCCTGTATCATTAATTGTCATTATAATTTATGGTACATGATTTGTTAAAAACGACTAAAAGTTATTAAAATATAATTAGTTGTCAGTAAGTGGTGGATCGACCTACCGAGAATACATTTTTTTAGTTGGGTGGATTCTTCTTTGGATCAAAGTTATTGATCTTGTTTAATGTTTATTTACCGTTTCAAAACGGAACCTATTTATTGAAGTATAAAATCAAAAAAAATGGAAAGATGGTTGTTTGTAATTTTATTAATAAGTGTTTTAGGATGTCAGGAAAAAAAGTTAACGGAAACTGAAAAGGAGGATTATGCAGATAAAGGAAGTGTTACAGTAGAAACTGCTGTAGGGGATCTTATATTGGAGGCACCTTTCGCTTCGGAATCGGTAACCAATCAAAGCAAAATGATTGACTGGCCTGAAGGTGTGACACCTAAAGCCCCGGAAGGTTTTGTTGTTACTCGGTTTGCGGAAAATTTAGACCATCCCAGGTGGACCTATATTGCTCCCAACGAGGATATTTTTGTAGCTGAATCCAATACCAAGAACAGCGCGAATCGAATTACGCTCTTAAGGGACAATGATGGGGATGGAAATGTTGACGAACAGCATGTTTTTATGGAAAACCTCAACCAAAATTTCGGTATGCTGGTTCTTGATGGTTTTTTCTATGTGGCGAATACAGATGGGCTTTACCGCTATCCCTATAAGGAAGGGGATGTAAAATTAACTTCTGAAGGCGAGAAAATAGTACCGCTTTCTGCAAGTGGCTACAATAATCATTGGACAAGGAATATCATTGCAAGTAAAGAAAAGGATAAAATTTTTATCTCTGTAGGTTCTGCGAGCAATGCGGGTGATCAGGGAATGGAAAAGGAGGAAAGAAGGGCCAATATTTTACAGATTGACCCAGATGGTTCCGGGGAAATTATTTATGCCAATGGGTTACGGAACCCTGTAGGGATGGATTTCAATCCTGTAACTGGAGAGCTTTGGACAGCTGTTAATGAGCGCGATAAGTTGGGGGACAACCTGGTGCCAGATTATATCACCAGTGTAAAAAAAGGAGGATGGTATGGTTGGCCTTACAGTTATTACGGACAGGTAAAAGATCCTCGCTGGAAAGATGATCCCCATGATGAAATGGTAGCTAAGGCCATCGTTCCAGATGTGCCTGTTGGAAGTCATACGGCATCATTAGGCCTGACGTTTTATACTGGTGATAAATTTCCTGAGAAATATAAAAACGGAGCATTTGTTGGGCAACATGGTTCATGGAACCGAGCTAAATTGTCAGGGTACAAGGTACTTTTTATCCCTTTCGAAAATGGGAAGCCGTTAAAGGGTGAAGATTTTCTTACTGGATTTATTGCAAACGAAGAGAAAAGTGAAGTTTTTGGAAGACCTGTATGTGTGGTTGTTGCACCAGACGGCTCACTTTTAGTAAATGATGATGACGGAGGAATTATTTGGAAAGTTTCGACTAAGTCAACCGAGAATGAAGAATAGCTATTAAGAATGTAAATATTGTTCTGAATTGGATTGAAGCAAGATTAGAATTTATTGAGACAATAGAGTCAGATCTTAATTCATAATTTTGGGACATATTTTTAAAACTGCCTTATTTAGTTTTTAACAACCCTTAAAAATCACTATGCTACGTTGGACAATTGTTTTCATTATTATAGCAATTATTGCTGCCATATTTGGATTTGGTGGTGTTGCTGAAGGAGCGGCATCTATCGCCAAAGTAATTTTCTTTATTTTCATTGTCTTATTTATCATTTCATTGTTTTTTGGACGAAAACGAATTTAAAAATTACCAGGTCAAATTTTGTGTTTATTTCTAATCAAAATTACCTTAACTAAATTTAAAATTTATGAAACGTTACATTAATATTTTCTTAGTTGCATTCATGACAACCACTTTCCTGTCACTATCAAGTTGCAAGTCTAAGAAAGAAGGAATGGGTGATAAAATAGAGGAGGCGGCTGAAGATGCTGGTGATGCTATCAAGGAAGGTGTTGAAGAAGTGAAAGATGAAATCGACGATGCTACCGATGATAATTAAAAGCCAATCTTAAAACATTAAATTTTAGAATGCGGATTTTTCTTAAAAGAAAAATCCGCATTTTTTTTGGCCCAAATTTATTTCCTACCCTGAAAAGCTTAGTATTCTGATATTTAGAGATTAAACTGCTACTATAGGTCGAAAGCAAGAGTAAATTTAAGGATTATGGGGTTTCCATGTTTGAGCACCTTAAGTTAAATGGCACGCATTTTATTCAAATTTCATGGATGTAATATTGAATTTGTGGTTATCTTGCTCCAATTCCTGACAACAAATTTTAATTGGGTTATATTTAATGAAAATTTATCTGAGATATAATTTTAAGGTAATCTGTGAAACCATAGTGCGGGAGCAATTGGAAAAGCTTCAAATACCCTACTCAACAACAGATTTAGGAGGAGTAAATACCTTAGAGATATTGTCAGTTGAGACAAAGGAAGTGCTTTTCAAGGCCCTGAAAGCTTATGGTATTACAATCTTGGATGACCAAAAAGAAACACTCGTCGACCGTATTAAAAATACCATCGACGAAATGTTAAATGATGAAAATGCACGAATATTAAAAGTATCCAGCTATTTGTCGGATAAACTTAACTACACCTATTCTTATTTGTCGGCAGTTTTTTCAGAAAATACCTATACGTCCATTGAAAATTATGTGATTTTAAGAAAAGTAGACCTTGTGAAGGAATTATTATGTGATGCTGACCTCACGTTAACTGAAATCTCTTATCGTTTGAACTATAGTAGTGTTTCACATCTTTCCGGTCAATTTAAAAAGACCACTGGACTTACACCCAGTACTTTTCAAAGAATTATGCGCCGAAAAAAAATCCAATCTCTTCAAGATATCCATTCATAAAACCGACAGATGAAAACAAACTTTCTGAATGTTGCTCTTGCTGATGACGATGAAGATGATAGAATGATTTTTAAAGAAGCAATAGGACAAGTTTCCATAAAAACCCAGCTAGCACTTTTTAAAGATGGTGAGGAATTAATGGATTTTCTCCAGCTTCCTGAAATAGTACAGCCGAATCTGCTATTTCTTGATTTAAATATGCCAGCCAAAAATGGAATGCAGTGTCTAAAGGAAATTCGTCAAAATCCATCATTGAAAAACCTTGCGATCGCTATTTATTCTACTTCCTCTTCGGAGCAGGATATTGAGGATACTTTTGTAAATGGAGCGAATATCTATATCAATAAACCAGCAAGTTTTGGTAAACTTAAAGAAGTAATCGAAAAGGTGTTGCAACTGAATTGGCAGTACCATACTTCGAATATGAACCGAAATACCTTTTTGTTCCGTTTTTAGGCTTAAAACATTACTCAAACCAGGGTAAATATTATTTATTTATCTACCCTATCAATTTCACCAAAATTTTCATTGGAATTCAGTCACAACTTTAGGCTGTGTAAGCTGTGTCCTACAGTTTATTAAATATTAATAGAAGCTATTTACATAGATAAAAGTTTTAAAACCAAGCAATTCTCAAAATAATTTTACTTTAATAAGTCGCCCAACTGGTATTATTTTTACATGAAACATAAAATTTTGTAACGCAAACCCAAAGTTTTGTAACTTATTCGATACCTAATTTTTGACCTTTGTAAAGGTTTTGAGACCATAAATAATTTTATGGATTGTCATTGAAGGCAATTAAAAAATGTAAAAATTTCACTGTACTGAATACCGTTGGTTGAAGGAAAAATTGACCATTGCATTTTTGTTTGAATTGATAAATCGATTTACCAGGGCCAAGGCCCAAAAATCAATGTTTAACCAACCCTATAATTAGTATTATGACCACTATAACACTTTCTTCAACTGCCATTAAAAATATGTTCGATCAATTGCAACAAAATTTTAGTGGAAATCTCAGTATTAAGGTTAAGGAACATGTTCTGGATATTGACAATGAATTTGGAAAAGGCCGGATCAGAGGGATCACTTTCAAGAGTGGTATTTCCCTCTTGGAGTTTGATGTGAAATTTTCACAAGACTTTATTTTACGTGCAGGTACAGCTGAAAATCCCCCTATCTGTTTTGCTTACTGTTTGCGAGGAAAAGTAATGCATAGTTTCGGTAGTCACCCAAGTAAAAAAGTGCTTGAAAATTTTCAAACGGGTATTTTAACGAATGAGGCTTTCGAAGAAAATCTTTTGTATTTCACAAAGGATGAGCATATTAAGATTTCTCTTATTGTTGTAAAAACTTCTTCAAATCAGAATATTCTGAAAAAACATAATTTAAATTATAGAATTCAAAAGTCATTTCTAAGAGGGAAGCCATCAAATAATTCGATTTATTTAGGATCTTACAATTTAAAAATTGCTGATAAAATCCAGCAACTTGAAGCTATCCAGCAGCGAGGAATTGTAAGAAGTCTAATGATTGAGGGATTGGTACATTTGATTCTTGCTTATGAAATTCAACAGCATGCTGATGATTTGAAAAATACAGCAATGAATAAAGGGAACCTAACCCTTCGAGAAATGGGTGCTGTACGTGAAATCTCAAAAACAATTCAAAATTTTCCTGAAACACAACATTGTATTTCAGAATTAAGTCACCAATCCGGATTATCTCCAGGGAAATTACAGGAAGGTTTCAAACTCATGCATGGGACTACAGTTAGTGATTATATCAGAGTTCTACGTGTAGAGAAAGCGGAGGAGCTAATAAAAACTTCAGATCTTAATATTTCAGAGGTGGTATATAGTGTAGGCTTTACTAGCAGAAGCTATTTTTCGAAAATTTTCAAACAAAAATACAATTGCAGTCCGAAAGAGTATAAAGAAAAACAACAATTGATGAGTCTATCAGCATAGGATATTAAAAACAAACCAACTATTTTAATTTCGAAAAACCAACCTAAAGCCGTCTAGAAGTTAGACGGCTTTTTTAAACCAATAAAATACCGAATTAAACCGACATTTTGTAATAGTATTTTCCGATTGTATTCGGAAGTGATTCCATTACGAAATAGAAGGATCATGGTATATATCTCGTTAAACAATCTGTTGTTATAATAGGAATAACAGTATTTTACCAATGACATTAACAGATTATTGAAATGAAATCAACAAATAATGAAATTGAGCTTAATGATTTAAGTGTGATAGCTAACATGAAAATCTTTCAACAATTATTGGCAGATGAACTGGTTTTATATGCTAAAACTTTGGGCGCTTCTTCTAAAGTCATGGCCTTTAAAAGTGAGGATGAAAATTTTTATTACAAAAAATTTAAAATATTAGAAAAGGTTTTAATTATTGTTAATAATCAGATAAGAAAACTGAATTTTAATTCTCAAGGGACACTGACTGATGGATTAAAAAATTCTAAATTAAAAGAATTTGATTCCAATACATGTGATTCAGAAGATTTTATTAGAAATTTATTAGATGATAATAATTTAATAATTAAATCTATTTGTAAATGCTTAAAAGATGATTTTATCTATCTCAATTCAAATGATTCATTAAATTTAATTGCAGAAATTATTCAACTTCATATTGAAATGACGTGGATTCTAAGAGATCTATTAATTCAAATTAATTATTCGAAATAAATTAATAATTAAACAATAATTGTTTGTTAATTGATGAATTAAAACATCGTAATTTCTGATTTTTAGTGATTGTCTATAGAAAGTTAAAATTTATAAACTTTCTAAATTCTACGAAATTTCCCTCTTACTTGAAACTTTTAGAGCTTCTTTAAATTCTTTTTGGTTTTTAAATTTAGTTTGTTTTAAGACTATTTCCTCTATTGATATATTAAATTTGTTTGAACTGAAACACCATTGATCAATTGTTATGTTTTCATTTTTATTTCGGAATAAAAAGTAAGTTTTATCATAAATGGAAGTATTTATCTCGGTCTTCCTTTCACTATATTCTACTTTCAATTCTTGTGCAATTTTGCCAGCCAACAAGCCATGAGTTGCTTGGCAAATAGGGCCTAATTATTAAATTAGTAATTGGGACCAGGTCAGTAGTCTTATAAGATGAGTTAAGTTGGGTAATTATACGTTCAAGGTTCAATAATTAATTGATTCTGAACTATTAGCAGCCTATTAATATGGCTACTAATTTCGATTGTTAAGGATCGGGTGGCGTCCTAATTTTATTAAATATAAAATTGGAAGCCTACTTTGGTCTTATTTTTGAAGTAAGTTTCATCGTTTATGTTTAAAAGTGTTAATTTAACGATTTAAGCAGTTTTTAAAGCAAGAATTGTTCTAAAAGTAATTTATTTGAAATGACCGATTTTATAAAAAAATCCGACGAAAATTTAATCATTTTGGCTGATGATGATCCAGACGATTGTGAGCTCTTTCAAGATGCTATAACAGCCATAAATGTTAATGTTCGAACAATTATTATTAATGGAGGAATTCAACTTATGGATTACCTTAATGATGAGAACGCTGAATTGCCTGATATTTTGTTTCTTGATCTTAACATGCCTTTAATGAATGGGTTTGAGTGCTTGGAAGATATTCGGAAAAATGTTCGCCTTAGGAATATTTGTGTTATTATTTTCTCAACCTCTTCAAATCCTTCAGATATTGATAAATCCTATAATCTAGGTGCAAATGCTTACATCCAAAAACCACTCAGTGAGAGAGAAATGAAAGACATTCTTAAAAACACCTTAGACACCGATTGGAATGATCCATGTTCTGCGCTTGACAGTCATAATTTTGTTATGAAGACATAAATTGAATTAATTTTTTTTTAATCTTTAATTTTTCACCCAAAAGATTTCTCGGATAATTTGTGGTTTTTATTTTGTCACGATATTTTACTTTATCTTAAATTAGCCTGATTTTATTTGATATCACCTGTTCCGAGACCTATCGGAACAGGTGATTAAGAATCTCATTGGATAATTCGGGATTAACTTTGATAGTACTTCTCTTTTATGGATTCGCTTATTCATTGATTGTCAAAACCAAAGCAGCATATTCGGCAATTGAAAAGGTTAATTTATGTGGTTGGTTGTCATAATTATCACCCTCTGACACCATTAATTCAGTATTTGCTGTATAAAAAGCATCTTCATCGTACCCTGGAAAACTACTATTAAAATTGGTCTCCCATGATCCACCAAATGGAACACCTATATCATAATGATCAAATCTCGTATTTGAAAAATTCAGGATAACCAAAACTGGATGATCAAGGTATTCATCATGTCTTCTGAGATAGGCGAGTACATTATTCTCTTGGTTAAAATGAATGATTTCAATGCCTTGACCTTGTAATCCTAGTAGTGGTTTATCTTTGCTCAATCTCATTTTGATCAGGTCTTTATACAATTTCGCAATTCCTTCAAAGTACGAAGTCTTTTCCCAGTCCAGACCTTGGTTTTCATCGAAAAAACCGTCTTCTAGAAATTCCTGCCCCTGAAATATCATGGGGATACCGGGTGAAGTGAAAATCAGTGTTGCGCCAAGTACAGAGCGTTTTTTAGCAAATTCCCCATCAGCCTCCCCGGGTTGGATTTCTTCAGGTATTCGAGATTTCCCATTGGCCACATCATCATGCGATTCTGTGTAAACGATTCTTTCAAATGCATCGTCGTTGTATTTAAAAGTCAATGCATTTACAACTTCCTGTAAATTGCGGGACTTATCCTCCGGGTGGACCAATATATTCCTTACTTTGTTCACAAAATGAGAATCCCATTGTGCATTAAAATTAAGCCCATCATAGCATTGGTCTTGCGTAACTATGGTGTCTGCATTTAGGTCCTCTGCGATCAATATTTTCTCTGGATATTTGGCTTTTATTTCACCATTGATATCTTGGATCATCTTTTTACCCTCGAAGATCTCATTTTTTTCATAGTCTGTTCCCCCCTCTACAAAACGGATATAGGAAGTAGCGTCCCACCGTAGGCCATCACAACGGTAATCTTCCAGCCACATGAAGGCATTGTCCCTAATGAATTGACGAACTTCTGATCGTCCATAATCTGGTCTGGTATGTCCCCATGGTGTTTCTGACCGATGGTCATTATAAAAGTAAATCCCACCATTTTCATTCTCATTCCATCCATCGAATTGCCATAAATCAGAGTCGGTTGAGCCGAAATGGTTATAAACCACATCCATCAACACGGCGATCCCATGATTATGGGCGGCATCAACAAAAGCTGCAAAATCCTCTGGAGTACCATAATCTGTTTCAATAGCAAAGGGGGCTGAGGGGTTATATCCCCAAGATATTCCTCCAGCAAATTCTGAAATTGGCATAATCTCAATGGCATTGATTCCTAAAGTTTTAAGAAAAGGGAATTTTTCTATGGCACTTTTGAATGTTCCAATGCTAGGCTCTCCAGAATTGATTTTCTGGTGAAAGGTCCCAATATGCATTTCATAAATAACCAATTGATTTAAACTGGGTATTCTAAAAGTATCATTGTGCCAATCAAATGTTCTTTTTGCTACTACGGAATTGCCATTACTATTGGTCATTTGCCTTGCATAAGGATCATTCCTTAGCAAACTATTGCCATTGGATTTTAATGCGAATTTATATTCTGTACCCACCGTGGCCGATGGGATCAGAGTGGCCCAATATCCGTTTTTCTCCGATTCCATAGGGTTTTTATCCTCATCCCAATTATTAAAATCGCCTACTACTGAGACTTTATGTGCATTCGGTGCCCAAACACGGAATGTTGTTCCATTCGTTGAGGAAGGTATTGCCCCCATTCCTTCTAATAAAGCTTCTTCTTTATTTTTTGTAGCTATGCCCATTATTAGCTTGGTTTAATTGCGCAAAATAAAAACTTATCAGAAAAGGAAATAGCTTTTAAAAAATAAATTTTTATCTCTAAAATTATTTTTTCTTAGGTGCTCATTGCATTCATTTTTTAATTTTAAGAATAATAATCATTCCTGTTTTTGAGTAATTTTGGAATTTAATGGATACCTAAAAACAGAACATGCAAAAACCCAATAAAAGACCCGAGAATCAAACATGCATTGTAACTGGCTCAAGTGCTGGAATAGGAAGAGCTATAGCAAAAGCCTTGGGAACTGAGGGTGCCAATGTGGTGGTCAACTACCGAAATAGCAAAGAGGAAGTAGAGGAAGTTGCACGTTGGATTGAAAATAATGCTACTTGTGGTGAAGCCCTTGTCATCAAAGGCGATGTTAGCAAGGAAAAAGATGTTAAGAATCTTTTTAAAAGGACAATTGACCATTTTGGTACGGTCGATGTCCTTGTGGCAAATGCGGGAATACAAATCGATCATAAGCTGCATGAAATGCCTTTAAAAGATTGGCAAAAGGTAATTGACGTGAACCTCACTGGACAGTTTTTATGTGCAAAGGAGGCAATTAATGAATACCTGAAAAGAGGCATGAGGGAGGATGTTTCTAAATCGCTTGGCAAAATCATCCATATAAGTTCAGTTCATGAAGAAATTCCCTGGGCAGGTCATGCAAATTACGCAGCATCCAAAGGAGGAATATTAATGTTGATGGAAAGTATTTGCCAGGAATATGCGCCTTACAAGATCCGGTGCAACAGCATTGCCCCCGGCGCTATAAAGACAGACATTAACAAAGAGGTTTGGAGTTCAAAAGAAAAACTGGAACAACTTCTAAAGTTGATACCCTACAAACGTATCGGAGTGCCGGATGATATTGGGAGTGTGGCGTGTTGGCTGGCATCTGATGAATCGGAATATATAAATGGGACAACTATTTTTGTAGATGGAGGGATGACCTGTTATCCCGGTTTTACCACGAATGGATAAAATTTTGCCCAAAACGTAATAGAATTGATCAGAACTAATTAATAGGGCTATTGTATAATTTAATGTAAACCAGTATTTTTGGATGAACCCAAGATTAGTTTTATTGCGTTAATTTCTGATGCAATTGTAGCATCCCAAGAGCGAAAATCGCTTTATATTTAAGGTGGAAAACAAATACAAAATATGAGCAAAGAAAACTTATTTAACGAGGAGGCCTTGAAAAAATTAAAAGAACTGGCGGAAGGCATACGAATTGCAATAATGGAAACGAATCTTAAATCAATACCTTCACATACTATACCGATGAGTACCAAGGAAGTTGATAAGGATGGTTGTATCTGGTTTTTGAGCAGTGACAAAAGCGTGCACAACCAGAACATAAACGAAGACCATAGCATCCAATTGATATTTTCAAACCCTGCTGAAATGAAGTTTTTGACCGTATTTGGTCAAGCGATTATTTATAGTGGTAGGGTAGTATTGGAGCGGTATTATCAAAGTACGGATGATGCTTGGTTTGATGGTATTGATGATCCAGATTTGACTGCCATTAAGGTAATTCCAAGAGAAGCCCATTATTGGGATACCAAAAATGGAAAGTTTATAACTTTATTGAAGATGGGGCTTAGCGCCATTACTGGCGATAAGCAGGATTTGGGTGAGCAGGGTGATTTGAACATCTCCACAAAGAAAAAATAAAGTAAACAACAATTAAATATTGAAATGGAACCTATCCGTCTTTTCCTTGCTGATGATGATATAGATGATCGGGAAACACTCATAGAAGGTTTGTCCAATATACCTTTGAATAATTTAGTGCATCAGTTTGACAACGGAGTGGAATTAATGGCAGATTTGTTTGCAGATACCCCTTTACCTGATGCCATTTTTCTCGACCTATATATGCCCCTAAAAACCGGGTTTGAATGCCTTACTGAGATTCGCGAGGTGCCTGAATTCTCAGAAATTGGAATTATTATTTATTCTACCATGTATGACCAGAATGTGGTAGACCTATTGAAGGAAAACGGGGCGAATCAATATATTCAAAAACCTATTTCTTTCAATCATTTGAAAACCTTGTTGTATAAATCCATGAAATCTCTGGTGGATGCTAAAGAAAACCCATCTGATGAAAATCAATTTTTTGTGATGCTTTAAGAGTAGGTATGAATAAGTAGGGTTTCAAATGAACGGACCATTAGAATTATTTATAGTCTGGAGGTAAATACTTAGATTGAACCAATTTTTTGCATTTTGGTAAAAACAATTCTAAGGTACCTACAGTTTGTTATCTATTTTTTCCAGGAGCTGACCATTATTGGGTCAATTTGCATTATTTTTTAAACATGGTGGATATTCATAGAAATAGATTGGAAGTGCCAAACAATTAAATATTGTAGGGATATTTATGAAAGTAAAATATAGAGAAGAGCTATCGGTGCCAAAATTCCTACACAATGGAGGGGAAATGGGCATTATTGTTAATAACATGGATTGGGCAAAACATCCCTTAGGCGAACCTATAATGTGGCCTTTATCATTGAGGATGGCTGTGAGTAGCATGCTCAAAAATGCGTTTCCCAATTTTATTTTATGGGGAAAAGAGTATTTCTGTTTTTACAATGACGCCTATCGGCCGAGTCTTGGTAAGGATGGAAAGCATCCATTTATAGTAGGGCAAAGGTTTGAAGATGCTTTCCCTGAGTTGGTAGATACTTTAAAAAAAGAAGCGGACAAGGTATGGCAAACTGGAAAGGCAACCTGGCATGAAAATAAGCTGGTTTCCATCTACCGTAATGGAAAAATGGAAGAAGTATACTGGACCTTCAGTTATAGCGTGCTGAATGGAGACGAAGAAGAAACAGATGGAATTTTGATTACCTGCATAGAAACGACCGATGCTGTTTTGAACCTAAAAAAGCTGAAAGAAAGTGAAAATCAATTGGCCTTTGCGGTAGATGCTGCAGAATTGGGTACTTGGGATTATAACCCAATTACAGATGCCTTTCAAGGAAACGACAGATTAATGGATTGGCTGGGAATCCCACACGGAGAATCGATTAAATTGGAGAAATTCTTAGGTGCAAGTATTCTAAAAGATCTCGACCGGGTGAGAAATGCTATCGAAAAAGCATTGAATGGACAAGATGGTGGTAAATATGCTGTGATATATTCCATAGTAAATACTGAGACTAAAGAAATAAAAATTGTTCGTGCCTTGGGCAGGGCAAGGTTTAATCAAAGCAAAGGCGCTTATCGTTTCAGTGGAACATTGCAAGATGTGTCAGAACAGGTACACTTCGAAAAGAAGCTTCAGCTTGCCAATGCTCAGATAAAAAAAGAAGAGCAACGTTTTCGAAATATTGTGTTCAAAGCTCCTGTCGGCATAGCGATTTTCAAAGGCAAAGATTTGGTGACTGAGATGGCAAATAATGAACTCTTAAAGTTGGTAGATCGGGATGCAGATAATTTCGTCGGAAAAAAACTTTTTGACGCCATGCCTGAAGTCCGTGCGACAGTTGCGCATTTATTTGAAGCCGTGTACCACAGGAAAGAATCTATCCGTGGTACTGATCTTAAGGTCAATATAGAGAGAAATGGAGAAATGAAAGATGCCTATTTCAACTTTATAATTCGTCCCATCACTTTTGATAAAGGTGAAGTTGTAGAAGTAATGTTGGTTACCAATGAAGTGACAGAATTTATTGAAGCAAAAGAAATTTTAGCAGAAAATGAGAACCAGTTCCGTAAACATGTGCTGCATTCACCCATAGCAATGACAATCCTCAGAGGAATTGATTTAAAAATAGAAATGGCCAACATACGCATGCTAACTCATTTTTGGGGTAGAAGTTGGGATGAGGTAAAAGGAAAAAATCTGCTGACTGTATTTCCTGAATTGAAAGATCAGAAGAGTTTGGCTGAGCTACATAATGTTTTAGCTACAGGACAAGCTGTCAGGGCCAAAGCTTCGAGATTTTTAATTTCTATCGATGGCAAAGACCTTGAATTTTATGTCGACTATCACTATATACCCCTCACTGAAGCGGATGGATCTATTTCTGGGGTGATCGCCACTGTTACAGATGTGACGGAACAGGTTTTATCCAGGAAAAAGTTAGAAAATTTTTCAAAGGATTTGGAAAAGCAAGTGGAAATAAGAACGAACCTTTTACAAAATGCAAACGAAAAATTGCAGGATTCGATTGCTAAGCTGGAAAATGCAAACGAGGAATTGCAATCATTCGCCTATGTTTCAAGCCATGATCTCCAGGAACCTTTACGAAAAATACAAATGTATAATTCGTTAATTATGGAAAAGGAACTTGGAAGATTTACGGAAAAGGGAAAATTTTACTTTGAGAAGATGACATTTGCTGCGGGTCGAATGCGTACCTTGATTGATGATTTATTATCCTTTTCCCGGTCTGATAATGATATTGCAAAATATGAGACCATAGATTTAAATGATGTTTTGGACCAGGTGCTTGATGATGCCAATGGATTAATCGTACAATCCCATGCAAAGATAAGTATTAAAAAACTTCCTGAAATAGAAGCGATTTTATTCCAAATGGTTCAGGTTTTCTCAAATTTGATCAGTAACGCTATCAAATTTGCCAAGCATGGTGTTCCACCGGAAATTACCATCAGTTCTACAGTTGCCTCAGCAAATCAAATTCAGCATTTAAAACTAAATCACAATAAAAAGTATTATGCAATTTCCGTATCGGACAATGGCATAGGCTTACCCAAAGGGGTGGAGGGGAAAATATTTGAGGTATTCCAACGGCTTCATGGCAGGCATGAATATGAAGGCACCGGAATAGGTCTTGCAATAGTGAAAAAAATTATTAGTAACCATAGGGGTTCAATTAAAACTGAAAGTGTCGAAGGGGAAGGATCTACCTTTACAATATTTCTGCCTGAGAAGTATACATAGAAAAAAAGTAATCCTTAAAATAACGTTATAAACTAATGCAAAGGTAGCTAACCCTATAAAAATCGCAGCCTATTTTAAAGAGTAAAGGCTGTATCCGTATGACAATTATTGAAACCACAGCATTTATTGTAAAATTGGCAATAGCCATTTATTCATGGGGTGAAATTGAATTACAATAGCGGGTAATTACCTTTATTTTTTTTATATGGAAAAGAAGAATACCAAGACAGTATATTCTTATTACAAGTCGTGAAAATGGTACTGAGAGAAGATTTTTTTAGGGGCGTACTAATTTGGCTAATCTAACGGCGTGGTTTCAAAGGATCTCCTTTCAGGAGGTTAATTTTTTAATTGGATACCTTTTTGCAAATTAAAGCAATAAATATTTTTCATTATGCACTTAAGGAAAATTGATTTTTGATGCTTGGAAATGCCGAGACAGTAGGCATTCAATCTGAACATTTTTTTCCGGTGGCAAAACAAAAAAAAATTACTCAAGAAAAAAGGGGCCTGGTCGCTATGTCCCTAGTAGCTTCCAACCTAATGAAACTGTAATGAACAAGGATAAAAACTACCTTTCTGGTGCTCAATACAATTCAAATTTTAAAAAGTCTGCTGAGTAGGTGATTGTAGCCCGGCATACCCCACCAAATGTTATTGTGGACAGTCACATGGGGCAAGGCACCCGTTATAAAAGAAGGTATTCCCATAAAAGCTGGTGAAGAGGATTATTTAGTGGCGATAGAAGTTATTCCACTTGCAGATACTGTAGAACCCTATTAACTTATCGTTTTCCAAAAAAAACCTTCAGACCCTCCACCATTGAAAAAAATCCATAAAAAGTGGTAAAGATTTTGGAACAAGTCCGGAAAAGATGAGCTGCAATTACAAAATAATGCCTTCCGAAATGAACTGCTACAAATCAGAGAAGACATCCACAGCATCAGTAAAGACCAGAAGGCTACTAATGAGGAATTGCAAAGTGCGAACGAAGAAATATTGAGTAGCAATGAAGAACTCCAAAGCTTGGACGAAGAATTAGAAACCTCAAAGAAGAACTTCGCTCAACCAATGATGAACTATTTACCATCAATCAGCAATTTCTGGAAAAACAAAAACAGCTCCAGGAACACCTAAAATATACACAGGGTGTTGTCAGAAAGTATGTCGGATTAAATTGCTGCTATTTTGTAACCATTTTTATTATTATCTATGCTTTTATAAGTTAATAAAGGAATTTTTCAAGGTAATGTTTAGCGATTATTACCCTTAAATTTGGATTAAGGTCGAACCCTAAAGAATCGTATAAAATGGAAACAACAAATAGAAAACTTACCGACCAACTCGCCGAAATTTTAGAAAAAAACAAAGATGCAGAGAAAGGATATGCAACCGCTGCGGAAAATACAAACCACCCTGGTCTAAAAAACTTTTTTCTAAAAAGATCAAATGAACGTCGTGATTTTAATTTAAGGTTAAAAAGAGAATTAGCAACCAATTTTGATGGGATTGATACGGAAGGTAGTTATACCGGATCAATACACCGTGCCTGGATGGATGCCAAATCTTTTTTTTCAGGAAACAATGATGAAGCCATGCTTGAGGAAGCTATCCGAGGTGACAGGGCTGCACTAGAAGAGTATGAAGAATTATTGGGAGTGCAACATTTACCAATGACATTGAATCAAATAATTAAAAATCATGCAATTAAAATTAGAACTGATCTAGAGCAAATAAAATCATTGGAAGATTTAGTGGACTAGCCTCCGAAAAAAAAACGTGGCCCTTTTTCATACAGGCATATTCAGGAGGTGTGCCTGTTTTTTTATGTGATCTTTTCCTTAGACTAATAATACCTTCTTTTTGACCAGTAAAATAATTACTATTCTCCTAATCCAATAATTACAGAAACCAGCGACCGCATTTTTTTTTGTTTGACCATCGGGGTAGGGTTAATTAAAATATGTGGGTTGCAGATTAAGGTTATAAGCAATCAATGGGATAGCTATAGTCGCCTATTAAATTGGTTTTTTTGATGTTAAATATTTTCAGTGCTTTTCCCTATTCTTTAGATGAAAAAGGTTTTACCCAAAAAATAGGGGACGGTATCAACATAAAAAACTTGGGTTTAATTAAGAGGGTGTTGACCTTTGAAGGTCCTACTCAAACTATTCCTAAATAAAAAATTATAAACAAACCTATAGGGTTATCAAAAAGGTTTGTTTATTAAATACTATTACGAATTTAAATTTCTGCTTCCTACAAATTATTATTGTCCCAATCCCTTTCCTGATTTCTGTGCGGACCTCATCCCTGCTTCGTTTGGTTCTTTGTGCTATTCGTTCGGTCATAGCATCAAATTCCCCATCACGGTAGGTCAAATCCTCATCTGTAAGGAATGGGTACCTCTTGCTATAAGAGTTTCTAACATCTTTCCATCGATTCTCTAGTTGTTGAACGGTCTGATGGTTTCCCAGATTCCCAGGGTTGCTGTGATTTTCCATTATTTTTGATTTTATGGGTTAATACTATTTCAATTATACTCCCCACCTACCTAGCGAATTAATTCAATAAAATTAATTATTGCCAGGAAAAAAATTCTATAAAATTGATTTATAGCTTATTGCGGATAAAGTTTCGCATAATTTATCCCCCCCCAACACCTGTAAACGGGTATCGGCATTTCCTTTAGGGGCTCAATGTAAGGTATTGAAATAGTGATTTGCCATTTTCTTAATTTCAAGATCTATCCACATCCTTCATCAACCATAAATCTATGGGTTGGTCCCCCTTGGAATGAAGCACTGAGATATCTCCGGTAGTCTCGAAAATCACAGCCTTTACCTGAGACAATTGCGTCACATTTGCTTCTCTCAATTTTGACCGGAGATCACTTTCAGAAACCCTGGCTTTTTTTAGATTATAATCCAGGACCTTATCGCCATCCATTAATAATAATGGGGTATTGTCCACTATTTTTTCTACAATCTGGTTTCTTCGTGCCAGTGCAATTGAAATTTGTAAAAGATAGACCATAGTCAATCCTGATATTCCTTCAATCAAATTTACTGTTGAAGAAAGAATAGTAGTTGATATGATGGACCCTACAGCTACTGTCATGGCAAAATCGAAGCTGGACATTTTTGAAAAGCTGCGCTTTCCACTGATTCTTGTGAGTAAAATCACTGCCAAATAGATTCCTACAGCAGTAACTGCCATCAAAGCAACCGACGTCCAGGTAATTGTGAACAGGTTTTTCATAAGTTATTATTATTGAAATATGAAAATTTATCGCGACAATTAGTAAGGGATCAGCGAGATTTCCACAGAAAAAAACGCCATCAATTTAAATAAGTATAGTTATATTACCGTAGCTCCGTGGTTATATTAATTCGGCTATGTTTGTTTCGGAGGTACTTATGAGGCGGCTTATTTTATAAATTTGCTGCAACGATGTCAACGCTGATCCCTGAATTGATAGCTGGGTTTTAAATTGCAAATGTAAAAACGGAAAAAGTGTCAGACTAATAGGTAAATCGATAATTGGAGCTTTCAGGGATTGATCTAATATTTAATTCCCCTTTAGGTTTTTATAGTTTTACAATTTCAATAGTCCTGTAAGGAAAAACGGTCAGAATTTTGTTTGGCATATCTAAACAAAATATTGAGTTAAATTATTTTAAAACTTGAAAATAGTGATACGATCACCATTCCAATAAAAACAAAACACAACATCTTGGCAATTTCAGCCACACCTTCAGCTAAGCCCCCAAAACCATACATGGCAGCTAAGATGGCTAATAGAACGAATATGATAGTCCATTTAAACATATATTATTTATTTATAGTTAATTTTGTGTAAGGTAACTTGTTAATAATTTAACAAAGTGCTCAAAAAAATAATTATTTGCCTTATTCAAGAAGAAGTGAACCCTGGCTTGGGATTGGAGGTTGAGATTAAAATTGTTTGAATGTACTTCTCCTAAAATTTCAGGTTGGTTAGGCCCAGTTAATTTCTTCATATTATTTCACCTAATTAAAACTTATAGATTAATCACATACATGGCTTCAGGATTTTTCGCTTTATTAGATGACATAGCTACACTTATGGACGATGTAGCTACAATGAGTAAGGTGGCTGCAAAAAAAACAGCTGGTATCTTAGGCGATGACTTAGCGGTCAATGCAGAGAAATCATCAGGCTTTATTGCTTCACGCGAAATCCCGGTGCTCTGGGCCATTACAAAGGGATCATTGTTGAATAAGTTGATGATTCTGCCAGTTGCATTTTTGTTGAGCGCTTTTTTACCATGGACCATTGCCATAATATTAGTTCTGGGCGGGTTTTATCTTGCTTATGAGGGTGCAGAAAAAATTTATGAATTTTTTACTGGAAATAAACACGAAAAACCGAAAATATCGAACCAAAAATTTTCCGAGGAAGAGATTCTGATAATGGAAAAAGATAAGATTAAGTCTGCTATTGTGACCGACTTTATACTATCTATTGAAATAATCATTATAACGCTTGGTACTGTGGCAAAGGAAGGAATTGGGATTCAAATTTTGGTAGTTTCAATTATTTCTATTTTGGCTACAATAGGCGTTTATGGTATTGTTGCACTGATTATCAGAATGGATAACCTGGGAGTAAGATTGCTGTCGATTAATGAGGAGGACAATAGTATATCTGATTTTTTTGGCCGGTTATTGGTACAGTCATTGCCCTACGTTATTAAAGGTTTATCTATTATTGGAACAATAGCCCTATTGTTAGTAGCTGGGGGAATATTCGTCCATAATATCGATTTTTTACACCATCTAATTCCTGTTTTGCCCGCTATAGTTCAGGAGATGATAATAGGGTTGATTGTGGGGGCTATAACCCTTCTATTAGTGTTCCTGGTAAAAAGTTCATGGAGGCAAATTAAAAAATAAATCTCTTGTCTTTAATAGTAAGGGTCGCTAAAAAACTTATCGATCAATCATGTTTATTATAGGTGCCATGAATGTATATTTTTCTTTAAAATAGACTTGAGGTCACCCAAATATTGAATACCTCTAGTTTACCATTAGTTGGAAAATTTTATTTCGTATTTTAATTGCTGATAAACAAAACTGGAGGCCAACCTATTTAGTGGAAGCCTTCTTAATGATCTCCAACGCAAGTTTTTCGCTTGCAGAAAGTTTATAGACACTTTTGGTCGACTTGAATGGATTGGGGACAGGTAGCATTTGCTGATCAATTTTATTAAATATTGGGGGATGGATATAATAATTTTTACCTACTATTGGTGTATTCCCAAGTTCTGAAGCCACCATTTCGATAAGAATATTACTGAATTTTTTACGTTCTGCTTTTGTTGATCTTCAAGAGCTTTTGGATAATATTCTACAGCCTAAAGAAACCAATAAAAGTTTGTCACAGGACCTAATGGGAACCTTTTGCCAATTTGTTAAGGACCATTAAAACCTCGAAGCAAATCCTGCGCCTAGAATTATGAAGGTGCTTTTGAAATGGATGCGTAATTATCCAAGGGATACTCCTGCAGCTATCAATATAGCAAGTGATTTAGCATCGATTAATTCCAGATAAAGAGTATTAGGGAGTGGTTTTTACTGCATTGATGCACTTCGGTAACCAATAAATTTCGCATTACCATAAATTTCAGAAGAGGTGTATGGCTACTAAAAATTACTGGATTCCATAATTTTGTATTAACAAGATTGGAGATTTAAAATTAATTCAGATAATTGTTTTTGATAGAGGTAATATATAAATCATTTGCGCTGTATTTTTACTTTACGCAAGACTAGATTTGATTCCTTTAACCCTTTAAAAAGCTTGTCATGAAAAATAAAGAAAAACAAACAGCAAAATCTGAACAACTAAAACAATTTACAACGGATCCTACAGACAAGGCATTAACGACAAGGCAGGGAGTAAAAGTAAATGACACGAACAATTCGTTGAAAGCGGGAGTAAGGGGATCTACGCTTTTGGAGGATTTTATAATCCGGGAAAAGATTACCAGTTTTGACCACGAACGAATCCCAGAGCGTATTGTTCATGCCAGAGGAAGCGGTGCTCATGGGTATTTTGAGTTGTATGACAGTATAAGTCAATATTCCAAAGCAGGAATATTTACAGATACCAGCCGAAAAACCTCGGTTTTCGTAAGGTTTTCGACGGTAGGTGGTTCCAAAGGATCCACTGACCTTGCAAGGGATGTTCGTGGTTTTGCAGTTAAATTTTATACTGATGAAGGAACGTGGGATTTGGTAGGTAATAATATGCCAATCTTCTTCATCCAAGATGCCATGAAGTTTCCCGACCTCATACATGCTGTGAAGCCGGAGCCAAACAATGAAATACCCCAGGCAGCCTCTGCTCATGATACTTTTTACGATTTTGTATCTCTTACCCCAGAGACCCTTCACAACCAGATTTGGCTAATGAGCGACAGGGCCATACCGAGGAGCTTTCGGATGATGGAAGGTTTTGGCATTCATTCCTATCGCCTTATCAATGAAAAAGGGGAAGCACATTTCGTAAAATTTCACTGGAAACCAAAGTTAGGTGTGCACTCAGTTACCTGGGATGAGGCAACAAAAATAAGTGGGGCAGATTCTGATTTTCACAGAAGAGACTTATGGGAAGCAATAAATTCCGGACAGTTTCCAGAATGGGAGCTAGGGGTTCAAATTGTACCGGAGGCTGATGAACACAAATACGATTTTGACCTTCTGGATGCAACCAAACTGATACCTGAGGAGATGGTACCTGTAAAGATTATAGGTAAGATGACATTGAACCGGAATCCAGAGAATTTTTTCGCTGAAACAGAACAGGTAGCCTTTTTGCCAGGGAATATTGTACCAGGAATTGATTTTTCCAATGATCCCCTTCTCCAAGGTCGATTATTTTCCTATCGAGATACTCAACTTTCCAGATTGGGAAGCCCTAATTTCCATCAAATTCCCATCAACCAACCCGTAGTAAAGACCCACCATAACCAGCGTGATGGTCACATGCAAACGGAAATTCCTAAAGGACAAACCGCCTATTTTCCGAATACACTAGGTGGTGGATGCCCACATCTGTCTAAAATTGCTGAAGGAGCATTTTCATCCTATGAGGAAAGAATAGATGGAAAAAAAATAAGGGCCAGAAGCGAAAGTTTTAACGATTTCTTTTCACAGCCAGCTCTTTTTTACAGAAGTTTGGCTGAATGGGAAAAAAGTCATGTAGCCAATGCCTATTCCTTCGAATTGGGTAAATGTACCCATAATCATATCAAGGAAAGGATGTTATGGATGATTGCTCAGATCGATACTGAATTGGCAGAAAAAGTGGCCAGAAATCTGGGGTTGAGCATACCTGACAAAATTGAACAACCTATCAATCAAGCCATCGGGGCGGATGCAAAAGTGGAAGATTATCAGCCTGGTCCAAAAAAGAACTACCTTGACAAATCTGCTGCATTGAGCCAGGCAAATACCAAATTCGATAGTATCGCTACACGCAAGGTAGCTGTATTGGCTGGTTCTGGATTCAATATGGATGATTTTAAAGCTATGAAAACCGCTTTGGAAGCTAAAAAGGCTACGCTAAGTATAATTGCTCCTCATGGCGGTACGATAAGGTGTGACTCCGATATGGATCATCCCGTTAGCGCCAGTATCACCACAACTGAAAGTGTGTTGTACGACGCAGTTTATATTCCGGGGGGGCAATCTTCTATCAATGCATTGTTGGGAAATTCCAAGTTCAAAAAATTCATAAATGAAGCTTTAAAGCATTGCAAGGCTATAGCTGCAGATAATGAAGGGGTGAAATTATTGGACGAAACCTTTGTAAAAGATTTTAAGGATGATAAAGCGGTACTGATCAATGCTAATCCAGGGGAGTTTATCAAGGCAATTGCTGAGCATAGGAATTGGAACCGAATGAGCAAGGCAGATGGAATTCCTGTCTAACATCTGTTAGCTTGATAATACTTGCGGTAAGGTTTTCTGGAGGCAGCTTAAAAAATGAGAATCTGGATTTAAACAAACATACCATTCACTTCAAAGGATTAGTAAATAAAACCATTGTTAAATTAATTGTTTAGATTTATAGTAAATGTCAGGGAGACGTATTCAATCCTAATTACTGAAACTTTAAACATTATGTTAAAGAAAGAAGTCGAAATTGCAGACACGGCGGCAAATCCTTTCACAATCACGAATATTTTGGATGCTAATCCCCTATTCACCCGGCGTGAAATGCTTGGAATGGCCGGTGTGGCAGGATTGACGGCTTTGGTTGGCTTTCCAGGTAGTTCTTTTGCGCAACCTGCGCAAAGTCGGCCTCGTATAGCAGTTCTTGTTAGCTATTGGGGCGCCACAAGTTCTCATGCTGACTGGATCGCAACCAAGTTGATTGACGGTTATTGGTGGCAGGGAGCGTACGCCAAATCGCGGGTTGAGGTTGTCGCCATTTACCTGGATCAACACGACGAAAGCGTACTGGGTCAGAAAGTAGCCAAAGCGAAAGGTATTCCGGTGTTTAAGACAGTTGGTGAGGCAATAATGCTTGGGGGAAAGGAACTAGCTGTGGATGGCGTTGTTATTATTGCAGAACATGGGGATTATCCAAAAGATCTCAAAGGGCGTTGGCTCTTGCCACGCTGGAGGATCTACCAACAGGTTGTGCGGATTTTTGAGCAGAGTAAGCGTTCTGTTCCAGTCTTTAACGACAAGCACCTCTCTTACGATTGGGATGAAGCGAAGTGGATGTTTGACAAATCCCGTGAGCTAAACTTTCCTTTGACCGGAGGATCCTCCATACCGGTCTACTACCGCAAGCCCGCAATAGAACTTGATATAGAAACGCCCATAAAGCATTCGATCGTGGTTGGTGGCGCTTCAGATGAGGGAGGCATTTTTCACTGTATCGATGTGCTTCAGGCTTTTGTAGAGCACCGGAAGGGGGGTGAGACAGGCGTCAAGTCGGTACAGTCCATACGGGGGCCAGAAACATGGGAGTGGGTCGAACGCAATCCCTGGGCCAGAAACCTGCTTGATTCAGTGGTGAAAAATTTTGAACTTAAGCCAGGGCACTTTCAGGAGAATGCCCTGGCAAACGTCTGTATCGTGGAATATAATGATGGAACAAAAGCGGCTGTAATTTCTGGCCGGGGTGTAGGGTGGACTTACGCCGGCGAAATCGAAGGGCACAATGAGCCGACGATTATCTCTATGTTAGGATGGGCCGGCCCCTACGACCAGTATCATGCCTCAAATGCCCAACCGCACTGGATCACAGAGATGATGGTGACTAAAAAGGAACCATTCAATGCGGAGCGGTTGCTGCTGTCAACTGGGATTACAAACCATTACGTGCAATCAAACTGGGAGAACGGTCGTTATTCTGCTGTTGGTCGGCGCATCGAAACGCCGTTTATGAACATGACCTACCGTACGACACGGGGGCCACAATTCAACACAGGAGAGCGGCCACCGAGTCGACCCTACATCCGGGGGTTTGATCAATAGGCGCTGATCCTTGTGTGTCGAAAGACGCATGGGTAAATCCTTGAATGAATAAACTTTGAAATAATAAACGCATATACGAATGAAACGCCGAGACCTTATTAAGGGCTTAACACTCCTGCCAATAGCTGGGAGTGTTTTGCCACTACATTCCTTGTTAGCTGCTTCAGTAGGTGAAATTAATCTTCCTTTGACTCCTCAGGATAAAAAGATGCCTAAGCTGCATCGCAAAGCATTTGTAATGGACGGACATACGCATGTAATGACCCGCGAGTTGTTGATGAAAACCGATATAGGCCAACGTTATTCAGATGGGACCGTAGATCTCCCTAGGGCTATAGAAGGTGGAATAGATGCTATGTTTTTCTCGGTGTATACTCCTGAACACTATTATCCCGGAAGGTTCGAAGTAAAAAACACCTTTCGAGTAGTGAACCTTGCATTAGACCAGATCAAAAATAATAATTCAGTTATTGAGTTGGCACTCAACGCTTCTGATATAAAGCGTATAAATAGGAAAGGAAAAATGGCTGCTTTTCTGGATTTAGAAGGAGGCTATGACCTGGATGGAGATATAAACCTACTGCGTGCGCTACATCGCTTAGGACTCAGGTCGATGCAACTTACCGCGCACAATACCACAAATGCTTTTATTGATTCCTGCAATGATGTTAGTCGTTGGGGGGGTATTAATGATCTCGGAAAAAAGATCATCTCTGAAATGAATAGTCTTGGCATGGTCATTAACATAGCGCACGCATCTAACGATGCCATTCTGCAAACTGTTGAGGCAAGTAAACATCCTATAATCTACAGTCATGGAGGTTTTTACAGTATAGTCGCCCATCCGCGCTGTATTACCGACGAAGCTGCAAAAGCGGTCGCATCAAAAGGGGGAGTGATTGGTATTCACTTCGGAAGCCTATTTAACAACCCAAAATACTTTGCATGGCAAACAGCACCAAAAGAGACTACTCCGGCCTCAGTACAGCAATCTGGCATGAATACAATTGAAGAGGTAGACGAGGAATTGCTGAAAGAGGTTCCGCTAGTTTTCAATGGAACCATTCCCGATGATTATTGGATGCACGTAGACCAGCTGGCCAAAGTGATTGACTATGGCGTAAATTTAGTTGGCGAGGACCATATGGCGCTGGGTTGCGATTTAGATGGAGGCCCTGAACTGCCACGTGAAATTAAGGACATCAGCGATTATCCGCAAATCACCATGGCGATGCAAAGGTTAGGTTATAGCGATCAGCGAATCAAAAAAATCCTTGGTTTGAACTGGCTCCGTGTGATTCGAGAGGTAACTGAGGGATAATGAAGGAATGATAGTAGGTGCGAGTGAACTACGTAATGCAACACATGGGTTTTTTCTTTATCAAATGCAATACACAAGACAATGCCTATGAAATTTTAAAAAAATGGTTTTATAATTTCAAAATAAAAACCCAACGCTAATAGCTCAAATGATAAGCTACTAGCGTTGGGTTTTGCGGAATGGACGGGACTCGAACCCGCGACCTCCTGCGTGACAGGCAGGCATTCTAACCAGCTGAACTACCACTCCGTTTTTGTTTGTTTATTGCTCCTAGTTTGAAATGAAACGAAGCTAGAAGAATGTTTTTTTTTAATTTCAAAGCAAAAAAAAGCCTTGGGAAACCAAGGCTTTTGAGCGGAATGGACGGGACTCGAACCCGCGACCTCCTGCGTGACAGGCAGGCATTCTAACCAGCTGAACTACCACTCCGTTTTTGTTTGTTTATTGCTCCTCGTTTGAAGTGGTACAAAGGTAGAAGAATGTTTGTTTTTTTACAATAGTAGGGCGAAAAAAAAGAGATCATTTGCTTTATCGCTTTCATATTCAAGGAGATTAATTTTAAATTTTATTTTTCAATCCAACTTCAATGTCAATAAGTACCTATAGGATGCCTAAAATCCGTTTGATGTTTTAGAAAAATGAAACTATTTGTGTTCAATTTCTTATTTATATGCTTCTTGTTTGTATTTGTTGTAGCTATTGGAAAGAATTCAGATTGCAATATCTTGAAATGGTAGTTGAGCTGAGTTATTTTTGTTTCATGGATACATTTGAGGCACTTATTCTATACCAATCTTGAAAATCTATCTGTTTTTGTAGCGAATTAAAAAGAGTGCAGGTGAAATATTTCTTATCAGCACAGAAGAGATAGCTTGACCCACTTCATTGAAAGGTTCGTGATCCGTCTCTATTCGGGCAAAAAAACACATAATAGAGCCGTATTCCTTGTCTCTCTAAAGGTATTAATGCTTGGGTTTTAGTAAAACTGATTTTGAATCACCATTTGAATAAAAAAATACAATAGACCTAAATTAAAGTAAGAGGCAGGCAATAAATTGCATCAACCTTTTGAGGTTGGTTTTAAAGAACCATTCGGTACTTTTTAAGCTATTATCTGGTACATCTGCTTTACATTTCCCAGATTAACTGATTTTTTGTAAATTCAAAACGCCTTGTGAACGCATTAACTTTACTCGGCCATAAAACATTCATCAATTGTTAAAATAAAATAGACACGTTTTGGAAGAATCAGTTTTGCATCAGGAATTACCTTTTTTTAAAAACCTTCAGGATTACCTTAGGGAATTTGTTTATGGGGGCATAGATGGCGCCGTCACTACCTTTGCGGTAGTGGCAGGAGCAGTAGGGGCAAGTCTAGATCCTATGGTGATTATAATTTTGGGATTTGCCAATTTATTTGCCGATGGACTTTCCATGTCCATTGGGGCCTATCTTTCTTCCAAATCAGAAAAAGAGAACTACCAGAAACATAAAAATATTGAGTATTGGGAGGTAGAGAATATTCCAAAGAAAGAACGGGAAGAGATTGTTACCATTTATAAAGAAAAAGGTTTTGAAGGAGAGCTTTTGCAAAAGGTGGTTGATGTCATTGTTTCCGACAAAGACCGATGGGTAAATGAAATGATGAAGGATGAACTCAACATGATTGAAGAAGTAAAGAGCCCTTTTAAAATTGGTCTTGCGACGCTGATTTCTTTTGTAGTTGTTGGTTTTATCCCACTTATAGTTTATGTGTGGGATTTCTTTTATGAAGCTAATTTTAATGTGTTTTTATGGACTTGTCTGCTCACTGCTGTGGCATTTGTTTTGGTTGGGGCCTTGAAAAGCTGGGTCAACCAAACAGGGATTTGGAAAAGTGTATTAGAGACACTTTCACTTGGTTTTGTAGCAGCAATGGTAGCTTATTTTGTAGGAGATATTTTAGAAGCATTGCTTTTAAAATAAAAAAAGAAGCCTTTGGTTACAAAGGCTTCTAGGTGGGTTTATTTTAACCGACTACAGCTATATTTTTGGCGCAATGCCTTACTGAGTAAGTAATTAAATTGTTATGATTCTTTAAACTTAAGAAAAACAAATGGAAGCGCAAACCTCATGTTAGCATATCTTTTCATTAAGTTAAAAAAAAATTGATTATTCTATTATTTGAGATATTACCAAAATATATTTTGTATATTTTTTTTCAAAAACCCTTATCAAGTGTTTTTAATACACTTAATAAGGGTGCTAACTCCAAATATCTCAGGATAAAAATAACTTTTTTTTGATTTTATCCTCTCCTTTTTATACTTGTTAACGATTGATTAAATCATTAATAGTTTTGGGAAACAGCTTTATTTTCTTTAAAAATGCTTCCGTTTCTATTATGGTTTGTTCATAAATATCTCGATTTTTAAAATTGAAAAAACCATGTGGCTGTCCTTCGTATAAAATTAATTCACAATAGCTTCCTAATTTTTGCATCGCTGTTTTATAATACTTAGCAGTAGCCACGGGGATTAATTGATCTTTGGTTCCCAATAAAAAAAGTGTAGGCGGAACACCGCTGTTGAGATTATGAAGTGGAGATACTTCTTTGTACCTCTCTGCTATCCTGTCGTAGCCGTATCCAGCAGGCCCGTTGTCTATTACCGGATTAAATAATACCAATGCAACAGGCTTGGAACTGATAGCCCTATTTTCCAGTCCTTCAAAACCCTGAACTATCGCTGTTGCCGCTGCTAGGTGGCCACCAGCAGAACCTCCAGATGCAATCACCTTAGCACTATCCAAGCCAAGCCTTTCCGCATTCTTTTTGACATATTTCATGGCGGCTTTTGCATCCTCAATCGCATCAAATGGACTGGTGTGTTGCCGAGAGGAAACCCTGTAATCGACCAATATGGTTACAAAGCCTTTTTGAGAAAAGTGGAGTGCATGCGGTCGAAATTGATCCCAGCTTCCAGAAACCCAGCCACCACCAAAGAAAAAAACCATGGCAGGTTTGTCTTTCTTTTGTTCGTCTGAGAGGTAGATGTCCATTTTTAAGGTGTCATTACCTACTACTTTATAGGTTTCTTCCACATGGTTTTGGGCACTACTTGAGAGGGAATTCAATAATGCAATTGTTAATAATGCATAAGTAAGCCAAGAAAGAATTTTAGTTTTCATGTAAGAATGATTTGGTATTGGGGACCTAATTTTTGTAAGGAATTAAATGCTTGAATGGCTTTGTTTTCTCCATGAAAATAACGCTTGTCATATAATAGCTTTGTGGAAACCAAGCTGTCACCTAACGCACCTGAATCCGGTTGAATAATGATGGTTTTGAAGGCTTTTAATCTTTGGTTTGTTCTTTTTTGTTGCTTGTAATTATAATTATAAAATACGGCGTCCTTTCCGGCCTGTTGTAGTAAATCATTAATTCTAAGGTATTCCCTGATGTCATTGTTAAATATTTCATTCAGGCTGAGATCGGTTAAAGCCCTAAGGGCTATTTGAGCTATATTGGCTTGGTTATAGTTTCCCGGTACGGGTTCGTGGGCATTACAATTGATGATAATAAGGGTATATTCATTTTCAGGGTCCTGATTGATGTCCTTCAAAACATCCCCCAGTGGAGATACGTTTTTAATGCCACCATCAATAAGTTGTTCAAAGGTTCCTAAATTAGTTTTAATTTCGGCAATAGGTTTCCAAACAATAGGTATCGCAGATGAAGCCAACACCCCTTGTTGAAAATCATTATCTGTTTTGAAATCTGATGCTTTAATTGAATGATAGGCTCCACTATTCAAGGAGACAAATCCGCAGCGAAACAAAGTATCTTTAACATTGCTTCTTTTTAATAGGGCTTGTAATTTCTTCTCAAGAGGATGATTATCCGCGAGGGCTTTGAAATTATTGAAGTTTGAGGTGAATGTGCCCGATGCCTCCTCAAGGGTTTTGGCTAAAAAGTCACGTTGTTTTTGTTTAGAAAAAATTAAAGGCAAAATCTTCCAGAAAGATATGTCCGGCTTAAAATCAGGCAAAAATTGCTGAAATAACTGGGATGGATCTACTTTAAAAACCACCTTCTCAGATGTGGATGCAGTGTCTATAAATTCAGAGGTGTAAATTTCTTCCACACCGTTCTCTCTTATTTTCTCCCAAATATCCAGAAGAGGGTCAAACTGTTGGCTGGCGATTAATGCGCCGTTCAAGGAGCCCACTGACACCCCTGCAACAATATCAAAATCTAATGGTTGGCGGGAAGATTGCAGGGCATCCCAGTTCTTCCTGATATAGTTGAGTGCGCCCATCTGGAACGCACCATTAAATCCACCCCCACTAAGTACCAATGCAAATTTCTTCATTTTAGAAATTGAACAATTATTAGCTAAAATGCAACTTTATATTTTAGAATTATAGGATCTTCCTGGTCAGATAATTTTTCGATGCTTTTTATGAGCTTATTTTCGTGTTTCCCGAAATAGGCCTGGTCCAATGCCCTTTGCCAATCCTCATGCTGCATTACCTGATAAAAATAGCCGTCTTTTGAATAGCTTTTATTCCGGACATCCATTAGTGCTTTTGTAATTTTTTTCTTTCCTGAGTCCCGGTGGATAAATACTTCATAAAAAGGAAATGTGGAAAGTTGCTCTCTGTTAAAATCGGGATTTTTTTCGATTCCGTAAACCATTAATTTCAGGACACCTTCGCTAATATCAATTTGGCCTGTATTAAAGGCGTAGTTTTGGGAAAGCAGGATTTTTTCCATAAACGCTTCTCCTTCCAACTCAAAATCAACGGTTGCAATGCTTTTGCCACTAAAATTGAGCGTGATAAAGGCGGTAACGGAGTCATCCTTGTATTGATAAATGGTATCAGAAAGACCAAAATTTAACAAATAACCATCCTTCATTTTGGTGATCAGACCGGGGTTAAGCTCACCGCTATAAGGCAAGGTGGAAATAGGCAGGGTTTTCGATTTTTTTGATGCCAAATTCACGGCATGGAATATTTTATTTCGTGCATTCCCTGCAGGTTCAGATGAAATCAAAAAGTTTTCTTGTGAAATAAATGAAACCGTAGGAACAAAATTATAGTCTCCCAACTCAATTTGTTCGATAAATTCAAATTGTGGTAAGCCATACTTAAAGAGAGTTCCCCTCCCAGTATTTATATAAAGCTCATTTTCAACTACAATCAAGCCATGCAGAGAAGAATATTCTCCTGGACCATCTCCCTTCTTGTTCCAACTCCGCAGATATTTGCCTTCCAAATCAAAGGAGTGAATGGATAGGTCTTTATAACATTTGCTGGCATAGTAAATCTTGTCATTGACGACCAATTCGTATACATTGCAGGAAAGATTAATCAAGGTGTCCTTCGGCGCCAATAGCGTTATAAATTCAATATCAGCAACGCAGTTCTCAAAGGAGAGGAGGGAAGTATTGTCTATTAAAAAAGAAGGGGTGGTGTCAGCTTCCCCTTCTTTCTCTTTAGTCTGGCATTGCATTAGAATAAATCCCAGAAAACAAATGATCACATGGTAAGAATTGATGTTTTGCATTCACTACTTATTTTGGACCTGCTTTGTTAATGTTCAAATCAACCTGATCTTCAAATTGTTTAAAATTTTCTTTAAAGAGGTTGACCAATTTACTTTTCACTTCACGAAACTTTTCCTGGTCTTTCCAGGTGTTTTCGGGAATTAATATTTCACTAGGCACTTCGGGACAGCTTGTTGGAATTTGAAGGTCAAAATCCGCTTCTCTTGCAAATTCTATATTGTCAAAATCCCCATTATGGATCCCATTTAATATGGCACGTGTGTACTTTAGCTTAATTCGGGAGCCTACACCGTAAGATCCTCCGCTCCAGCCGGTATTTATTAGCCAAGCGTTTACTTTATGTTTTTTTATTTTGTCAGCCAGTAAGTTAGCGTATTTATTTGGGTGCCACATCATAAATGCTGCGCCAAAACAAGCACTAAAAGTGGCTTTTGGATCTTTAACGCCCATTTCTGTTCCGGCCACCTTGGCTGTATATCCAGAAATAAAGTGGTAACTGGCCTGATCCGGACTTAATTTGCTAACAGGAGGCAATACACCAAAGGCATCGCATGTCAGAAATATAATGTTTTTGGGATGGTCTGCCGTACATGGGATTTTTGTATTTTCAATAAAGTCAATTGGATAGGCGGCGCGGGTATTTTGCGTTATTGAGGTGTCAGAATAATCCACTTTTCTCGTAATGGAGTCATAAACCACGTTTTCCAAAACGGTACCATAACGAATGGCACCAAATATATCTGGCTCGGCTTCCTCACTTAAATCTATGGCTTTGGCATAACATCCTCCTTCTATATTAAATACCCCATCTTGATGCCAGCAGTGTTCGTCATCGCCTATAAGTTTTCTCGTAGGGTCCGCACTTAAGGTGGTCTTGCCAGTACCTGAAAGCCCAAACAGCAAAGAGACATCCCCACTTTCTCCTAAATTAGCCGAGCAATGCATGGACAATACATCTTGCTCAGGCATTAAGTAATTCATGATCGAAAAGATGCCTTTCTTCATTTCCCCTGCATATTCAGTGCCAAGGATCACTACTTCCTTATTCTCCAGGCTAATTCCAACACTGGTTTTGGAGGTCATATTGGTCGTAAAGTGGTTGGCAGGAAATTCTCCAGCATTAAAAATAACATAATCTGGTTCGCCGAATTTTTTCAGCTCTTCAGCTGTAGGTAGGATTAGCATATTTTGCATAAATAGTGCATGGTAAGCACGGGTACATATGATTCTTACCTTTATCCTGAACTTTGGGTCCCATCCGGCAAAGGCATCGACGACATAGAGATGTTGCCTTGTATTAAAATAATCGATGGCCCGCTCTCTATTTACCATAAAAGTGTGCTCATCCATTTCATAATTAACAGATCCCCAGTCGATGTCTTTCTCAGATTCAGGATGTCTCACTATTCTCTTGTCCTTGGGACTTCTTCCGGTTTTTTTGCCTGAAAAGACCATCAATGCCCCGGTGCTTGAGATGGCAGACCCTTTTTCCAACCTTAAGGCTGCTTCATACAGTAATGCCGTTTCACCATTTCTCAAGATATCGGTTACTCCAATTTCGTATCTTTTTAAATCAAAATCCATAATCTTATATTTCTATTTAAGTTCTTTTTTGCTATTCCATAAAAATACCAAGAACAGGATGATTAGGCAATGACTAAAGTCATAAAAAAACATAAAATACCTAAGGTTTTGGGACTAAAATATTACAAAATCAATTAAAACAGCCCAGAGCAACGATACGTCTCTCTAGGCTGTTTTCTCAGAATTAAATGCTGTAAATAGCAATGCTTTCCAATGAAATGAAATCGGGAGATTGTTTGTCTCAATGAAGAAATAAAATTAATGAGCCATTAAATTGGGCCAATTAGGGAATCCATTTGATATGTTTAAAATTAGGTTTACGTTTTTGAAGAAAAGCATCTCTTCCTTCTTTTGCCTCCTCAGTCATGTAGGTTAGTCTGGTTGCCTCACCAGCAAATACCTGCTGGCCCACCATACCATCATCTGTTAGATTAAAGGCAAATTTGAGCATCCTGATGGAAGTAGGCGATTTTTCCAATATTTCTTGTGCCCACTCGAAAGCAGTATTCTCCAGATCATCATGTGGCACCACTGCATTTACCATTCCCATTTCAAATGCCTCTTGGGCAGAATAATTCCGACCTAAAAAGAAGATCTCTCTGGCTTTTTTTTGTCCTACCATTTTGGCAAGATAAGCAGACCCATAACCACCGTCAAAACTAGTTACATCAGCATCAGTTTGTTTAAAAATGGCATGTTCCTTACTCGCTAGTGTAAGGTCACATATGACATGGAGGCTATGACCTCCGCCTACTGCCCAGCCCGGAACCACAGCAATGACTACCTTGGGCATAAAACGAATGAGTCGCTGTACTTCAAGTATGTTTAACCTGTGCATTCCATCTTCACCCACGTAGCCCTGATGTCCTCTGGCTTTTTGATCTCCACCACTGCAGAATGAATAAACTCCATCCTTTGAAGAAGGACCTTCTCCAGACAATAAAACCACACCGATATTTACATCCTCACGTGCATCTAAAAAGGCATCATAAAGGTCACTTGTTGTCTGTGGACGAAAGGCATTTCTAATATCTGGTCTGTTGAATGCAATTCTGGCCACACCCTTACATTTTTTATACGTGATGTCTTTGTATTCTTTTACTGTTTTCCAATTGATCATTTCCAGGTTAATTTTTATTGCAAGTTAACAGGCTAATTTAATTTTGTAAAATTAAGCCCTTGGAATATGGATGACAGGAGATAATTTATTTATTTTGTATAGCAAAAGACCTATGATAACTTTCGGAACATCAGCTTTCACACTCAACCAAATAAAAAAAGGAGATAAAAAACAGCTTTCTCAATTTTATGAGGATGCTTTTGATTTTTGTTCTGAATGGTTGAATGGAAAGGGTAATTTTTTACTCCAAACATCCGGGTCTACCGGTCCACCCAAAAACGTGTTGGTTTCCAGGAACCAACTTGTTGAAAGCGCCAAGGCTACCAAGTTGTTTTTTGGTTTTAAAGAGGGGTGTAAAATGCTTTGTTGTCTCGATACGAAAAAGATAGCTGGTAAAATGATGCTCGTGAGAGCCATGGAATGGGAGGGTGATTTAAGGGTGATTCCACCTGAATCGAACCCTTTTAAGGACTTGAAAAATGAATTTTTTGATTTCGTTGCCTTGGTTCCTTTACAGGTTGAGAAGAGCCTGACATCCCCTGATGGAAAAAAAGCGCTAGAACAAATACACAACATTATTATAGGTGGTGCACCCATTTCTTCCCTGTTGAGAGGGAAAGTTAATTATTTGCCAGGCAGGGCTTTTCAAACCTATGGAATGACAGAGACTGTCTCGCACATTGCCCTTGCCAACCTAAAGGATAATGGAGCCTTGCTTTATAAGGCTTTACCCGGAGTAGCATTAAAAGTAGACAAGCAGGACAAGCTATTGATTCAGGCACCTATGGGCGGTAATTTCTGGCTGCAGACCAATGATGTCGTAAGTTTACAAAGTGAAGATACGTTTTTATGGAAAGGTAGGGCTGACCATGTGGTCAATTCAGGGGGAGTAAAACTACATCCTGAGGAAATAGCACTAGAAATTGGTGAATTAATGAACTTATATTTCCCTGGAAGATTGTTTTTTCTGACCGGAACGGATGATAAAAGCTTGGGGCAATCGCTCACCTTGGTTGTCCAAGGGGGCAAAATGCTTGATAAAGCCAACTTGTTTCTAGAGACAGCAAAGACGGTACTTCCTAAGTTTCACAGTCCCAAACAAATCCTATTTATTCCTGAATTCAAGGTAACGACCTCTGGAAAAATAGATCAATTGCGTACTTTAGCAAAATGATAAATCAAGCTGCCATACTTCTTGCAACTATTTTTGTGTTCTTATTAACTCTGAAGGGAGGTTCACAACTTACCATTAATGTTAGTGTACAAAAGGAAGGTCAAGGCCTTGTTCAGCTTTTACTCTTTAAAGGAGGGGAGGGGTTTCCTGACCAATCGGAAAAAGCAATTTTAAGTGGTTCTGCTCCAATTGAAAATGGCAAAGCTGTATTTAAATTTGGGGATTTGGAAGATGGAACCTATGCAGTATCGGCTTTCCATGATGCTAATGGGGATAGTAAAATGCGAAAAAACCTCTTTGGAATACCTAAAGATGCCTTTGGATTTTCTAATAATGCCAGAGGTCAGTTTTCTTCTCCCTCATTTGAGAGTGCGTCATTCAAGCTGCTATCCGGCAGTCATACCATAAGTTTTACTTTAAAATAATTATGTTGAAGAATCTTCAGATAACTGTATCTATAATAGGGCTAATAGCTGCCATTGTATATATTCTTTATTTTTTCAGGGTCATTTACCATCCTTATATTCCTTCAATATCAGGTGGTATTGTAATATTTTCTTATCTCTTTGGGGTTTATGCCAAGAAGAAACAAGAATAAGATGGGTCTAATAAGAAATATTGCTTTTTTTATTCAAAAAACTTTTTCAAATCATTGATTTTTGCTTCAAGAGAAGCCTCGGTTGCTCGGTAGGCTTCCCTATTAGGCAATTTCTCATTAACTGAGATATAGTATTTGATTTTAGGCTCCGTACCAGATGGTCGTGCGGAAATTTTGCTGCCATCTTCCAGATAAAATTGGATGACATTGGATTTTTCCAAATCCAATACCGATTCCTTACCATTTTTCATTTCGTAAACTTTACTTTCCTGAACATCCACAATTTTACTTATTGCTATTCCATTTATTGACTTTGGCTTGTTGGTTCTAAAGCCTTTCATCAATTCTTGTATTTGTTCGGCACCATCCTTACCCTTTTTGGTGATTGAGATAAGTGATTCTTTGTAAAAACCATACTCCATGTATATCTCTGCCAAGACATCGATTATATTCATGTTTTTCTGCTTGTAGTAAGCCATTATCTCAGCCACCACTGCACAGGCAGAAATCCCATCCTTGTCTCTAACAAAGTCACCTACCAAGAAGCCGTAACTCTCTTCGCCTCCCGCGATAAATTCTTTTTTACCTTCATTGGCAAGTATTACTGCTGCAATATTTTTGAAACCTGTAAGCACATCATAATAGGTTACATCAAAACCCTTGCTGATTTCTCCCAAGAGACCTGTCGTCACTATTGTACTTACTGTAAATTGATTGCCTGTAAGTCTGCCTTGCTCTCGGTACATGGAGAGCAGGTAATAAATAATGAGTGCACCAGTCTGATTACCATTTAGTAATTCATATTCGTTTTTCTCGTTTTTAACAACGGCGGCGTACCTGTCCCCATCTGGATCACATGCAAGAACAAGCGCTGCATTTATTTCCTTGGCCAGCTTAATAGAAAGATCCAATGCCTCGGCTTCTTCTGGGTTAGGGTACTTGACAGTTGGGAAATTGCCATCAGGCTCTATTTGTTCCTTTACCACATGGATATTTTCAAAACCGAAAATCTTTAAAGCAGCAGGGACCATTTTTCCCGACGCCCCATGTATGGGAGAAAACACAATAGTCATGTCTTTTTCAGCCAAATTAGTTAGCGGAGACATGCTTAACTGCTTGACTTCGTTTAGGTAAAAAAGATCAAAATCTTCCTCGATATATTCTTTCAGTGCATCGTTTTTGTTCCAATTAACATCATCGATGGATTTTATTTTTAATACCTCCGAGATGATATTTTTATCATGTGGAGACACTACTTGACCGCCATCATCCCAATAGACTTTGTAGCCATTGTACTCTTTAGGGTTATGTGAAGCTGTTACCATTACACCGCTTTTACAACCGTAATACCTAATAGCGTAGGATAGCATGGGGGTTGGTCGCATTTCTCTGAAATACTTCACCTTTATGCCATTGGCGGTAAGAACATTGGCAGTAGTTTCTGCAAATAGGGTGTTGTTGATCCGAGAATCATGGGTGATGGCAAGACTAATTTCTTCACCGGGAAAACTTGCTTTCAAATAATTTGCCAAACCTTGTGTGGCCATTCCGATGGTATATACATTAATTCGGTTAGAACCAACGCCCATTAAGCCCCTGAGACCACCAGTACCAAATTCTAAGTCCTTATAAAAAGAATCGATAAGATCAGTTTTGTCCGGAGCATCAAGTAAGTCCTTTATCTCTTGTTTGCTCTTTTCGTCGATGTTACTATTAAGCCAAGCTTCCGCTTTATTGATTATGGATGAATCTGTCATTTTTGAAAAAAATTAATTTTGGTTTGAGATTTACGGTCAAAATATAAGCATTTATATGGATTTAGCCTTACGGAGTCTTTAGATTTTTAAAGGCCTCAAATTTATGGGATGTCTTAAGTACTTTTAATAATTCTAAGTTGGAATATGGTTTCATATTATTTACCTTTATGTATTTAAAAATATAATAGTAATAGCTTATATGGATTTTGAAAAATTAGATGTGGAGCTCTCCAAGATCGTAAAGATGAGAATTAAGTTGAGCGAAATAACCTATGCAGACCCGAATTATGACGACATTGAGGAGGAATTGCATGACCTTGAAGATGATTTGAATGAGGAGTTTGGAGATGAACTGGAAGTTAAACTGGAGGATATTTATGCCACTTTGGTGTCGGACAATGACGTCCTACTTCCTTCTGCGTATTTGGCCAATAAATACGTGCCAATGCTACCAGATGCCCGAGGGGTTATCACCTATGATGTTCAGGGTAAAGAGGGTGTTCCAATAGAATCGGAACAGTTTGATGGTCAGGATGTAAGGATCGTTTTGGTGCCTAACCCAACTAGGTTTGTTATGGTTATAAATGGCAGATCGTTGAAAGACCTTTGGAGATCGAGATAAGTAGTTTCTTTAAGATTTCTCAACAAATGGTAATTAGCTTTAACCCGACAATTTTTGGTTAGAATTGAATACCATTTTTTTTACTGAAATGGTAAAAAAATGCACGCCATATTTTCTTTAACCGGGAATATGCAATAGCGTTTTCTGACCTTTATCGGAAGCGATTTCACCACTTAATACAATAGCTATTGCATATTCGGGTTTAACCAAAAAAAAAATCAGGTGCCAAGACATCTGATTTTCCTTGATTTCAATCTTATATAAAATAGTCCATTTGAAATTGGAAATTGAATTTAACCGGCTATCCGAAGCCAAGCCGTTTTCTAAGGATAACTAAAAGCTTATTGGCTTCCTCCCGTGCTTTTTCTTCCCCTGCCATAAGTTTTGATTCCAGGTCGGGAAGGTTATTCATATAATAAGCAAATTGCGCACGCTCATTTTGATAAGTGTCTAGAATTAATCCTAATAATTCTTTTTTGGCATGGCCATAACCAAAGTTGCCTGTGAGGTATTTTTCTCTCAAGGTGGAAGTTTGATCCTTGTTGGCGATTAGCTTATACAATTTATAAACATTACAGACGTCCGGATCCTTAGGTTCTTCCAGAGGAGTGCTGTCTGTAATTATAGTATTGACATTTTTCTTTAATTGCTTTTCAGGCAGAAAGATGTCAATATAGTTGTTGTAGGATTTGCTCATTTTTTGTCCATCAGTACCTGGGATAATCATCACCTCATTACTGATTCGAGCTTCGGGTACTTTGAGCAGTTCCTCTCCAATGCGATGGTTGAAGGTGCTGGCTATGTCTCTGGAAATTTCTAAATGTTGCAATTGATCCTTTCCAACAGGTACAAGATCAGCCCCATACAAAAGTATGTCTGCCGCCATCAACACCGGGTAAGTAAATAGCCCTGCATTCACATCCGATAACCGATCAGATTTGTCCTTAAAGCTATGGGCATTGGCCAACATGGGGTAAGGGGTAAAGCAACTCAAGTACCAGGTGAGTTCAGTTACCTGAGGAATTCTTGACTGCCGGTAAAAAACGGATCTATTGATATCCAATCCAAATGCCAACCAGGATGCAGCTACAGCGTTGACATTGTCTATCCTCGCTACAGGGTCTTTAATTGTGGTGAGGGAGTGGAAATCAGCTATGAAGATATAAGACTCATTGTCCTCATTTTTGGTTAAGGCTATGGCTGGTTTTATTGCACCCAAAATATTGCCTAAATGAGGTTTTCCTGAACTTTGTATCCCTGTGAGTACTCTTGCCATTACTGTGTTTTTGACACAAATTTAAGGAATTTAAGCAATAATTTGTGGTTATTTTATCGTTATTTGCCATTATGAAGTACGCAGTGTTTTTATTAAAAGTCAGTGTTTTTTTGTTTTCCTCCATTGTAGAGGTTAATAGTCAGGAAGTTGAGCGCGGAGGATTGGTTTGGGAAAACAATCTTATAAACATTGGTGCGGTAATGCCAGAGCATGGAGAGGGGATTGCAGATTTCTATTATTTGAACCAAACTGATTCCAATGCCTATATAAAGGAGGTAATTACAGATTGCGGTTGTGCAGTAGTTGCGTATTCCGAGGATACTTTAGCGCCCAGTAAAATTGGTCACCTCCAAATTACCTTTGATCCGGAATCTCGTGGAGGGACATTTTCAAAAATGATTTTAGTTAAATCCAATGTGAAACCATTGGGCGACTCTTTGTTTTTAGAAGGGGTAAATGTTCACTTTCCTAACAATCCTGAAACGCATTATAAAGTAAGAAAAGGTGGTTTGGGATTTGTATTTGATCAAAACAATTTGGGGACACTTTATACAAATAAACCTAAATTTAAAATCGTAGACTTTTATAATTTCAATGACTTTCCTGTTCAGTTGAATTTAAAGCAGTATAGCATCCCTCCGCATGTAAAAATCCGAATGGTGCCTCCCGTGGTAGAGAGCAATACCAGAGGTGTTTTGGAAATTGAATTCGATCCAATTAAAAGAAATGACTTAGGTTTTATTCGCGATTCATTTATGTTTTCCTTTTTGTCCGGTGAGCATTTTGAAATACCTATTAATTTATTGGCTACCATTCATGAATACTTCGATCCTTTGCCAGTGAGTCAAATAGATGAGGTGCCCAAACTATTAATTGCTGAAATGGAAATTGATTTAGGGAAGATAAGTTCTAAAAATGTAGTTTCACGAATTTTGACATTAGAGAATGATGGCCCAAAACCACTGAATATAAGAAAAATAGTTACCAATTGTGATTGCTTGAGTTTTGATCTGCCTACAATGGATTTACAAGGTGGGGAAAAAGTTGACCTTGTATTTACCTTTGATCCAAAAGGAAGAAGAGGTATTGACCATAAAACCATCACCTTTTTCAGCAACGACCCGCTGACACCTACCAAGACTGTGGTTATCAAAAGTAGAATAAACTGAAATCTCTGTTCATGGCTATTTTATGATTCAGGTCATTGTTAGGCTATTTTTGGTTTAAAGGGGCGTTGATTACAAAAAAAACTCATTAATTTGCCTTTTCAAAAGAATTTTTGCTCGCTTTATACCGAAAATCATTCTCTTTAGAGTATATTAACCACTAATGCTTCGGCACCTTGCATGGAAAAAAAATATCCCCAAAAGGAAATTGTAGATAAAATTAAACAACTAGAAGAAAAATTCAGGGCTTCTGGGCAGGATTTATCCTCTTATTTGGAAGGGCTGTTGCATGCCGATTATCTCAACTACTGGGATTATATAAATTTAGACACGCTACTAACGCTACAACAACCCCGAACTTCTTTTAAGGATGAAAAGATTTTCATTATTTACCATCAGATTACCGAGCTGTATTTTAACCTTATCCTTTGGGAGTTAGAACAAATGGCGGCCGTTGAAAATATAGACCTGAAATTTTTTAAAGAAAGACTCAAAAGGGTTATTATGTATTTTGACCTATTGATCTCCTCTTTTGCAGTGATGTGGAAAGGAATGGAGAGAGAACAGTTCATGAAATTCAGGATGTCTCTGCTTCCAGCCAGTGGTTTTCAAAGTGCCCAATATAGAATGATTGAGATCATGTGCACAGATATTCAAAACCTCGTATACCTGGAAGAACGAGAAGATTATAAGGACATCAACCTAACTAGTATCGACAGCCTTTTTGATATCCTTTATTGGCAATATGGAGCCACAGAGTTGGCTACAGGTGAAAAGACACTAACGCTCAAGTCATTTGAGGAAAAGTATGGCGATGAATTGAAAGAGTTGATATCAAAATTCAGAAAGAACAACTTGTGGAAAAAGTACGTTTACCTTGCAGAAAAGGACGATGAATTGACAAAATTAATGAAAGAACTGGATGAGAAAGCCAACGTTTATTGGCCTCTTGCCCATTATAAATCTGCGGTTAAATACCTGCACAAAAACCCTTCTGATATAGCCGCTACTGGTGGTACTAATTGGCAAAAGTTTTTGCCTCCTAGATTTCAGAAAGTAATTTTTTATCCCGAATTGTGGACAGATATGGAAATTAAGGATTGGGGCAAGCGGTGGGTAGAGACTGAATTGCTTGACGTGGTGGAAAAATAGAGTATGAAAAAAGAATTGCAGCTGGTTCTCAGCCCTGAAGAAGCCTATAATGAAACATTGTTACATAAAATAGCAGCGGAAAAATCAGGTTTTTCTGAGCAGAATGACTTAAACATAAGAGCAACAAAAAGATCCATTGATGCGAGAAGCAAAAAGGTTAAAATTAATGTAACAGTAGAAGTTTATAGTGGTCAGACCCCTGAACCATTGATAAATAGCGGCAAGGATTATCCCAATGTCAAGCAAAGCGATCCATTAATAATTGTAGGTGCTGGTCCTGCAGGTCTTTTTGCAGCACTAAGGGCCATTGAACTCGGTATAAAGCCCATAATTCTGGAGCGGGGAAAAGACGTCCGGGCCAGACGAAGAGACCTTGCGGCATTGAATAAAGAACACATAGTAAATCCAGAGTCCAACTATTGTTTTGGAGAGGGTGGTGCAGGGACCTATTCTGATGGTAAATTATATACTAGATCCAAGAAAAGGGGTGATTTACGGCGGATTATGGAGATTTTGGTAGCGCATGGAGCAAACGAAGATATCCTAGTGGATGCGCACCCACACATTGGCACCAACAAGTTGCCCTTACTTATTACGCGACTTCGTGAAAGCATTATTGAAGCTGGAGGTGAAGTTTTATTTAACACAAAAGTTACTGACTTTCTGTTGGAAAAAGACACTATAAAGGGTGTTACTACAAGTGATGGTGAAAAAATTACGGGCATAGGCGTGATTTTAGCAACTGGCCATTCCGCTAGAGATGTTTTTCAACTCCTCACCAGACAGAAAGTGTTGATAGAGGCAAAGCCTTTTGCCTTGGGTGTCCGAATAGAACACGACCAAAAACTAATAGATAGGATTCAATATCATTGTCAATCAGAAAGAGGCCCATTTTTGCCTGCATCTTCCTATAGCTTGGTACAACAAACCGTCCTGGACGGAAAGCAGAGAGGCGTCTTCTCTTTTTGCATGTGCCCTGGAGGCTTTATCGTGCCCTCGGCTTCATCACCGGGAGAAATAGTCGTCAATGGAATGAGCCCTAGTAGAAGAGATGGTAAATTTGCCAATTCTGGTATGGTTGTAGCAGTGGAGATGGAAGACCTACCGACCTATCAGAAATTTGGCCCACTTGCAGCTTTGGTTTTTCAACAGGAGGTAGAGAAGGCAGCTTGGGAGGCAGGAGGGAAATCCCAGGTGGCTCCGGCACAGAGAATGGTGGATTTTGTTAATAACAAACAAAGTAAAGACCTATTGGATACTTCCTACCAGCCTGGACTAAAAAGTGTAAATATGCACGATTTTCTCCCCGATTTTATTGCAAAACGTTTGGCCATGGCCTTACCGCTTTTGGATAAAAAAATGAAGGGGTATTATACCAATGAAGCCCAGATAATAGGTGTGGAAAGCAGGACTTCATCGCCAGTGAGAATACCCAGAAGCAAGGAGGGGTTTGAACACCCACAAATTAGCCGGCTTTATCCTTGTGGCGAAGGGGCAGGCTATGCAGGAGGCATCGTTTCGGCTGCCATGGATGGTGAACGATGCGCTGAGAAATTGATTGAAAAGTATGGCAATATAGGCAGCCGTAAGGTCTAGGCTTTAAAGAAGAGGTGAAAGATGGGAAAAAGTAAAAAAACGGTGATTTTAGGTGCAAGTCCAAATCCTTCGAGATATGCACATACTGCAGCTACTATGCTGAAAGAAAGAGACATAGCTTTCGTTCCTGTGGGGATAAAAACTGGTGAAACCTCAGGTGAGAAAATCCTAAATTTAAGGGAAAAACCAGTCCTATCAGATGTCCATACGGTTACACTCTATATAGGGCCTCAAAATCAAGCGGAATGGTACGATTATATACTATCACTTAATCCCAAAAGAATAATTTTTAATCCTGGGACTGAAAACCAGGAATTAATGGATTTGGCCAAAAATAAAGACATAGCCGTTTTGCCTGCTTGTACGCTAGTTTTGTTGAGCACGGGACAGTTTTAACTTTTTCTCGCTTCTAGAAAGCGATTCATGAACCAAATGTGTGGAGCAGAGATTAGGGATATTAATACAAAAAATAATAGAATCAATTCTTCAGTTTCGCTTCGGGGATAAAGGATTGCCAATAATACTCCAATACCTGCTATGCTTACAGCTGTAAACGGAATCATTTCAGTGACAAAGCGTTTTAACGGTTGTTTTGAAAAATGCTGTTTTAAAGACGTGTATTCAGCGCTCATGCTGGGTAGTGCATGCCAAAATCCAAAGTATAATACAAAACCCATTAATAGCGGTAAGTGGTAGAGTAAAGTGCCCAATAGTACCATTTCTATTAGAAAACGGGGCCACCTTTCAGGCTGATTTCTGATTACCGAAAGGTTACTGATTAGAAAACTTCCCAAAATGATAGACCATCCATAAGTGGCCATTTTTCCGATAGGAACAATACCTTTCAAAATCAAAGCCGTATCATCGAAGTCTCCCCAAAAAATCACACTAAGGTAAAAAGCTCCTGTGAGAAAGTAGGTTGATTTTTTATAGTAAGTCAGTGGAGATTGTATGAAGTGACTTTGACCAAAATGGTAGGCAGACATACTAAGAAATAAAATAAGTGCAGGGACAGGCATGAGGACCCAAATGACTAAATACACAAGGATGATTACAAGGTATTTGCCAATGAATCTCATGAGGCTGTTTTTGCTAATAGTAGGATTGAGCAGTAGATGGTCAATGGATCCGTGTGGTATACCTACGGTTATAAGTACGATTCCAATAAACACCCACTCGAATACTGAATTTCCCTGAAAGAAAATGAGATAAATCCCTGCAATAAGCAGACCTATTGTTTTTCCTATATTTTCAATGCTTTTCATAGTGAAGTAGCGATTTTATGAAAATTGAGAATTTTAACCGGGAAAGAAGCTTTAGTTCATTTAAAAATCCGGTTTCCTCGTTTAGAAATTTAAAGATTTCTGGTCCAGTATTACTTTCAAAAAGGTTAAAAAAGATTTTAGGCAAGTCATTTGGCCACTTTTTAGCAACATTGAGGATGATATTGTCATAGAAAGTAAACCTCCTTTTTCTTTTCCAAATTAAATCTTTAGAGGAATTACTGATTTCAAGTTTTTGTACAATAGATTTGCAATGCTTTTGTATGAATTGGAAGGTATATCCGGTACTTGGTTTGCTACATCCTGCCAGTGTTCCCAGATAGATAATATTGGGACTTTTTGCTTTTTGAAGAAATAAAGTCGTCATAGGAATACTTCCTTCCTCCTTAAATGTTATTTCAAAGGACTCCTGACCGATCTTTTGTGATATGAATTGTTGAATAGGAATTTCCATATCCTGGAAATCTAAATGCTGGGTAGTAAATACAGTATATTCTATCAACGCTTCTGTTGCGCTAAATGGCAAAAGATAGAAAAAGTCTGTTTTTTCTTTCGATTCCTGTAAAAAGTTCATTAAAACAGCCGTATCTGCTTTAAAACGGGGTTTCGTTGTTTTAATTTTCCACCCTACGAAAACCTGCTTCAGAATATTGTTTTCATCTTGTGCTGACGATTTATCAGGAATACTATTGAAAACCTTTTTTCCAAAATAGATGCCATTTTTTGAAGTTAAAACTGATACAATATCCTCATTTTTTTCATTAATAGAAATAACCGAATCGCAAACAAAATGGACATTGGGAAATGAAATGACTTGCTCTTTAATTTCCGAGTAGAAATCGGAGGATTTGATATGAAAATATTTCAACTTACCGAGTTGTTTTTCCACTCGCTTTTCTCCGAGACAAATTTCTATTTTCTCCCAAAAAATCAATGGGGCTTTTTTAGGATGAATGGCTAGTGGCTTTTCAGCCCAATAACACCATGTTCTATCGTTGAATGTCTTTTTTGAATTATCAATTACAAGTATTTTACAGTTTTTAAATTGATGGCTATTCAGCAAATAATATACTAAACTCATACCTGCACAACCAAATCCAGTAATTATGAAGTCATGCGTCAAATTTGGAGCACTCATGGTTTACGATATTAGTAGGTTGATTTACATACCAGAAATAAAAAAAAACTGCCCATAAGACTAGGGCAGTTTTTTAAATTTTAAGCAGCTACTAATTTCCTACTTTTAGCTGTTTCAGTAATGGCTACGTAATAAATTACTAGTCCAAATCCAATTTTATTGATGGCATCTGCCATGTTGTAAAACAGATCAATGCTACTCACTTCAAAAGCTCCTGAAAGTAAATTTCCAGGAAGTACCATGTATCCGATTGGATAAATAGACCAACCTAAGGTGATGAAAATTTTCAAAAGAAACATTGCTCGGCCCAAAGCAGGGCTGTCAGATGTTTTGGCAAGTTTAGCCACGTCACCTGCGAACACTTCATAAACAATATACAAATAACCCAATGTTGAAATAATTCCCCACATAATGTTGTTTGCAATCCCTGAAGTCTCACCAATAAATCCTGCTACCAGCATCAAGAGTGAGGCAAGAATTAATTTGAATAAAGTATTTCCTTTTGCTCCAAAAGGTTTGGTAAGTAAATAAAACTCCACACACATCAATGGAACTGTCAGGGTCCAATCGACATATCTAAATGCAGTTGGACTTTGACCTGTTTGCAGGTAAAAATCCCTCATGTAATAATAGTGTACGGCTGCAATTCCAGTGATCAATGCGGAAACCAAAAGGGATGTTTTCCATTTTCCATCCACAGAACCTCTTTCAACAAGGAAAAATATGGCAGAAGCTAACATAGCCATATATCCGATAAAGAATGTAATCGCAATTGGGTCGCCGTTGATGATTTTATCAAGACCGGCAAGATCAGCAGTTAAAACGGTTTTCATAGTTTTTAATTTTTAATTAGAGATGGATTAAATTGTTTTGTAAAATTCAATTGGCTAACTATTACATAATATAAATTGTTTAAATTATGTAAAATAAAAGTAAACAAAATTAATAAAGATATATTTGAATTTGTAAATTAAAATTGTAAAAACCAATTCTGATTTTAGGTGGAATCCTGAAATAAAATTTTTCGGACTCATAATTGAGTTGTTCAGTAGAAATTAAAATGGTGGCTGAATTTACTTCTTCAAAAAGGTATGTGCTCTCGAAATTTTTGCGTAATATTGTAGGTTGATTATTGAATGAAAAAATTGCTTTTTTCTTGTAAAAAAAGCATTTGATACATGTTATGAGCGAAAAAAAAGAAGGAAATCGGAACGATTATTCAGCCCAGAATATTCAGGTGTTGGAAGGGTTGGAAGCTGTTAGAAAAAGGCCCGCCATGTATATTGGTGATATAGGCTTTAAAGGGTTACATCATTTGATTTGGGAGGTAGTAGATAATTCCATTGATGAAGCACTAGCCGGTCAATGTGACATCATTTCAGTCACTGTTCATGAGGACAATTCTGTTTCGGTACAGGATAATGGTAGGGGGATTCCTACGGAGCTTCACAAGAAAGAAAACAGGTCAGCGCTAGAAGTGGTAATGACCGTTTTACATGCTGGTGGTAAGTTTGATAAAGATACCTACAAAGTATCAGGTGGACTTCACGGAGTGGGGGTCTCATGTGTAAATGCCCTTTCCTCTATCTTGAAGGTAACCGTGAAAAGAGAAGGGAAAGTGCATGAGCAAGAATATGTTCGAGGTGTTCCTCAATATGTAGTTAGGGAAGTAGGGAAAACTGATTCTCGTGGCACCCATGTGCATTTTAAGCCTGATCATGAAATTTTCCAGGTATTGGAATACAAGTACGAAACAATTGCCACCCGTTTACGGGAGATGTCTTTCTTAAATGCCGGTATTAGGATTTCTTTAACAGATCTTAGAGAAAAGGACGATGACGGAAATTTTAGAACCGATGATTTTTATTCTGAAGGTGGCTTGGTTGAGTTTGTTGAGTACTTGGATGAAAACAAACAGAAGATAATAGATAAGCCGATATTTATAGAATCGGAGAAAAATGGTGTGCCTGTTCAGGTTGCCATGGGTTACAATAGCTCCTATACAGAGAATGTGGTTTCCTATGTCAACACCATTAATACCTATGAAGGTGGAACCCATGTTTCGGGTTTTAGAAGAGCCCTTACTAGGACGCTTAAAAGCTATGCTGATAAGTCAGGGATGCTTGATAAGCTGAAACTAGAAATTTCAGGTGATGATTTCCGAGAGGGGCTGACAGCTGTAATTTCCGTTAAAGTGGCAGAGCCACAGTTCGAGGGACAAACCAAAACCAAGTTGGGTAACTCTGAGGTGACAGGAGCAGTGGATGCTTCAGTTTCAGAAACGTTGCAATTTTGGCTGTTAGAACATCCTAAAGAGGCTAAAATAATAATTGGCAAAGTAGTGCTGGCAGCTCAGGCCAGGCACGCAGCCAAAAAAGCCCGTGAGATGGTTCAGCGTAAGAGTGTGCTTGGCGGAGGCGGACTTCCCGGTAAATTGGCAGATTGTGCCAATTCAGACCCGGCTGTTTGCGAATTGTACCTAGTCGAAGGGGACTCGGCTGGAGGGTCAGCCAAGCAGGGGAGAGATAGAGATTTCCAAGCGATTTTACCATTAAAAGGAAAAATATTAAACGTAGAAAAAGCTCATGAGCATAAAATCTACGACAATGAGGAAATCAAAAATATATTGACGGCATTAGGCGTCAAATTCGGTACCGTGGATGATGAAAAGGAATTGGATTTATCTAAACTCCGCTATCATAAAATCATCATTATGACGGATGCTGATATTGATGGTTCTCACATTAGAACACTGATTCTTACCTTATTCTTTAGGTACATGAGAACCCTGATTGAACATGGGTACCTTTACATTGCTCTTCCACCATTTTATCTTTTGAAAAGAGGGAAAGAAGAAAGATATATCTGGACTGAAGAAGAAAGACAAAGGGCTATCAAGGAGATGGCACCTGATGGGAAAGAAGATAGTGTGGGTATTCAAAGGTACAAAGGACTTGGTGAAATGAACCCTGAGCAACTTTGGACTACTACTATGGACCCAGAGACCAGAACCTTGAAAAGAGTAACCATAGATTCCGCTGCAGAAGCTGATCATCTTTTTAGCATGCTAATGGGTGATGAGGTGGCTCCTCGGAGAGAGTTTATTGAAAAGAATGCTAAGTATGCCAAAATTGATACCTAATGGTTGCCAAATGGTTTTCCGTAGAGAATAAAAAAAGGGCCTTTAGCCCTTTTTTTATTCTCTAAATAATTTAGTATCATTGATCTACTTCTTCCCATTTTAATGAAATAAATATGAAATTGATCCAACTCGATAAAATTGAAGAAACCATTAATAGTAGTAAATTAATCAGCAGAGACCTTAGCTGGTTAAAATTTAATGACCGGGTTGTTGATCAGATTAAAAAAGACAAACGGAATATTTTTGAGAAATTTAAGTTTCTCGCAATTGCAGCATCTAATCTTGATGAGTTTTTCATGATCAGGGTTGGTTCTTTGTATAATTACCTTGACTATGACAAGGTAAGAATAGACTATTCTGGCTTACGAGAAGATAGCTTTAAAAAGAAGCTAATGATCGAATCCCAGAATTTCCATATTAACCTTCAGCGACATTTTGTCGGTGAATTACTCTCTACTACCAAAGCATCGGGTTTCCAATTAAGCAATGTGCATAATCTTTTAGCTGAAGAGCAAAAGACAATTAAAGACTATTTTTATAAGGCAGTATACCCTATGTTGACGCCCATGGTCTTTGATGGCTACCATACCTTTCCTATTTTGATGAATAAATTGTTGATTTTTGGGGTGGTAACGATAGGTCCTGGGGAGAAAAAAGACAACAAGAAACTGTCTTTTGTACAGATACCTTCCAATATTCCACGGTTTTTCGAGTTGGAAAGGGACGACATGATCATCTTTGTACCGATAGAAGAAATGATACGGGAGCATATTGTGTCCTTGTTTAGAAATGTAAGCATTGAATCAATTAATCTTTTTAGGATAACCAGAAATGGAGATTTTACCTTAGAGGAAAGTGAGGACATGGACTCCAATTTCCTGGAGGAAGTGAAGCGAAAACTCAATGAGCGAAAAACGGGAAGAGTGGTCCGGATTGAGATCGAAGAAGGCTATAGCAAGTGGATGGTCAATTTGCTGAAACAGCGCTGGACACTCAATGATGACAGTATATTTAAAATTGAGCGTGAAAGCCTAATGGATTTTACTGGCTTATGGCAGGTGATTGGTAACAAGCGATTTAAAGACAGAATGCCGGCTATTCATGATCCAATCCCACCATTGTCTTATCCTGAAGCAGCATCTGAAGATATTTTCCAAGTACTCAAGAACAATGATGTGTTGCTCCATCATCCTTACAATGACATGGAGCCTATTCTGGAACTTCTTGATAAGGCTGCAGATGATCCCCATGTGATGGCCATCAAAATGACAATTTATCGCTTGGCAAAAAATTCAAGAATTGTTGGTGCTTTACTCAGAGCGGTAGAAAATGGCAAGCACGTTTCTGTATTGTTTGAAGTTAAAGCTCGTTTTGATGAGGAAAACAATATCAGGGAAGCAAAGAAAATGCAGAAAGCAGGCTGTTTCGTGATCTATGGTATTAGTAATTTCAAAACGCACACCAAATTACTTTTAATCGTTAAGAAAGAAGAAAATAGAGTAACCCGGTACGTTCATCTGGGTTCAGGGAATTATAATGAAGAAACAAGTCGTATCTATACGGATATTGGGCTTTTGACAACAGATGAAACACTGGCAAATGATGTTTCTGAATTCTTCAATGTTATTACAGGGCATTCAGCACCTACGAGCTATCAAAACCTTATCACCTCACCTCGTGATATGAGAAATAATCTGATAGAATTTATTAATATCGAATCAGAAAATGCAAGCAAAGGACTGCCTTCTGGTATATTTATAAAAATTAATTCCCTGGAAGATTCTGAATTTATCCATGCCCTCTATAGTGCTTCTCAGGCGGGAGTTCCTGTAAAGTTGATAGTCCGAGGTATTTGTTGCTTAAGGCCCGGAAGGAAAGGCCTGAGTGAAAATATAGAGGTAATCTCAATTGTGGGAGATTTTCTTGAGCATTCCAGAATTTATCATTTTCATAATAATGGTGATCCTACAATCTATGTAGGTAGTGCTGATGCCATGGTCAGGAGTTTTGATAAGCGCCTTGAATCCTTATTTAAGGTGGAGAATCAATTCCTTCAGAAACAACTTATGAATATCCTAAAGTATAACCTTTTGGACAATGTAAATGCCTATGTGATGCAGGAGGATGGAAAATACATTAGTAAAGAACCAAAAGAAGGAGAAGAGATCTTTAATATTCACCAAAGGTTTTTTGAACTAGAACCGGCAATGATCGAAAACGTTAAATTGATTGATTGAAGCAATCAATAAGTCATGGGTTTTTAAATCGCCACAATCTATATGTTGTGGCGATTTTTTTTCAGGCAGTGGTTCCATTACCTGAAAAGATTGGGCATCGCACATTTCAGCTTGCTATTAGGCCTCATTGCATCGTATTGGTAAGCCGGTTATTTCTTTTTGCCAACAGCCAATAAAATAAAACCAGCAATTACAGCTATTCCTCCAGCATAGGGTGGCCAGTTGACGCTCTGTTCTTTGTCAGCGCTTAATTTCAATGGCCCTGCATCTATCACAGTCTCTTCGGTCGTATACGAGAAACCTGTCATTAAAAACATGGCTATTCCTGCAATAATCAAAACTATTCCTAAAATTTTCATTTTTATAAAGTTTGGTTTCAATTTTTAATATACAAATAGCTTACCAACTTTAAAATAAAAATCAGTCGATTCCATTGCCACTACATTTTTTCGTATTTCCCCTTTGATAATTTTCTTTTAAGTTTAAAAAAATTAATAAATCCTATAATTAATAAAATAACACTTATCATAAATGAGAAATATCCCAGGCCTTTAACATTTTCAAGGTCATTAACCTTAATTAATGCCGTACCGCTAACAATAAAGTATAAACTTGTTCTAATATAGGCAAGTAAGGTTCGGTCATTGGCTAGTTTTGTTCGTTGCCTTGCTAAAAAATCTCTAACAATCAGTGTTTCTTCTGTCTGATTTTTCATAAATTTGCGCTTCGTTTTTATTTATCATTTAATTTAAATTTTTTTTTTACCTTTTAGGTTAGAATTTATTCAAATTAAATGTTAGGTATTGAAATAATTTCGAATAATAAACAGAATTATTATAATCTAAAAACAACACGTGAAAAATTTTCTACTAACCTTATTGGTTTTTGTGATAACAACCAATGTTATAACAGCCCAGGTGGTTTCATATTCGCTGGAGCAAATACCTGTTGACACCACTTATTGGTAATGCAGGTATTTGCCAGTCTGGATAAAGATCTCTCTGAAAATTTTAACCTCAAGTCTCGGTACACAATGTTTGCGAATTACGAGACCCTTTCAATCAAAAATATAGACCATAGATTGGATTTAACACTTACTGCAAAGATATCCAACATCATCAACGTAACCTTCACCGGAATTTCCCTTTATGATATCGATCAGGACGCTGCAATTCAATATAGTCAGGGGCTGTCATTAGGCATATTGTATGAGGTAGGTAATAAAAAATAGATAATTGACCATATTTTATCTTGTAAATTTGGTTTTTAATCAGTTATTGTTAATTTTGTTTGTATTATGGTAGTTAAATAATAGTTGGTTTAGTTTTCAAAATAAAAAGCAGGAGATATTCTCCTGCTTTTTTATTTTAAAGCTAGTTTTTTTTAAAAAAGGCACTAATAATTAGCTGAAATATATGCCTAAAGTAAAGCGAAAGCCTATTTTTCTTTTTTGCACACAAAAAAAGCTATGAAACAATGTCTCATAGCTTTAGTCAATTAACAATAAACCCAAAATAACCTGCTGTAGGAGAAGGAGTCGAACCTCCACGGAGCAGTTAGGAAAAATACGAGCTCGCTATTTTCTTTGTTCTGTGATCTCCACCCTCGAGATAGGAGGGCATGTCTGCCAGTTTCATCATCCTACAGTATTAGAGACCATTTATCTCTATTTAATACATCAAATATAGTATATAACCTTGGTTTTTAAAAAATATGATAATAAATAATTTAAATAAATACATTATTTTTAATAAAATAGCTATATAAATGAGAATATAATAAATTGACTTGATTTTTATCTGGTTTTATTGACGATTTTTAAAAGACAGGTTTTATTATTTTGGTTATCTTGGGCGTTGAATGTAAAGACTGACATGGAAGAACCTATCAAAACGTACGAAATGCCTGATATAACCAACAAAAGGGCATTTCAAATTTATGAGGTACAGGGGAAAACCATCCAAAACAGAACGTATCCTCATGAGACTGATAGGCCACATAGGCATAAATATTATGAAATATGTGTTTTTGTAAATGGTGCTGGAAAGCATGAGATCGACTTTAATGACCATTCTATCCATTCGCAAAGTGTACATTTTCTTTCTCCCGGACAAGTTCATAAAATCAGCAGAGAAAATGATTATCATGGATATTTGATGGTTTTTTCTAGAGAATTTTTTGCCTTGGACACCAAAAATGAAGAATTTCTTTTTCAACTTCCCTACTTTAATAATCCTACCTTAGTTCCAATTCTCAATTTGAATTCGGTTGATTTCAAAGACCTAACCGATTTGATGGAGGCCATTAGTAAAGAATACAAGCAATGGAATAGTTTTACTACGGCTATTTTGAACAATTACCTTCAGATTTTCTTGATCAAATGCAAACAGTATTACCTTAGGTATTTTGCAGATAAAAAAAATACCCTTGATCCGGATTTTACACTGGTTCAGCAGTTTAATGCATTGGTTGAGCACAAGTTTAGGCAAGTGCATCAGGTTCAGGATTTTGCAGAAATGATGAAACTTGCACCGAGTATTCTAAACAAACATGTAAAGAAAATAACCGGCATGACTGCTGGGGAGGTAATTTTGGAACGTTTGATGCTTCAGGCAAAAAGATATCTTATCCATTCAGACCTTTCGAATAAGGAAATTGCCTATCAATTAAATTACCCGGACCCGTCTTACTTTAGCAGGATTTTTAAAAAGAAAACAGGTGTTTCACCATCCAAGTTTAGATGGTTGGAAAACCAAAAGTACCAGCAATAGATTGAATAATGCCTTTATATTTAATGACATTTAAGATATCTTTATCATCATAAACAAAAAGTGCATGGTTTGACCGTCTAAAATTCAGACAATAATTCTGTATTTAAGGATGAAAATCTCAATTCCAAAATAAACTTAAACCTATTAAATGTATGATTGCAATTGATTCTGAAATTCAAGCTAAAGATCTGAAATCGGCTTTGGATAAATTTTGGCAACTTTCTGCTGAGAAAATCTCCGCAATTGAAAAGGAATATCCCCAAAATCAAGGTTCTCCAGTTTTTACTGTTGATGGTAAATACGCTACCAGAGGATGGACCGAATGGACACAAGGCTTTCAATTTGGGTCTTCCATATTACAGTTTGACGCTACAGGTGAGAAAAGTTTTCTGGAAAAAGGAAAGCTAAAAACGCATCAGTATATGGCGCCTCACATTAGTCATACCGGTGTTCACGATCATGGCTTCAATAATGTCAGTACCTATGGCAATCTACTGAGACTAATGGTGGAGGAGAAAATTCCTTATGTAGAATGGGAAAAGAATTATTACGAATTGGCCTTGAAGATTTCTGGTGCTGTTCAGGCTAGTAGATGGTCTCCTATAAAAGATGGTGGTTATATGTATTCCTTTAATGGACCGCATTCACTATTTGTGGACACTATCCGTACTGTCAGAATACTAATGCTGAGCCATAGCTTGGGGCACGTTCTTCAGGAAGAAAATGACAAAAAAGTTAACCTATTGGTAAGGGGATTGCAACATGCGAAAGCTACTGCAGATTACGCTGTGTATTATGGAGAAGGGAGAGACAGGTATGACCTCTGGGGACGAACTGCCCATGAGAGTGTCTTCAATACCAAGGATGGTAATTATCGCTGCCCTAATTCGCAACAAGGTTATACAGGATTTTCTACTTGGACCCGTGGATTGGCTTGGGCCATGTGTGGTTTTGCAGAGGAGTTAGAATATCTTGAGACTTTATCAGATACCTCTCTTAAAGCCTTTGGTGATCCTGCCGAAATAAAAGCTTTTATGTTGAAAGCTGCCACCGCATCTTGTGACTTTTACATCGAACATACCCCAACGGATGGCATCCCTTACTGGGATACGGGAGCACCTAATCTTCATAAACTGGGAGATTACTTGTCTCGTCCAGCAGATCCTTACAATGATTTTGAGCCGGTAGATAGTTCTGCAGCAGCCATTGGCGCACAGGGCTTATTGAGACTTGGTCATTATCTTAAGAAAAAGGGTGATTCAGTAAAAGGCGATAAGTATTGGAAAGCAGGCCTTATGGTATTAAAAACCTTATTGGGCGAACCTTATCTTAGTACAGATAAAAACCATCAGGGATTGATCCTGCATTCCATTTACCATGAGCCAAATGGATGGGACAATGTGCCTGCCGGACAAAAAATTGCTTGCAATGAATCCAGTATGTGGGGAGATTACCATGCCAGAGAATTGGCCTTGTATGTTCAACGAATCATAGATAAGGATACTTATTATACTTTTTTTAACTGTCTATCATGAGTGAAAAACCGATAAAAGATCTTAGCAAGCTCTGTATACATACAATTACAACAAAGCCATGGAGCTTGGAAGAATCCGCTGAAAACTACGAAAGAGTAGGGGTAAAGGGTATCTCAGTTTGGCGTCAATACCTTGGAGGTAGGGACATAACTGCTTCCGGAGATAGATTGCGGAGTCATGGACTGGAAATTGTATCCTTGGTAAGAGGTGGGTTTTTTCCCTCCATTTCGCCTAAGAACAGAGACCAGGCCATTCAGGATAATTATATCGCCATAGAAGAGGCAGCTGCTCTAGGTGCTCCCATGATTGTATTGGTTTGTGGTGCAGATCCAGGCCAATCTTTAGTCAAATCACGTGAGCAAATCCGAGAAGGCATTGAAAAGATATTGCCCTTTGCAATTGAGCATGGGGTAAAGCTGGCAATTGAACCTTTGCATCCTATGTATGCTGACACCAGGTCCGCAGTCAATACCATGCGTCAGGCCAATGAAATGGCCGAGGCAATTGGATCAGACCATGTAGGTGTTGCAGCAGATGTCTATCACTTGTGGTGGGATCCTGATTTGAGAGAGGAACTGTTAAGATGTGGGCGCAATGGAAATCTTTATGCTTTTCATATCTGTGACTGGATGTGTCCTACAGTAGATTTCTTGAATGACAGAGGCTTGATGGGAGAAGGATGTATCGACATCCCTAACATCAGAGGATGGGCCGAGGAAGCAGGGTTTTCAGGATTTAATGAAGTGGAAATTTTTTCTGACAGGCATTGGGCTGGAGATCAGAAGGAGTTTTTGGACAAGATTGTAGAAAGTTATTATAAGAGTTAAAAAAGATAAAAATGGAACACAGGGTAGGAATTATCATGAACGGTGTCACCGGAAGGATGGGTACCAATCAACATTTGATGCGTAGCATCGCAGAAATTATCAAACAAGGTGGAGTAAAACTTGACAATGGAGATACTATTATGCCGGATCCGGTTTTGGTGGGGAGAAACGAAGCCAAGTTAAAAGCATTAAGCAAGCGTTCTGGTGTGGCCAAATACACAACTGATCTGGACAGCGTCATGAATGATGACCAGTACAGCGTTTACTTTGATGCCCAAACTACTGGTAGAAGAGCAGATGCAGTAAAGCAGGCGGTAAAAGCAGGTAAACATATTTACTGTGAAAAACCAGTAGCTGTAGATACCGCAACTGCTTTGGAATTGCATGAAATCTGTAAAAAAGCAGGTGTTAAAAATGGTGTCGTACAGGATAAATTATGGTTGCCGGGTTTAAGAAAACTACAGCGATTAATTGAAAACGGATTCTTCGGAGAGATTCTTTCTGTAAGGGGGGAATTTGGTTATTGGGTATTTGAAGGACATTCTATACCTGCTCAAAGACCATCCTGGAACTACCGTAAGGAAGATGATGGCGGGATCATTGTGGATATGTTGTGTCATTGGAGGTATGTTCTGGACAATATTTTCGGCAAAGTGAAAGCGGTTTCTTGTATGGGAGCCACGCATATTAAGGAGCGAGTAGATGAGGAAGGAAAGCCTTACAAATGTACAGCAGATGACGCTGCTTATGCCACATTTGAATTAGAAGGAGGAGTTATTGCCCAATTCAATTCTTCCTGGACCGTAAGGGTAAGAAGGGATGATCTACTTACTGTACAAGTGGATGGTACCAAAGGTTCGGCAGTAGCGGGTCTTAGAGAGTGCTACATTCAGCATTATGGCAATACTCCTAAGCCAGTGTGGAATCCAGATATTGTTCAGCCCATTGAATTTTATGAAGGATGGTCTAAAGTGCCTGAACAAGAGCCTATGGACAATGCCTTTAAAGTACAGTGGGAATTGTTTTTAAAACATATCGTTACCGATTCACCATTCCCTTGGGACATGATGGAGGGCGCCAAAGGTGTTCAGTTGGCGGAAAAAGGATTGGAAAGTTGGGAACAAAGAGCCTGGTTGGATATACCGGAACTATAAATAGCTAAACCCATGAAAAGAATAGCCTTAATCACAGGAGGATCTCGAGGAATAGGATTAGGAATAGCAAAATGCCTGGCCAAGCAAAATTTTGACTTGGCCATCAATGGCATGAGGAAGGAAGAGGATACCCTTTCCAGTCTAGAAGAATTGAAGGCTTTGGGAGCAGAAGTTCTTTATTGCCGAGGAGATGTTGGTAGTGCTGAAGAAAGACAGGGGATTATGGACAAGATCAAATCCCATTATGGTCGATTGAATGTTTTGGTAAATAATGCAGGTGTAGCACCCAAAGAGAGAAAGGACATTTTGGAAGCCACCGAAGAGAGTTTTGATTATGTGTTGAAAACCAACCTGAATTCAGCTTATTTCCTCTCTCAATTGGTAGCAAACTGGATGATTGAACAGAAAGGCAAAACAGATGATTTTGCTGGTTCCATCATTAATGTTTCTTCAATTTCTGCAACAGTAGCCTCAGTAAACCGCGGCGAGTACTGTGTTGCCAAAGCTGGAATGAGTATGGCCACCCAATTGTTTGCAGTAAGGCTTGGGGAATTTAATATCCCTGTTTATGAAGTCAGACCTGGAGTGATTGCTACAGATATGACTTCAGGAGTAAAAGAGAAATATGACAAGTTGATCGGTGAAGGGTTAATGGTTCAACCCCGGTGGGGCTTACCCGAAGACGTAGGTTTAGCTGTGACCGCTTTAGCTATAGGCGATTTTCCTTATTCCACAGGTCAGGTGATCATGGTGGATGGTGGCTTGACGCTTCCTCGACTTTAAATTTTATCAAATGGTCGGCGTTTATTCCGACCATTTGGCCTTTTTAATAAATATTTGCACAGAATCATCCGACAATTGTATATTGTCAATTAAAGATATTAAACCCAATTCAAAATGAAAAAAAACAAATTATACTGGAGAATTTGTTGCATTGCAGCTGTTTTCTTATGCATCATAACCTATACACCCTTGGTGATTCCTCAAGGAGCGTTTAAACCTATGTTGGGAGGAATTCCTTACAGTCTTTGGACGAGTTTTATTATTACAGTGCTTTTGGTTGTTCTTACTTATATAGGTACCAGAGTACATCCAGGCATGCAAGATGAGGAGGACAAATTATGATTTTCTGGGTTTGGATTTTTGGTCTGATATACGCAGGCCTTTTGGTTTTTGCTTCTCTCAAGTCTTATAAGAAAGGGAGATCTTCTGAAGAATTTATGATGGCCGGCGGAAATATTGGCCTGTCTTTGGGGGTGCTGACTTTTGCTGCAGCACTTTTTAGCACATTTACATTCTTGGGAATGCCTGACTTCTTCCGGATAAACGGAATAGGGGCATGGATTTTCCTAGCGGTTTCGGATGGTGCCATGGTGTTTGTACTACTTTGGTTTGGTTATGAAATCCGTAAAAAAGTCAGAGGAATGGAGTTTAGAGGGGTTTCAGGGCTAATTTTGCGCTGTTATGAAAATAAATTAGCAGGATACACCTTTTTTCTTAGTGCCTTTTTGTTTTTGATTCCTTATGTAGGGATTCAAATCCAAGGGATTGCCATATTTATGGATGCAGCCTTTCCTGAATCTTTACCAGCCTGGGGTTGGTCATTAGGCATCGTATTAATCATGTTGACCTATAGCGAGATTGGTGGATTAAAAGCGATTATCTTTAGTGATGCCATTCAAGGCGTACTTTTGCTAGCCGTGATTTGGATCATCGGATGGGCTTGTCTCGATCACTTTGGAGGCATAGGACAAATGTTTGAAAAAGTAGGTTCAGTAAAAGAAGAATTACTTTCAACACCAGGACCAAAAGGACTTCTAACTCCCCAGTTTCTGCTTGCTTCCCTAATCGCAATATTGATGATTCCTGTCACCCAACCTCAATTTACTACCAGGATTGTGGTGATGAAAAGTATGAAAACGATGAAATTGATGGCAGTGTCATTGGGAGCGTTTGCAATCTTGGTGATCATCCCAACTATTTTTATCGGCATGTATGGAGCTGATCTTTATGGTGAGTATAGTAGTCAAGAGTTCTTTGCTATGGCATTCCTTAATGACCAACATGATGCCGTTGCTGCCCTTGCCATTATTGGCTTGATTGCTGCAGGTTTGTCTACTACCAATGCAATGATTTTTGCAATGGGATCAGAATTAAGAGGGCTTCTTACAGGAGCTGAAAATGTGATTATGAAGCGAACAAAAATTGGGATATTCGTTTTCTCATTCATTGCTTTTATCTTCTCAATCATCGTTTTCGATCAGTTGGTGTTGCTCGCAAGGGTAAGTTTTGCAGGTACCGGAATTATGGGGCCAATGATTTTACTAGGAATTTTGAGCGATAGAAAAATTTCACCAGTGATGATCTACCTCTCATTAACCGGACTGGCCATATTCCTAATGTCTTTGCCTGGAATAATCCCTAACATGTATTTTGGAATCCGGCTAGACCTGTTACTATTTATTGTTCTTGGAATCTCCGCAATAGGTATTTACCTGACCAGTGAAAAGCGCATTGTTACTGACCTTAAAGTCAATGAATAATTAAAATTACATATGGAACCGTTGGTTGATTGTTTAAAGATCAAAGGTATCCATTCAAATTTATATTACGTCTCTGTTTTTCTAAAAGCAGGGGCGTAATTGTTTCTGGATTTCACAACTGCTCCCAAATGAATTGATTTTTTCGAGTATTAAATAACCGTGGGTGTCAACCCACTGCATAGCACCTCAATCTCCTCATCCAACCCTACAGGGTTGAACAGCTACAAGTAATTTCTGTCTTGAAAAAAGGAAATTAGAACAAGCTTTTACCTACATTCTATCTTGATATAAACAAATTCACCATTCATAAAATAAGAGTAATTGAATTTTATTCTACTATGGTTGGACAAACATTAAACCCGGATTATGTAATAGGATTCGTAATGAGTGTTGTAATCGCAAGAAAATCAGGTTGTTTGGAGATTTTAGCATAGCATTGCTATGGTGAAATTGAAAACAGCAACGAAGTGGCTGATTTTTAAGTGATTTCAGCACGTAATAGATTGTCTATTGCATATTTCGGGTTAAAACCTGTAATTAAGAAAAATCCCTGTATAGGGCTGAAAGCGCAGACCATTTAGTTTCACCGTAAAACCTTCAGTGGACTGGATCTGATTTTGACTGCCCTCTTCATAGGGCCTAATGGATACGTCCTCGGTATATTGCTGCTCTCCCACATACCCTGAAAATCGAAATTCTGTACTAAGCAGCAAGCGGGCACTCAGCCTAAAACGCAAGCCTGCCAAAGGGGACAGCGAAAGCCTGATTTCCCTGTCATACTCATCCCAATTTTTAAATTTCCAACTAGCATCTTCATTATCATATTCCGGCTGCTCAAAAAATATTCTCTTGTCAATTCTACTTGCTTCTAGTTCCATTCCATAATATCCCTCCCATCTTTTGTTCATAGGTTTTACCCATTCATAACCTATCGCCAGGCCAAAATTCCCCGTGCGATCTATATTGGTAAATTCTCCCTCGATTTTCTTGGACCTGCCTATGCTTCCAAAGATCCGCAACCGTATCCTGTTTTTTTCATGAACATTTTTCCTAAGCATCAATTCCAAAGGGACTCGCTGATTTTGATCCATCAACTGATCGAACGCAAAATAAGTATTGAGCCCAAGCTCGTACCTGCTTGTGGAGTCTAAAAGGCTCCACTTTGAGGGATCGCTTTGGGCAGTAGCTGTTGTAAGGCTCATTATGAAAAATAGCCCTGTAAATATCCGCTGATACATCTATTATTAATTTTTTTTTAGTTAAACAATGATGGGATTGTTACTTGACTTCACAATCCCATCATAAAAATTTAATTATTTTACTAATATTTGCCTTTTTATAACTCCGTCAGGATGTTCGATATGTACATAATATCTACCTGGAGCTAAAGAACTGATATCAATAGTTTGATTTTCTTCGGTTGATTTATGGTTTGCCTTGAGGTATCCCCCTTGATCATAAATTTTTATTTCGTAATCCAATTTATTGAAGCTATGTTCTGAATTCTTACTACCCATCGGGTCAAATGCTTCTTTTTGTCCTGAATCATTTTGGCTCGTTGGTGTTTGTACCATTTCAATATTTATAAAATCCTCTGCAGGATTTGGATTAATATTTACCGCATAATAATAGCAGTTTTCAACAAAAGGATAAGACCAGAACCATCCACTGACTCCGCAGGCATTTTGCGCCCTTACTCTCATATTGTAGTATCCATCTTGGGAGAAATTACATATCATTACCTGATTTTTATTTCCAACAGTATAGCATCCCGGAATAGGAGCAATCCAATCATAATTAACGATATCACTCTCTGAATTTCCTGGATCTGTTTTATTATAATATGAATTGAAATATGTCGTCTCATTGGTACAAATTGGATAATAATTTGGTGTTATTGTTATATCGTTATCTTTAGGAACACCTACCCACATTGGTTTTTCCACCTGAAATGACCCACAACTGGTTTGAACAGTGAATGTGATTTTACCTTGCCCGCTAGTAGTAGTATTGTTAAAAGCCCTAATACTAGCAGTCGTTCCACTTCCAGTTTTAGTTCCTCCATATAATCCGCTTGGAGAAACCGCCCAAGTGGCAGTTGCGCCGGAAGGAAGATTTGATAAAGTATAGGAAGAATTTGAAGCACAAAGTAAATCGGTTCCTGATACTACAGGAGGGGTAGCATCTGAAAACAGATTCAATGATATCGTTTCCGACAAGGTAGTCGTTTGCGTTCCACATATATTGGCCTTAACAGTTATTTGACCAGCGTTAAGGCCATTTGGTGTGAGCGTAATTGAGTTGGTAGTGCTGGAACCGGCCCAGCCACTAGGTTTTGTCCATGTATAGCCGGTTGCTCCGGGAATACTTGCAACGCTTACAGTGATAGGTGTGGTTACATTACAAACAATCGAATTTGGTGGAGGTAGTGTGAAAGATATGGCTGGTGTTGGTCTGGCAATGGTAATTTCCCTCCAATTGCTTACATAGCCAGTGGCACAGTTGCTGTAGGCCCTAACTTTTACCTTTTCTCCGGCACCTCCACAGGAGTTTGGAGTTACTGGAACGGAATGGCTCTGACCCCCGATTGGCGTAGAACCGTCACTGGTGATAGTGCCTATCTTCCAACCTGCCGGAATCACCCATTGGTAAGAATCAGCATATATTTTAGGATAGGTATTTGGAAATGAAACTTTTGCAATGGAATAATTAATATTTGAAGTTAGGCCCAGATTTTTTGAATTAGAACCTGATATAGAACCAGGGGTCACATTGTTTAAAGTTTTAATAAGTATATTTTGTAATTCATGGGATATTGGATCACCACTTACATTAGGATCACAGCTACTCCGGGCTACTTTTAATTTACCCATTGGTGCTATATCGTTGGTAGAAGCTGCAACATTATTCCAAATAACATCAACACTTTCCATACCAACCATCGGCCCTGAAATATATGTTGATCCATTTGCGGCAAAAACTCCATTGGTAATTGTCCATGTATATTGACAACCATCAGATAAGGAGATAGCAGTACCATATTCATATACTGTACCAGGGCAGACCTCCAGATCCCCTGTAATATTTAGTTGAGCACTTGCTTGAAAGCAAATTATTAAAAAAAACAACAAAATTAAGTAATCCTTTTTCATGATTTTAAAATTTAAGGTTAATAAAAATTCCGGAATAGGGTTGAAAATCAAAAAACCAGGCCCTTGAATCATGTCCTCCTTTGGAATGAGATTCCGACCCATCGGGATTAGCAGAGGATTTAGTAAAGGCATCCGATCTCGATTTGGTATTGTTGTAAAATAATTCTATCCGCATTTCATAAGACACGAACAAGTAGGGCAAGGGGGAATAGGTGAAGCCTACAAAAGGAACCAAACCTAAGGATTGTGTAGTAATAAAATCATATCTCCTTACTTGGCTTAACCCAAAAGTTGGAGAATTCCATATATAATTTCTGGTAGTATTGTGAATATCCCAACCTTTCTCCAAATCGGCTCCAAAGTAATAACCGAGTTTTTTGTTGATGGGATGGTGCCATTCATGTCCCAGGGCGATGGCAAAGCGGGATTGCTGAATTTTTAGGTTCTCTTCCCCTTCTATTTTATTGGCATTCTCCATCCAGCCCCTGGCCCTTAGCCTAAGGCTGCGGTTTCCTGGAAGTCCCCTTCGCAGCAAAAACTCAATGGGGGTGAATGTCCCCGGATCCAATAATCCATCGATGGCAAACTGGCTGTTGATACCCAGGCTATAGGCTTTATCAGGGAGAAAAACCAGCCTTTCTGCCGCTTTTGTGTCTTGTTGACCTAAAGCAAGTCCACAAAATCCGGTCAGCAACATACCTGTTATTAAAAGTTTGATCATGCTGTTTTTTTTCGAAATGTAGGTGGTGGAATTGATATTTCCTATAAGTTTAAAAAATAAATATTAGCATTTTTTATTGAATAATATTAATAAAATCTTTTTAGTTTTTATTCAATTTTAATTCTGAAAACTGGTCTCCTAAAACCCATAAACTGCTATAAAATACCGGTTCAATTTTAACCAGAATTTGAAAACGTGGAAAAAGTAAGGTCATGTAGCTAAGATGGATATGCAAAAAGGTATGGTTATTCATTTTGCATTAATATTTTCATAGCATCTTGATCTTTTTGGGTCGTCTTTGCTGTATAGCCTATCCTGTGTTATAGAGTGAATCAGAGCCTGTCCCAAACAGGATAGCAAATCGGGTCCAAAAATGGAAAGGAGAAAATACCGATAAAATAGTAGCTATTGCTTTAAAAGTATTATAAAACAGTCAACAATTTCCAGTGGGAACTTACACAACTTTAATGAGCTAGATGGAATCACCTATTTCGGGTTTAGCCCCAAGTAAAAAACATATAAAAAAAACTACAAAAAGTAAATTGGTCTTTATCTTAACCTGTCTACTTTTTGTAGCCCATTTAGCTATAAAAAGGATTTCAATATTGATTGAGAATCAATTTATATTCACCCATTTTTCGCTGCTGGCAGATTCAAAAATAGCTTGTAGCACCAAAGTATTGGCCTTGGCATTTTCTAAAGAAACAGGGACTTCTTTGTCTTCAAGAACCGCTTTTGAAAAATCTATGGCCTGTTGGGTGTATTGATTGCTTAAAGGAAGGACAATCTTTTCAGCGTTTGCTTTGGAGAAATCACCCTCATGAATATAAATTTCATTGGGTTGATCCGAAGGAGCATTGAAAGGGATCCTGATTTCCATAATTTTTTTCTCACCAAAGAAGAGCATCCGCTGATAAGCAGTCAGCTGTGTGCTAATCGTGAAGGTCATTTGGATTTCATGAAAATCTATTAGCACAGAGCCTACTTTATCGGTCCGGAACTGAGGGTCAAATTCCAGCATTGATACCAGTCTGCCAGGCTCTTTATCCAGAACAAACCTAGAAGTAAAAACAGGATAGCAACCTATGTCCCAAACGCCACCACCTCCCATTGCTTCAATATTCCTAATGTTATCCTTGTCGTTATTAAAATAACTAAAAAAACCTTGAACCGCTTTTATCTTACCCAAATACCCACTTCTAACCAGTTCCCTGGCTTTTAACCATTGAGGATTTGAAGCTACCATAAAGGCTTCGCCTACTTTTACATTGAATTTATCTCTTGCAGCGATTAGCCCATCTATTTCCTCACTATTCAATGTCAAAGGTTTCTCACATAGCACGTGCTTCCCTGCCTCAATACATTTGAGTGTATAGGGTACATGCATGTCATTTGGCAGGGGATTATAGATGACATCTATTTCAGGATCATTGATAAGTTCATCATAGGAGCCATAAGCTTTAGGAATTCCCAGACTTTTTGCTGTTTCTTTAGCGCTATCCAAGTTTCTGGAAGCGATGCCATAAATCTCATACAAATCACTATTTGCCATTGCAGGAATGACCTTTTCCCTGGCGATTTTGGCAGTACTAAGTACTCCCCACTTCAGTTTTTTTTTCATTGGTGTTCGAGTTTAAAGAAAATTTACAATTATTATCCCCTAATCCTAGGGGAGCGTTTATTGAAGCAATTTAATAGTATTGTTTTCCAAAGCCAAAAGGAAGGCAGTCTTCTTTCTGCCAAGTAATTGTTTGAACCAATAATATTCAATTGCTTTTCTTTCAAAAGCTGAAATACCTTAAAAGGGAATCAAAAGTTTTCGATTTCAACGTCATCACATGACTCATTGGTTGAGTGGTCCATCTCCAAAGGTCTGAATTCAGCCATCACTTCAGCCCCTATTCGAGAGGCAGGTTAGGAGACGAAAAACGCATTTCTCATAGTGAAAATTTGATTATTTTGTAATTAATGGTTAAATATGTAAATTAATATATAAATTTAAAATTACGAGATGGACGCTAATTATTAGTAAGTAGTTATCTCCTTGAAAAATAAGTTTTCAAGTTTTCATTCAGGTATTTCTCTATATTTGTTGTGCTTTATTGTAACGATTCGAAAATCGAACAAATGTTGCGCTGATATATAAATAACACTTAACGAATCATCAAAGATTATTTTTATTTTTCCCCTCCATAAAGGTTTCACGATCCATGGAGGGGTTTTTTGTGTAAAAGCACAAATAAATAGTTAACAATTCATTTTATAGAAAAATAAAGACGCATGAAAATTGAACACATCGCTTTGAATGTAAAACATCCCTTAGCCGTATCAGATTGGTATGAGGAGCATTTGGGTATGAAAGTGGTAAAGAAAATGACCACCTCTCCGTACATGACTTTTTTGGCGGATGACAGCGGTAAAGCAATGATAGAATTGTACAATAATCCCGATGCCGAAATATTGGATTATGCCAATTTGAACCCATTAATAGTACACTTGGCTTTCGTGTCAGAAAATCCAGAAGAAGAAAAAGAAAGGTTGCAAAAAGCAGGGGCTGTATTGGTAAGTGACGATACCCTGGAAGATGGTACTAGGTTATTAATGATGAGAGACCCATGGGGACTCGCTATTCAGTTTTGCAAAAGAGCACACCCCATGCTAAAATAAAGTGTTTTTATATGACTAATTCACATGCTATTAATATTGTAAATGGATAGGATAGGATGAAATTCTGTGGGAATAGGCCCACCAAGAGAACAGTTGAATTGGCTCTAAATTATACCTTCAAATATTAATTAAAAAAAATCTGTGTTTCCCCTTTATTAGTGGTACTGATTTTCAAGTTAACTGTCTGACGCCATTTTAGAATGGTGCCAGCTATTTTTAAACCCGGATTACAAACTTATCCGCGGGTGTTATTTTTTACTGAAAAAAAAGGATTTTAAGCCTCAGTCTCCATCTTTCTCAATTTTCTTTTGGTGTTGTATGCAGGTTTTAATTCAATTTGATCTAGTCATTTTTGTTTGATCAAAATAAAAAAACAATAATCTTTTCGCATTTCCAGGACAAAGTATAAAAAAGTACCGTACGGACTAAGAACCCAATATTCAATTATTGAAATGAAAAGTAAATTATTGTTTTTACCGGATGTTTTATTGCTGTTGTTCATCTGCATTGCTTGCGAGCGTCATGAGTTACGGCACAAACAATTTGGAACGAATGGTGAAATGGTAATTTCAACCATAAAAGCTGAAAAAAACATCCTCATAAGAGACAAGAGTAACAATAAAATGGTTTGGGAAACCATGAAAGACAACATTACCGAACATCTTGCTGGGTTAAAAGCGAAGGTTTTGGAAGACTAGTTGGTGATTTTTTAAACGTTCTTTTTGGTAAAGGTAAGTGTTCGGCGCTTACCTTTTTTTTTTGATCTCGAAACCATTGATTAAGCCCTTTCGTATCATCTTGTATTTGAATTAAGAACGTTTTTAATTACTTTGTTTCGTGATTAGATTAATAGGGCAAAAATTGAATATGATCGGCCGGAAAAAAGCATTGGTATATATTTTATCATCCACATTTATTTTAGGGTTATTATGGTGGATAGTTCGGGTAGTTCCCTTGGAGAATAAACATAAGTTTCTGCCAGAGGTAGTGCTTGGAGAAAGGGTTGATTTCAATCACGACATTAGGCCTATAATCAACAATAAATGCATTGCTTGTCATGGTGGCGTGAAGCGTTCAGGTGGATTTAGTTTATTGTTTGAGGAAGAAGCATTGGAGGCGAATGAGTCAGGGAAAAGAGCCATTGTTCCAGGAAATGTTAGGAAAAGTGAGTTGATCCAAAGGATTTCACATAAAAACCCGGAGTACCGCATGCCTTTGGAATCCACTCCGCTTTCCGCTGAAGAAATAGCCTTATTTTCTCGTTGGATCAACCAAGGAGCACAGTGGGATGATCATTGGGCCTATAAAGTGCCTAAAAAACAAACTGTGCCTGGAACGGATAATGAATGGATCAGAAATGATATAGACCATTTTGTTCAGGCAAAATTAGAAGAAAAGCAGCTTAGCCCAAATCCAACTTCGGACAAGCAATCCTTACTCCGAAGACTTAGCCTTGACCTTACTGGTCTACCTCCGACAATATTGGAAATGAATGATTTCATCAATGACAGTTCTAATAATGCTTACGAAAAAGTAGTGGACAGCTTATTGGCTTCGCCCGCTTATGGTGAGCGTTGGGCTGCTATGTGGATGGACTTGGCCAGATATGCTGATTCGAAAGGGTATGAAGCAGACAGACCAAGAGAAATCTGGAAATATAGAGACTGGTTGATCAATGCATTCAATGAAAACCTTCCCTACGACCAGTTTGTAATTACACAATTGGCTGGGGATCTGAAGCCAGCCGCTACAGATCAGGATTTTATTGCGACAGCTTTCCACCGAAATACAATGAACAACGATGAGGGAGGTACAGACAATGAGGAGTTTCGGGTGGCAGCAGTGCTAGACCGAGTCAGTACTACATGGACGGTCTTGCAAGGCACTACTATGGAATGTGTTCAGTGCCATAGTCATCCATATGATCCTATCAGACACGAAGACTTTTTCCGAAGTCTGGCATTTTTTAATCAAACGGCAGATGCTGATGTACCTAGCGAATCCCCAGTGCTTATCTCATATAAAGAGGAAGAGGACATAGAAAAGTTGGAGTTGATAAAAAACTGGGCCAATGATCATGGTACAGATTCAAGAAAAGGCCATTATTATGATCGCTTGCTAAGATTGGGCGTTCCCAAATTATATGCGCATTATTTTTACCAAATGGACAAAGGCCTTCCGATAAAAGGAACAGCAACATTTAAGGTGGATCAGGAAGTTTATTCTTTCACGAAGGATTTACCATTTGATAGAGAGGATAGATTGGTATTTAAGGCCAGAACAAATGGAAGCGAGGGTAAAATTTCTTTTCATCTGGACAGTATCAATGGGCAACAAATCGCCGAATGGAAGGTAAAAGCCAAGTTTAAAAAGGAGTACAGTGAGGAGGAAAAAAAAGAGGTAACCTATTATCTCAATGAAGTCATCTCCTTACCGATGAAACCTGTAAAGGGAAATCATGACCTTTATATGGTTTGGGAAGGCAAAGTAGATGTGGAGCAGGCAAGTTCCTTTGAATGGATAATGCTTCATCATGCGCTACCAGGAGAGGAGGATAAAAAATTTCCAGAGATTGAGAAAGCCATGAATGCGCTTTTTAATTCCGAGAATGAGATGGAAACCACTCCGGTAATGATTGATCTGCCTAATAAACTCCACAGGGTGTCAAGGGTATTTGAGAAGGGGAGTTGGATGGTGCCAGGAGAGGAAGTAGATGTAGGTGTACCTGAGATTTGGAATTCTTTCAATGAATACTCTAAAAACCGAATGGGTCTTGCCAAATGGTTGTTTAATGAAGAAAACCCTCTCACCTCCAGAGTGATGGTGAACAGAATCTGGGAACAATTTTTCGGTAGAGGGATTGTCTCATCCCTAGAGGATTTTGGCTCACAAGGTTTTGCGCCCACACATCCGGAGCTACTTGATTGGCTGGCGATTAGGTTCAGTACTGATTTTGAATGGAACATAAAGAAATTGATCAAAGAGATCGTCATGTCGGCTACTTACAGGCAGTCCTCCCATTTTACTGAGGAGGGTAAGGAAAAGGATCTTTTGAACGAATGGCTGGCAAGAGGTCCTCGGATTAGGTTGAGCGCGGAGCAGGTAAGAGATCAGTCTTTGGCTGTTTCTGGTTTATTAAGTAAAAAAATGTTAGGCAAAAGCGTGATGCCCGAACAGCCAGATGGTATCTGGCAGGTAGTATACAGTGGCACAAAGTGGGAGACGAGTAAGGGAAGTGAAAAACACAGAAGGGCACTGTATACTTTTTGGCGCAGGACTAGTCCTTATCCATCCATTATTTCCTTTGATGCACCCAGCAGGGAGTTTTGTCTACCCAAAAGGATAGCGACCAATACACCTCTTCAGGCTTTGGTTACGCTAAATGATCCGGTTTACCTCGATGCTGCCATTGCTTTAGGTAGGAAAGTCCTCCTTTCTTCGAATATCGATGAGGAAGAGCGGCTTTCACTTCTTTATAGTATGGCGATGGTAAAAGGTATTAGTGAAGAAAAACTGGAGGCCTTGCGAAATATTTACCAGCAAACAATAACCTATTTTGAAAATAGCCCGGAGGAGATTTGTAAACTAACCGGAGAAGAGGATAAGGCCCTAGCTGTATATACAGTGATGGCCAATGTTGTAATGAATTTGGACGAATTTCTGATGAAATCATGAGTAGAAGGATCGATTTAACCAATGAATACCAATACCGGGAAATGCAAAGCCGGACCAGAAGGCATTTTATCAAACAATGCACCACAGGGTTAGGAAGCATTGCTTTGGGAGGCCTATTGGGTTGCGACAGGAATGCCACAGTGAAACCTGAACCAGATCTGGAATCTTACATTCGTCAGCAAGTTCCTCATTTTGCTCCCAGCGCCAAAAGGATCATTTACCTGCACATGGCAGGAGCCCCTTCTCAGCTGGAGCTTTTTGATTACAAACCGGAATTAGCAAAATTGGATGGGAAGGATTGTCCGCAGTCCCTTTTGGAGGGGAAGAAGTTTGCCTTCATTCAGGGGGTTCCAAAAATGTTGGGGCCACAAGCCTCTTTTTCCCCAAGAGGGAATTCAGGCATGGTGGTTTCAGACAATTTGCCTCATTTTTCGTCCGTAGTGGATGACGTGACTTTAATCAAAACCATGCATACGGACCAATTTAACCATGCACCGGCACAATTGCTTTTGCAAACAGGTTCACCACGGCTTGGTCGACCAAGTATGGGGAGTTGGGTAACCTATGGATTAGGTTCTGAAAATGAAGATTTACCGGGATTTATGGTTTTGGTTTCTGGGGGAAACACCCCAGATGCAGGGAAATCGGTCTGGGGAAGCGGGTTTTTACCTTCTGTTTATCAAGGTGTGCAATGTCGGTCCGAAGGCGACCCGGTTCTTTTTGTTTCCAATCCATCAGGTATAGATGGGGGCCTCCGCAAACAAACCATAGATGCCATCAACCATATTAATGAGAATGAATACAAGGAATTTGGAGATCCTGAAACCCTGACCAGAATCTCTCAATATGAAATGGCTTACCGCATGCAAACTTCGGTGCCTGAAGTAATGGACATAAATGATGAACCAGATTACATTCATGAAATGTATGGGACAGAACCGGGCAAGACTTCGTTTGCCAATAACTGTCTGCTGGCCAGAAGGCTGGTAGAAAAGGGCGTTCGTTTCGTCCAATTGTTTGATTGGGGATGGGACATGCATGGTGTAGCCGAGAGAGAATCCCTGGACAATGGCCTGCCTATAAAATGTAAGCCAGTGGACAAAGCCATGACCGCTTTAATCAAAGACCTGAAACAAAGAGGATTGTTAGATGACACCCTGGTCGTTTGGGGAGGAGAGTTTGGACGTACGCCGATGCAGGAGAATAGGGGAGGGAAGGAATGGCCATATAAAGGTAGAGATCACCATACGGAAGCTTTCCCTGTGTGGATGGCTGGCGGTGGAGTAAAAGGTGGTTTTACCTTTGGAGAAACCGATGAAATAGGTTATTATGGCATCCAGGATAAAGTACATGTTCATGATTTGCAAGCAACAATTCTGCATTTAATGGGTATGGATCATGAAAAATTTACCTATTTTGCACAAGGAAGAGATTTTAGATTGACGGACGTGTCCGGTAAAGTAGTTAGTAAAATTATCGCATAAGTTAAATGGAGCAAGGATCAGACATTATTATTTTCTTTGGCAGGTTTCACCCCCTGTTTTTACACTTACCAATAGGGTTTTTGGCCCTGGGATTTCTTATGGAATTACTGTCCCGGAAGGATCAGTTTTCCTACTTGAAACCAGCCGTAGGTTTTGTGTTGGCACTCGGTGCCTTGTCCGCATTGTTAACAGCCATTCTAGGCTTGATGCTGGCGCAGGCTGGTGATTATGGTGAAGACCTGCTTTTTATCCACAAATGGGCAGGGATATTATTGGTGCTTTTTGCTTTTGGCACCTGGTGGCTGCATTTTCAAAGAGAAAGAAAACCTACCCTCCAAATCAAAAGGGCTTATCTAGGCACACTTTCTTTAATGATGTTATTTCTAGCCGGTGCGGGTCACTATGGAGGATCCCTTACACACGGCTCCACCTACCTTACACAGTACATGCCTGATACCATGAAAAAACTGGCTGGCATACCTGTACAAGCCAAGGGGCCGAAATTGATAGAAAACTTGGATGAAGCGGTAGTGTATGTGGATATCATCCATCCCATCATGGAACAGCGTTGCAATTCATGTCACAATTCCAGCAAGAAGAAGGGAGACCTACAGATGCATACACAGGAAGCGCTGATGAAAGGTGGTGAAAATGGGGCCATATTTAAAGTAGGAAGTGCGGCAGAAAGTGAGATGATCAAAAGGGTTAACCTGGAGGACAACCATGACGACCACATGCCCCCTAAAGGAAAATCTCAGTTGACCGATGATCAAGTGCTTTTGCTTGAATGGTGGATAAATGAAGGGGCTTCTTTCGACAAGAAAGTTGCTGAACTTCAGGCAGATGATGAAGTGAAAACCGTTTTGCTTACTTTATCTGATCCCAATGCAAATAAAACAGCTGTAGAGATACTACTGGCAGAAGGTACCACTCCCTTTGACGAAGAAAAATTAAATGCTTATGTGAATGAAGGTATTGCTGTCAAGCGCCTTTCAAATGAAGACAATTGGCTTCAGGTGACTTTGTATCGAAAGGATTCAGTAGATGCCTTACTTGGGAGATTGGCTATAGACTTTCCTGACCAGATTACATGGTTAGACGTTAAAGATACGCAATTGACCGATGAAGGATTGGTGGCCGTGGGGAAATTAAAGAACCTTACCCGATTGAGGGCTGAAAAAACGACCGTCACAGATGCAGGTTTGACCCATTTGGCAGGATTGAATTTTTTAGAATCGCTTAACCTTTACGGTACTAAAATTACGGATACAGGACTTGAACACTTGTCTAAATTACCCAATCTGAGACGTTTGTATGCCTGGGATACACAGGTAAGTAAGGAGGGTGCTTCTAAGTTTATGGAAGAGGCCGTCATGATAGAGGTTAATCTTGGGTATGAAGTCAATATGATAGATTCTCTAACCGTCGAAGTCAAGCCGATTGCAGTGAGTAATTGATTTCATTCCTGCATTCATTTCCTTAACAACAATAACCGTGGATACCTACGGAAAACGAAAAATACCAATCCCCCAATCCCATCTAGGGTTGGGGGATTGGTATGTAGTGTTACTTTCATTAGGTAATAGGACGCCTTTTGATAGCTTTATATTTTCCCATGTGTGGTTACAATCCGTTACTGAATTTTGTGCCTGGACATTTATGCTTAAACAAATCAATATAATTGTAGAAAATAAGTTTGCTTGCATACTATTATATTTTTGAAATCCCCACTTTATCCACTCATTAAACGGCTTTAATTTAGGCTTTAATCATCTGCATTCCAATACGCCATTCTTTCGCAACTACTCACCTCTATGCTGTAAAAATCAAATTCCTCAGTTACCTTGCCTTTGAGAAGGTAGATTCCCCGGCCTTTCAAGGGTGTTTTTTTTACCACGGGAGGAAAGTGGACAGTGTCTATCCAATGCCCATCCTTGTCTATGAAAGTACCAAAATTCATGACATCCCCCTTAACGGTACGCGTATACTTGACCGTAACCAGGTAGCCGATAAGCTGTACGCGCTTGCCAAGGAATTGCTTCATTTCCAATGCGGGAATTCCTGAAGTCTTCTGATCTTTCACCAAGTGGAAAGGGCTGATCAGTGGGAATTCCAATATTTCAAGTTGATCGATAATTTCCTGCCTCAGGTCTAAATCTTCCAGAACAGGTGCCTCCAGCTCACGGAAACCAGCACTGGCAAATAAGCGCTGACTTCCACCAACAGGACTTTTTTTCCGGTGCATGATAAAATGGGCTTCCCATAGACTCTCTTGTTTGCTCTTGCCAGTAAAGCGAAAACAACCGATACGGATCAGGATCAGTATTTGCTCCAGGCTGATGTCTACCCTGGATATAAAATCAGTCAGGCCTGCATAGGGCCCAGCTTTTTGCCTTTCAGCCAATAACCTGTTGGATGTCTCCTGTTGCAGGTATTTCATGTGCACAAAGCCCAGGTAAACTGTTTTTTCTTTGATGTTGGTGAAATAGTCACTTTCGTTCAGGTGTGGGGCTTGTACATCCGCACCATTCATTCGCAGCTCGTGGATGTAAAACTCTGTATGATAAAACCCACCAAAATTATTGATAACTGCCACCATAAACTCAAGTGGATAATGGGCCTTCAGGTACAGGCTTTGGTAGCTTTCCACGGCAAAAGATGCCGAATGCCCTTTGGCAAAGGAATAACCAGCAAAACTTTCGATCTGGTGCCATACTTCTCCTGTTACAGTTGTATCTCGACCCATTTCCTGGCAGTTACTAAAGAAGCGCTCTTTGACCTTTTGTATGGCTCCTTTAGAACGGGATTTGCCACTCATTCCCCGGCGAAGCACATCTGCTTCACTCAGTGTGAGCCCCGCAAAATGGTGGGCGACTTTGATCACATCTTCCTGGTAGACCATAATGCCATAAGTTTCAGGCATGATGTCTTTCAAAACAGGATGGGCCCTTTCCCGGCGTGCGGGATTTACGTGTCTCAGAATGTATTCCCGCATCATGCCCGATCGGGCTACACCTGGCCGGATGATGGAACTGGCAGCTACCAACTCCAGGTATTCATCGGCTTTCATTTTGGCCAGTAGCATTCGCATGGCGGGAGATTCTACATAGAATGCCCCGATGGTACGTCCCTCGCGAAGGTGCGCTTTGATGGTGGGGTCTTTTTTAAATGCAGCCACCTGGCGGATATCCACCGTTTTCCCTTGGTTTGTATGGATCAGCTCCAGTGCACTTTTGATATGTCCAAGTCCTCTTTGGCTGAGAATGTCAAATTTATGCAAGCCGATATCTTCAGCCACATGCATGTCAAACTGGGAAGTAGCGAAGCCCTTCGGTGGCAACTCGGTAGCGGTGTAATAGTGTATGGGCTTGTGAGCAATCAGTATTCCACCGGCATGGATGCTCAAATGTGAAGGCATGTTGCGGATCACTTTGGCGTATTGATAAATCAGTTTGCCGTATTGGTCGGGAATGTAATTGCTACTCTCCAGCTTGTCACCATAGTAGATCAGGGACTCTATTTCCGATTTGGGTAGCCCAAAGACCTTTCCCAATTCCCTCAGTACGGAATTGTACTGGAAGGTGTTAAATGTCGCCAACAGGCAGACATGACTCTGTTCGGGACGGTTATATGTATTGAAAATATATCGGATGATTTCATCCCGGTCTTTCCAGGAGAAATCAAGGTCAAAATCCGGTGGGTTTTCCCGGTAGAGGTTAATGAAACGTTCGAAATACAGGTCTAGCTCGATGGGATCCACATCTGTGATGGCCAGGCAATAAGCCACAATACTGTTGGCACCACTGCCCCGGCCTACATAGAAGAAGTTTTTGTGCTGCGCAAAATTAACAATGTCATAATTGATCAAAAAGTAAGAAACAAAGCCTTTCTGCTGGATAATCTCCAGCTCTTTGATGATGCGCTTTTCTTTGGTTTCATCCAGGCTGCCATAGCGGCGAATGGCTCCTTTGTAAGTTTCCTGCCGCAGGTAATCAAAATCCTCCCAATCAGACCCCAAAATATCCCGCCGGTTTTTTACGGCCTGAAAATAAAAGGAAAACTGGCACTGTTCCAGAAGCTTTTGGGAATTGTAGATCAGGTAACTGTGTCCTTCACAACGCCCGACCATATCGGCATAGCCATAAAACCGATCTGTAGGATCGCCCTGTTCGCTAAGCGGAAGCTTGCTGAGCAGCGTATTGCCATCCATGGCCCGAAGCAGGCGATGGGCATTAAAGGCGGTTTTGCTGGCAAAGGAAACTGGCTGCAAAAGTACCAATCGTTCTTTGTATTTGGCCCAAGGGCTGTAGGGCAGTCGGTTGAGTAAGGCGGGACGTATGCCAAGATATTCATTCTCCTTCAGGTCAAAGAAAGTTTCCGTAAAAGGGTAGATCACTACACTGTGGTCGAATTCCGGTGCCCTTTCAGGGAAAGGCAATTTGTTCATCAGGTGATGAGAGAGATACCTGTTCAGCTCATAAAAGCCTTCCTGGTTTTTGGCCAGACCGATAAACTGCTGTTTGCTGCCATTGCGAAAATCTATTCCGATGACCGGATGAATGCCATTTTTCTGGGCTTCCCTGATAAAAGGAAACACCCCCGAACAACTGTTGATATCCGTCAGTGCCAGGGCATCGAGTTTTTGCTTCTTGGCTTCCCATACAAGCTTCTCTACAGAGAGTGTACCGTACTTAAAGCTGTAGTGACTGTGGCAGTTAAGGTGCATTTTGTTTATATAATTAACATTTACTGGTTAATAATATAAACAAAATGAATCGATTCTCAGGGTTTGGTGTGGATATTTTTCAATTGGATAAAGACAATACTGGGTTTTCCCGGCACTGGATTTTCAGGTTAAAACAGCCATTACAATGCTTTTTTCAACTTTATTTTAGTGGTGATTGCTCTCCCTGAAAATTTTAATTCAATTGATAACCTTCTTTTCTATTCCCGACTGTATCAGTCAATCGTTTCTTTATGGGTGCGAGACGAGAATTACCTTGTCACCGGGCGACCATGAACTTCTATCCAGTCCAGTCGTGAGCAGGCTTTGGATTGTCCTCCGGGCATCAAATCAGTAAAGCCGATTTCTTCTACATTCGATAAGTTTGGATCAGTTGCCGGGCCCATGGCTACTATACCTGTAGGGTCTAGGTGGTGCCAGTTGATGTCCTGGATATTGAACTCCCAGATACGCCAGTCTTTGGAGGCACTGGCAGATTGATCACTTACGAGCCACTTACCATCGGCCAGTTTTAGAGAAATCCTAAGTTCTCTAAGTCCTACTTGTTTGGTGCGCATTTTCACTTTGGCAAAGCCCGTAAGGTCCACGTTTTGTTGGCGGTGCTTTAGGCTGAGCATCCAGTTGCCCTCACATAATCCTGACCAGATGTAAAAAGGATCGTCTACGGGTTTCTCATGGTTGCTTTTTTTGATTACGTCCTTCCCTGGTCCATACAAATGTACGGTCAAATTCTCATTTTGAACATGGTTTTGGTTGACGGGTATTTCTGCAGGCGTTTCTTTCCAGTCTTCCCTAAAAAAGAGGTCGGGACGGTAGCTGCTTTGAGCAATGATTATTCCAGTAAATACGAGGTAAAAGCTGAGGGTCAGGAGAATTTGTTTCATGGGTAAGTAGTTATTTTGATTCGATGGCTAGGCCTTATCCGGCCAATGAGTTTAATGCAACCAATTTACAGTTATTTTCCCAAATAAGAGAAATATGAGATAAGATGCAAAGGGTTTTATTTAGGTAGGTTTCTACAGCTATTCAATGTCCCTTTTGAAGATCAATACATGTTTGATTGGGTGGAATGAGGTGTCGCTCCTACAGAGCTTAAAATCATTGACGATATAAAATGCTACAAAGATATTGCTCCGCTGGAGCATCTTAGTTTCCAAGTGAATTATGGGGGGATGAATAAGTATTTGTCTCTATTTTAAGCCGGATTATGTAATAGCATTCGTAATGCCTGTCCTGACATTTCTCAGGGAGTGTTGCAATCGCAAGAAAACAGCAACGAAGTGGCTGATTTTAAAGCGGTTTCATCACCTAATAGATTGTCTATTGCATATTTCGGGTTTAAATGTTAGCGGTTTAAACTTACGAAATTTTATAGGATAAAGGAAGGACAAATTGTTGTTTTCATAATGTGTAATTTACATTCGAAATCTTTGCTTATCTTATGAAATGTATTTCTATTATGTTGATTTATAATTGGTTAAATTATGTTTAAAGCTCCGTAGGAGTTTTATTTTTGTAGCACTAAGTTCTTGAATTATTACAAGCTCCATAGGAGCGAAACCTAAAATTTCACGATATGGCAAATACCTACACCCAAATTTTAATACAGTACGTTTTTGCTGTAAGGAACCGCGAATCTCTAATTAAAGAAAGCTTTAGGGTCCCAATGGAAAAATACATTTCGGGGATCATATCTAACAAAGGGCACAAAATGTTGGCCATTTATTTTATGCCAGACCATTGCCATATATTGGTAGGCTTAAACCCTTCACAGTCAATTTCAGATTTAGCTAGGGATATTAAATCAAATACCACAAAATGGGTTAATGAACATAGAAAAATGAAATTTAATTGGCAAGAAGGTTATGGTGCATTTAGCTATGGAAAAAGTCAGTTAGACATGGTGGTGAATTATATTTATAATCAGCCAGAACATCATAAACGAACATCATTTAGAGAAGTGTATGTAACATTTTTGAAAAAATTCAATGTTCCTTTTGAAGACCAATACATGTTTCGATTGGTTGGAATGAGGTGTCGCTCCTACAGAGCTTAAAATCATTGACGATATAAAATGCTACAAAGATATTGCTCCGCTGGAGCATTAAGATTTTCAAATAAATATCAGTAAATATTAATTAAACTATCATCTCAAACCCTCCCTAAACTACTGCTTTTAGACTTTAACTCTATAAAATCATAGAAAAACAAATCGAAGATGAAATTAATCTAGTCTTGGCTGATTGCCATAAGAATGGTATGATATCAATTAATGACAACACTTCCAATATACGGGTTAAGGCCATTCAAGACGCAAGAACTTTAGGATTAATACAGCCTAAAGGTCCGCGCACCTATGAACTTACAAACAAGGGCCTGAAAGTGCTTGACTTTGATGGGAGAGTTCGTGAATATCTAAGGAATATAGCATTCAAAGAAATTAAAGATGATTTGATAGGAAATATCTTTTAAGTCAAATACAATGTGTAAGCTTTAATGATAAAGAATTCCCAAAAATAGTTTAAAAAAACTAATCCATAAATCATCAAATAATTGTAAATTGAATTGGTGAAAACTTGATTTAAGCTCCGTAGGAGTTTCATTTTTGTAGCACAAAATTTGAAATTTATACATAGCCCCATGGGGGTGAAACCTGAATTATGACACAATGGCAAATACCTACGTCTACATTTAATCCTTATGTTTTTATCTTTGGGAATCTTTATCAATAAAATTAGAAATCCATGACAGAATTTTGGGAAGCTAGCTTTAAGGACAAGCAATCCATGTGGGGCTATGCGCCGGCTGATGCTACCATTGATACGGTAAAGCTGTTTCAGGAGCATGGACTGCTTAACATTTTTAGTACCGGCTTTGAGTATGGTAGGAATGCAAAAGTTTTTACGGACAATGGCTTTGAAGTAACTGGTAAAGAGATTTCAGAGACGGCGATCGATATGGCTAATTATTCCTAAAAAAAGTTCGCCAACACCTAACCTCAACTGGAGTGAATCTGTGGATGAAGCCTTGCGTTTTGGGTGGATAGACAGTGTGAAAAGGCCGATAGATAAAGAGAAGTATCGGCAATACTTCAGTAAAAGGAAAGGAGACAGTACCTGGTCAAAAACAAATAAGGACAAAGTAAAAGAATTAATAGAAAATGGACTGATGTCGGAAGGAGGTATCAGAACCATTGAAATCGCTAAAAGCAATGGTTCATGTTCGATTTTAGACACCGTTGAAGCACAAGTGATTCTCTGAGATTTAGAAAGTGAATTCAAGAAATATCCCGGTTCCAAGGCATTCTTTGAGAGCCTATGTAAATCGGTCAGGAAAAGCTTGTTGCAATGGATAGTGCTGGCTAAAAGATCAGCGACCAGAGAAAAGCGAGTACTAGAGATAGCCGAAAATGCAAAAGCCTTAAACCAAAAACATTTAGATAGGGGATGAGGGAAATAAAATGAATGAGAACATGACAATTCACTTGGCTATCAGGAATAAAATAGGAACGACACAAGTCACCACGATGAGCGGATTGCCAAAATGAAATTCACCTTGGTATACCCACATTTACCTATGGCTTGACATGCCGATCATTGGAAGCGCTAAAGCTTTCAATAAGTGATGCACATATAAAAAGCCGGCAATAATTGCCGGCTTTTGTCTTAACATGATAAAGGTTCCTATAACGCTATTAGTTTGGAGGGAAAATGTCTTGGAGCGGATGCCTGATAGGTACGCCCGGTCGGGCATCCCACCACACTCGGGTCATCAGCTCATCCCCTCCCATATTTTCTGCCGCCTCATTGACGTTCGCTTCATTTTTAAGGTATTCATCATTCGGATAAGTTAACCTTCTCGGAATCTGTCCATCTGTTACGCCCTCGTCACTTCCAATCCATACCTCCGGATAACCGGTTCTTCTGAACTCAGCCCATCCCTGGAAGTGCTGGAAGAAGGTGGAAATGTATTTTTGGGTGACTATCTGTTCGAATTGCTCCTCTTGGGCACCCATTAAGGTTCCCGCCTCCTGACTTAAAAATTCCTCGATATTCCCTTCAGGCATATTATATTGTTCCATAGAGGCCTGTATGCCCATACGGTATTGCTGATTGGCATCTTCCCCGGTGATCTCGGCAAAAGCAGCTTCTGCTTTCAAAAAATAGACTTCAGCAGCATTCATCACTATTATTTCATAAGTTTCCTCTTTTAACAAAGGGCCTATACTGGCCACCATTTCCTGTCCATAGGGTTCTTTTTCCTCTTGAAGCAGTTGTATTGGCCGCCCCCGGTAAGATCCTGAACCGTCCAAGGCAGGGCTAAGCAAAACCGGTATTCTGGGGTCATCTGTAGGGATCATGACATCTGCTATGGAAAATCCCACAAACATGGGTGTGGTGGCCGTTAATTCCCGCATCCAGATATAGTTGACATTGTTGGTGTTTTCTGAAGAGCTGGGTGGAAGGGTACGCAATGAGGCATTTTCGGAATTCCCATCGATTAAGGGGCCGTTGATCACATCAGAAATATGTTCGGAAGCAAGCGATGGATCTGCAAAGCGAGTCCTGATGGCCAGTCTGAAACGTAAGGAATTAGCAAATTTCTTCCAATTTTCCACATTCCCCTGGTACAGGATATCCACATTGCCGAAAGACAACTGATCTCCCTGGGCTCCTAATTGCGCTTCAGCTTCTTTCAATTCTTTGAGCATATCCATGTAAATCTCTTCCTGGGTATTGTACACAGGCTGATTAATCACATTCTCGACTCCTTGTGCGGCTTCAAAGTAAGGGATATCTCCATATGCATCCGTTACCCAATGGTACAGCCAAACTTTCCAGATCCTGGCCATGGCATTTTGGTCATTTTTCTGTGGATCATCAGCAGTGAGGCGTATGACTTCGCTAATGTTGATGATGAAATCCCTGTAATAATTGAATGGAGAGGGATAATCCGTGTTGGAAAAAATATTTCCACTTGCCTGGCTGGCAAAGTACCCTGAAAATTCCCCAATCCTCCCGCTGCTGTAGGATTCAAAGATGGAATTTTTTAATACACTGGTAAAGATGGTCTCCGGTTGAATCATATCTTCCGTCAACAAAGTTGGATCGGTATTGATGGCATTAAAATCCTCCGTACAAGCGTTGCCCATCATAAGCAATACCAATAGAGAGGCCATGCTTTTAATGTTAATTTTTAATTTCATTATTTGCATCACATAGTTGATTAGAAGGTCAAAAATAAGTTAAAACCCATACTCCTGGTGGTGGGGAGGCCACGTGCCTCCACGCCTTGGGCAGCCGTGGAACTGTTAAATGCTGTTTCGGGGCTGATGCCCATCAACTTAAATTCCGGATCCCTGTACAGGTACAACAGGTTTCTTCCGACAATGGATAAACGGGCATTAACAAATGGGGTCTTGCTTAAAAAGCCTTTGCTGAAATTATAGCCAAAAGTTAGTTCCCTTAAAGCCATATAATCCGCATCGATGACCATGGTTTCGGCAATTCCTCCCCAAGGACCCTGCTCTGCATAATACTGATGAGACAATAAGGAAATGTCATTTTCGGTAAATGTTCCGTCTGCATTTTCTATCAAGCCATCCACAATCAAATCTTGAGTACCCCTGTTTTCCGTGAATTTCCCTGTTCCTTTGGCCATCTGATCGTATTTACTGTAAGAATAAACCTGACCACCCAACCTAAAGTCGAACATGCTGCTTAAAACAAATCCTTTAAAGGAAAAAGTATTGGTGATACCGCCCAGGAAATCGGGTTGGATGTTTCCCAATACGGTCATTTCATCCGCCCTTTGCCATTTTCCGAGTTCAGATACTAAAATCCTACCTTCTTCATTTCTCTTTTTCGCAAATCCTACAATGTTGCCGTAGGCTTCACCTACCCTTGCCTCAATGGTTCCTGCACCACTCAATAAGGTATGACTGTCTATACCCGGTGCCAGGGAGACCACTTCGGACCTATTTCTGGATCCGTTGATAGCCAGGTCCCAGGTAAAATCACCTGCCTTAACCAGGTTGGCATTGATCATTAATTCTATTCCATGGTTTTGGATTTCGCCCGCATTGATCAATCTTGTATTAAAGCCACTGGCCGCAGAGATCTCTACCGGCAGGATTTGGTTGGTGGTCGATTGATTATAATAGGTAAAATCAATGCCCAGTCTGTTATTAAAGAACCTTAAATCCATTCCCACCTCAAAAGAGGTGGTCAGCTCATTTTTCAGGTCTTCCAGGGGAACGTTGCTCCGAATGGTAGCCATTCGCAATCCATCGAAGGTTTGGGTACTCAAAGAATACCCTGCCCGGGTCAAATAGGGATCCGCATCATTTCCTGCCTCTGCGTAAGATGCCCTAAACTTACCAAAAGTAAGAATGGGTGAATCAATTTCTAAGGCATCGGTAAAAGCAAAACTTGTACTAACGGAAGGGTAAAAGAAAGATTGATTTTCCACCCCTAAAGTAGAGGACCAATCGTTTCTTCCGGTTATATCCAGAAATAGATAGTTCCTGAAAGCCAGTTGACTTTGAAAATAGGTGGAATTCATTTGTTTTCTTATGCTGTAATTTCGCGGGAAAACCAGGGAAGCATTATTGATGTGGTACAAATCGGGAATATCCAGGTTTTCACCTCTTACCTGCACCACCTCCTGATCCCGGTTCAAATGATTGGCACCTAAAGTAAGTGTCCCGTTAAAATCACTGCTAAGATCTCCGGTAGCGGTCAACAAGACATCGCTATTTTCTTCCTTTACACGCCACATGGTGTTTCTTATCTGACCATTAAGATTGGCCCTTCCCGGTGTTCCCTGAGGAACCATGGCATATCTGTTGTCGGTATAAAAATCTGTTCCGGTCCTGCCTTGTATGCTCAGCCAATCCGTAAAATCATATTTTATCCTGGCCATGCCTATGATACGGTCTCTGGTATCATTGTTCTTGAATTTTTCAGTAATCCAATAGGGGTTGTACGGTGAGCCGGGTTTAAAACTGGCCATGCGACCATCAGCCCTGGTATAATCCCTGAGCCAATCCAGGTCTATGCTTCTGGGCATCACTTGTAGACTAGCCTGCAAGCTGCTGAAACTGATCCCATTCTGAATACGGTTATTACCTTCTTGTCTGGTATAGTTGATCTTTGCATCAACCAGCAATTTTTCAGAAACCTGGTGAGAACCCCTCAGGGTGATGGTCTGACGGTCCAGGGTATTATTGGGAACAAGGCTCTTATTGTTCATATTTGAAAAAGAAAGCCGTAAGGTACTGGTTTCATTTCCTCCAAAAACGGACAGGGTATTGGTACTCGTTGTCCCGGTTCGATAAAAATTCTCAATATTATCTGTTGGCTGGGCGTTGTAGGGTTTTACCCCCCAATCCCGGGCATAATCATAAATAACGGGCCTTCCGTCCATAGCTCCTCCCCACTGGTCCAACAACCATCCTGGCCAGACCAGGGTCTCTTGCCCATCAATGGTCTCTTTACCAAAAGCACTATAATCATCATCATATCCACCACCCCAGGTATTTTGAAAGGTAGGGTTCACGCTTGGTGTTTCGAAGGTATAATTGGTGTTAATTTCCACACCTATACCCTGACCTTTTCTACCCGATTTAGTCGTGATCAAAATCACACCGTTAGCCCCGCGGGCACCATACATGGAAGCGGCACTTGGACCTTTCAGCACGGAAATGTTGGCGATGTCATCCGGATTGATATTGCCTATCCCATCTCCATAGTCAAAACCGGAGAAACTGGATGCGGGATCCAGGGTTTGGTTGTCAATGGGTATACCATCCACTACGTATAAGGGTTGGTTATTTCCAGTTAATGAACTGTTTCCACGGATAACCACATAGGAAGAACCCCCTGGGCCCCCTGATGTGGGATTGACATGAACTCCTGCTACCTTGCCCTTGAGGGAATTGACCACATTGGTTTCTCTTGCCTGGGTCAATTCTTCGGTATCTACTTCCTGAACCGAATAACCCAAAGCCTTTTTCTCCCGCTCAATTCCAAAAGCAGTTACCACGACTTCTGAAAGTTCACTCACATCAGGATCCAATCGGATATTGATTACGGACCTGTTTCCCACCCGTATGGTTTGGGGGGTGTATCCAATACTTGAAATCACCAGCCTGGATTCAGGTCCCGCTACCGATAAGCTGTATTCCCCATTCACATCCGTCACTGTGCCCTGACTTGAGCTTTGATCACCCTGCAACAAAAGGGTAGCGCCAATAATTTCCTGACCATCCTCTGAAGAGCTTACCGTTCCCCGTACATCAGTCTCCTGTGCTTTTACCACTTCCATAAAAAGAAGGACAATAAAAGAAAAGGAGACCATTCCTTTAAAGAGTAATTTGTTTTTCATATGTGCCGTGTTTATTTTAAAGAAACGTTAAACAAAAAAAAATAAAGATATTTTATTGATTCTTATACTTTAAATATAAACAATACAAATAAATAAACAATGAGGGATAAAATATTTTTATTTAGTGGTAATGTTTTATTTAATTGGGACAATAAGTACAAATAAATAATATAATAAGAAATGGAGTTATGAATTTCCCTTCAAATCAAAAATTAAGGTTTATACCTATACCCTTGGAAAACAACTTATAATAACCTCATTTTTTCCTGCTTTCATCAATTTTAATGGGAAAATTACTTTTGATGCCAAGTCTGTTAACTGTTGTGGTCTTAATTTCTTAAAAAAATAATGGCCTGCCTTTATATTTTGGGGTATAGGTAAATGATACTTTACTAATAGATTAAAAAAAAACGTATGCACCTGATTGCAAAAAGAATTTTAGTGCCATTTTTATTGTTTTTCTTATTCATTCAATTGGGGCAGGCCCAAGTCGATGAAATTAAAGACAAGTTTCTTAATTCGTATGATTTAATGGTGATCGCACATCGGGCAGCCAATCAAAATTTCCCGGAAAATAGTATTGTCGCTATCGAAGAAGCTATCCGCATGGGAGTAGATATTATAGAACTTGACATCAGGGTGACTGCAGACGGTGTAGTGGTTCTGATGCATGACCAGACCGTAGACCGAACAACCACTGGTACCGGAGATGTCGAAACATTGGATTATAGCTATTTGCAAACCTTGCGTTTGTTGCATAAAGGTGAGCCTACGAATGAAAAAATCCCTACCCTGGAAGAAGCGCTAAAGGTAACCAAAGGGCGCATTATGGTGGACATGGACATGAAAACAGATAAGGTTGAAGAGGTGCTTGAGGTGGTCAATGCCATGGATGTAGTGGATGAGTTGCTGTTTTTTGATTCAGACTGGGATGTATTGGCAGCTTTTCAATTGAGGCTTCCAGATGCTTTTATCATGCCTAGAACCTATAAAGCAAGAGAGATAAAAAAGGCCGTAAAGAAATTTAACCCTAGGGTAGTTCATATAGATCCGAGTTTCTATACACCCAAAACAGTGGCAATCGCCAAGAAATATGGGGTGAGGCTTTGGATCAATGCATTGGGTGATACGGATAGAAAAATGCTAGCCAATCCCGACCAAAAATGGGCCAGAGAATGGCTTAACAAAGGAGCAACGATGGTACAAACTGATGTGCCTAGTTTTTGGACACAGTTGAAGTAAGAAAGACTTCTGATCATCGAAAGTGTGGCAATATTTTATTTGATGCGGATTTGACCCCACAAAGGCTTTATTTGGCCTATAATCAAGCAAAACCATCCAACCGGGATTTAATCTTGTCTGTATTACTTGCAATGGATAGCCAAAGATAAATTCCGTTATTTTGTAAGGATGATAAAATCAGCAAGCCCTTTGTTTGTGCTCCAATCCTTTGCGGCTCCTTCCGGCGTGGCAAAGCAGGAAATGGTAATAACCTTTAGTTTTCGTTTTCTCTTTTTCAATGCAGCGACGGTCCCGAGTCGCTCATCACTGTGAAACCTACCTGTTAGGTGAAGAATTTTTGTGTTCTGGTTTTTGCGGTGTGCCTTTAGGATATTTTCTGCCATTGTAGCATCTCTTAGCAGTTGGGCATGAAATACAGTCGGGCCCATGCTATGCGCATGTGCTCCTATGGCCGCGTTGAATTTGGCAAGGTAGGCATCGTCATTGTCTGGTATTTCCACTTTTGCATACAGGTGGCGGGCTTTTCTATGAAGTTGGTCCAAAGAACCAAGCCCTTTCCGGCTGACCATGTTTGCATACCTACTGGGAACATTGGCTGCGATTACCTGTTGTCCATGATTCTTTGCCAGATTTACCAATGGGGCATAATCCGAATAATTGCTCCATGCTTTTCCTGCATGGAGCAGTTTACTTTCCGTAATCAGTCCTGCCAGGTATTCATTCAAGATCATTTGCACATCACTTTCAAACATCTCCATACTTAGGGTCACGGATTTATGGCTTTCCAGCAACCCTTTGTACAGTTGGTATTGAAGAACATGTCCAAGGCTATCATCATGTTCCTCACCAAAAATAATTACGTCCGCATCGTCTGCTTTTTTTATCAATGCATCAAGGCTGAGCCTATTTCCTGTTGCCGTCTCATAAATTGTATAGTCTTCCGGGTTGAGGTTTTTGGGAGGGAGTACAGTTTGTAATAGGAGTAAAAATAGGGCAGGGATGGAAAGGTACATTGGGGTGAATTTAGAACGGTAAATTAGAAAAATCTTTATCGATTTCAAATGAAAGCTCTCTCAAGGTGAGGTCTTACATTTCAAGAAAGTAAAAGACTAAGCTATTATTTGACTGATTCAAAATAGGAAAAATTCATATTATTAATTGCTGAAATTCCTTCAAAACAGTGCATTTATTGTTGTTTTCGATTAAATAATAGTGTTGATATACCGCTGTTTCCACCTACACTGTTTTTCTAGTCATTTCACCACTCCCCAGATATTCTTTTGCATGGTTCTCTGCTATAGTGTAAAAATTGTGTTTTGAAGCATAAGTAAGGGACTGGAACCTTTTATTAATCATTGTTATCCTGATTATTAGGTTGAGGGGGTAATATAATATGGTGTTTTTTTGGTGAGGCCTTCTCTGTGAATTTTCATCAAATTCAGGTATTTAATGTGTCCGATTGTCTTCCTGAATAATGTCTCTCAAGGAAAGTTATATATTAATCCTCAAGAATATCTTTCCTAGACCAAAAAAGAAATTTTATATTGGTTAATGGGGTAAAGAAACTAATCGATAAATTAAGTATCGCAGAAGACAATTTGGACCTTAAGGTAGCTGGTATTTATAGGTTAGGTAGTATTTAGTTTTAGCAAAATAACATCAATGAACGAACAAGACAAATACTTGGACCATCACTTTATTCACAGAAGCAATTGGTTAAGAGCAGCAGTATTGGGTGCCAACGATGGGATTATATCCATTGCCAGTCTTGCCATAGGTATTGCAGCGGCTAGCACGACAAGAGAACCTATAGTTTTAGCAACTATTGCAGGCTTGGTAGCCGGTGCATTGTCAATGGCTGCAGGTGAGTATGTTTCTGTAAGTTCACAGACAGATATAGAGAAAGCTGATATAAAGAGGGAAAAAGAAGAACTGGAAGAAATACCTGAAACCGAACTACAACGACTCGCAGAAATATATGAAAAAAGAGGACTAAAAAGAGAAACTTCCTTACTTGTTGCAAAAGAACTAACAGCTGTTGACGCATTAGCAGCTCACGTTAGAGATGAACTTGGAATTAATGAAGTAAACCAAGCTAAACCTATACAGGCTGCAATTGCTTCTGGTGCAGCATTTCTAGGCGGGGGTATTGTGCCTCTTTTTGGAGCACTTTTTCTTCCTATTCCTAATTTAGAATACTATCTTTATGGTCTATCGATTCTGTTATTGTCAATATTGGGAGCAATTGCTGCTAAAACAGGAGGCTCAAGTGTTTCTATTTTAGCAATGACGAGCGGAGAAGAAGCAGAAGAAGTTGTTGAAAAACTAGCAGGAGTTTCAGAAACCTATATAGAAAGTCACGAGGAAGCAGCTGAGACCTTCGCTCTTCTAAGTTATATACTTGGTGGCATTTCACTTTTTGGATTATGGGCAAGTTTTACAAAAAAATCTTTTGCCAATATTGTTTCAATTGTGACCATCATTTTCGCCTTGATCACTTTGTTTTTTGCACAGAAAACAGGGACAACAGGCGGTGAAATCAGACATACCGAAATACGGGAGGAAGTAGCGCCATTCTCTCCTTCAAAGCTAAATAAAGGTGAGATAGAGGTGATGATGACTAAAATTTTGTCAATGAGAGCCTTTTGACACAATCGATATTGGCCTGCTTGTTTTGGTTTTGAGCTTCCACTCAGCCTTGGTTGTTTGCGATTACTTCAGACGGCAGGGAGTCATTGGTTTTGAGGTTGTTTAGTCAGAAACATAAAATGAAAGTCTAGAAAATGAAAATAATATTTTTAATCATCGTTTTATTGCACGGATTGATCCATTCACTTGGATTTGTAAAAGCATTCGGCTTTAAGGAAGTAAAAGAATTGACTAGTCCTATTTCAAAACCGATAGGCGTAGTTTGGCTGAGTGCTACTGTTTTATTTCTTATTTATGGTTTTCTTTATTATTTAAACAATAAACATGCCTGGGTTATTGGCCTTATTTCCGTTATCATCTCCCAAATATTGATTTTTTATTTCTGGAAAGATGCTAAGTTTGGAACAATTCCGAACCTGATTATTCTGGTGGTCGCCTTGGTGAGTTTAGGTGCTTACTTAATGCACAGTGAGTTTGTGCATCGGGTTAATCAGGATTTTAAAGAAAATAATGATCTTAATACTGACATTCTTACCGAAAATGACATTACTCATTTACCTATGCATGTGCAAAATTACCTTCGCTATACAAAGTCAGTAGGACAGCCTAAAGTTAAAAATTTCAGTGCGGAATTTGTAGGAAGGATGCGGTCAAAGCCTGAAGATAATTATATGAAGCTTCATTCTGTTCAATATAATTTTTACAAGAAGCCGTCCCGATAATTTTATATGTCAGCAAGTAAAATGAGTTTACCCGCAACAGGTCTTCATTTGTATCAAAACGAAACAGCAACTTTTGAGGTAAAACTCTTGAATTGGTTTAAAGTTGTAGATGCCAGGGGAGATAAAATGAATCAGGCAGAAACAGTTACGCTATTAAACGATATGTGTTTTATTGCACCCGCAACATTAATTGATGATAGAATAAAATGGGAAGTCATAGATGATACGAATGTAAAGGCAATATATCAAAATGGAAGTATTAGTGTAACTGCTGTACTTTACTTCAATGAAAAAGGTGAGCTTGTTAATTTTATTAGTAATGATCGCTACGATACTGATGGTAAAAAATACAATAGCTATCCTTGGGCAACCCCGGTGGAGAACTATCGAATGATGAATGGATATTTATTGCCAGGCCAAGCCAAATTAATTTATCAGCGACCAGATGGGGATTTTACTTACGGTGAATTAGAATATAAAAACGTTAAGTATAATTTGGCCGGTATTGAAGATAATAAATGAAGAAATAATACCAGATCCTATCTGCTACTATATCAAGGATGTCATTGAATACGGGATACTATGTTATAGTTGTTTAACTAAAAGAACCTATTTAAAACAGCTAATGCAATTCATCTGGGACGAGAGATGTATTTTGTTTCCCCAAGCAAAGGGATTTTACATTAAAAGGCCTTTTTGGATATCTTTTAAAAAAGTTTTTATTATATCCAAAATAGTAATCCAATTGATAGCGCCATAACTTTTGACCTATCCAGAAAACATATTCTTTTCATTTTGTCCGGTGGGGCTGTTTGAACCTAGCTTAATGAAATCAATGTAACCTGCCGTAAACAGCAGGTTACATTGATTTTATTTGGTAAATAGTCTGTATTATTTTGGTATTTATTCTGATGGCGGAGTAATTTTATAGCCTTGGTTTGTCATCATATTCAGCACATCATAATAGTACCTTTTCATTATGATCTTCCCATTTTGGATAAGATTGACCGCGTGGTAGGGGATTGGGGTGCTGGTTCCAGTTTTTTTATTCGTAATGGTGTTTATTCCCCAAGTCAGTACCCATTCGCCCTCATTCCAGTTATTAGTTACTTTTACTGGTAAATAAAGGTCTTGTGATATTTCGTGTTTGTAGGTAGCGGTGCTGTTTTCATAATATGCTTTGTGTTGCACAACATTAAGGGAGTCAGATCCCCCTCCCAAACCGTAAATCATGGCATTTTTGTCAAGTTGTGCGTTCATAGTCGCTACATCGCCAGCTTCCAGGGCATTTCTATAATTCTGTACTAATTCTTGTGCGGTGATGGCATTATCAAATTCCAGAGTAACCCCAATTTCCTGTCCGCTACTGCTACCATAGGCAAACAATAGCGCAATAACTCCCAAAAATTTTAATGTTTGTGTTCTCATAATACAAGTGTTTATTTGCTTAATTCAATGTACCTATTTAAAACAGCTAATGCAATTCATCCAGGACGAATGGTAGGAAATACTTCCCCAAGCTATGTAATTGTTTTTCAAAGACTTAGGCTATATAAATGCATTAAGGAATACATTGTGATGTTATAGGGTATGTAAGCGGTTCATCAGTTCCACTTTATACCCTCTGCTGAGTGAAATGGCTTTTTTTGCAATCTATATATGGGAATGGGCCATTTCCTGTGCTTGAGAAACATGGATGATATAGGATCAGTGCAACCTAAGAAAATCTTTATCATAATTTTTTATTCATTTTGGGAAAGAAAGGATTGGTGAGATCTTTATCCTGGACATAATTCTTTTTTACTAGTAATTATGTAAAATTACTGACCTTGGTTTTATTTTTTTTGTTATATGAATTTTAGGGCAACCCTTGATTAGTAAGTTCCGTATTTACTTTATAATTATTTAACTATTTATTATTTACCACATTTCTCAAAAGATGAAAAAAGCTATTTTTATTCTCGTGCTAATAGTAGGAGCACTTCAAATGGAGGCAAAAGCCCAGCAGGAATTTAAAATTGTTACTGTCGTAGAATCTATTGTGCCTATGGGTATAGGTAGATCCCGTATTATTGACAGCCAAACTGAAAATAATTATGAGCAGTTTACCACAGACAGGACGGATGGTAAGAAAAGTAACCAAAAGGAAATCAAAAGATCAGATATTAAAGTGGATGAATTGGAAGAAACCAAACTTCTAAACTTTTTCAGTGCTACAGGCATCAATTTTCAAAATATTGCCTCCAATGATGCGGTGATTGCCTCTAAGATAAACACCATGCTGGCCGACGGGTGGAACCTAACTTATGTGACCAGTGGGGTAGAGAGTAATTCAGGAGCAGATGATATACAGGGTATCTTTATTACACGTTTGTTTTTCTCCAAATAGTGGTAATTTCAAGATTAAAAAATATAAGAAAAGGTTGATTGGAACTATCTTTCTCCATACATAAAGAAAGCTATTTGCTTCAATTTTCTTCTTAAACCCTTCCAGAGCTCCTTCCTAAATTGTACATTTAGGGTAAATGAATATTAAGCCATTTTCTAAGAAAATTGAGGAGTTGGATCCATCTGAGGATTTTGAAAAGATTGCTTTCCTGCTCACTTTTCACTGTTTCCCATGGGACATGGAGAAAGCACTTGAATTTGCCTTGTTCAGAACTTTTGCGGTTCCGTCCGTTTCCCGTTTGCTCGCTGCGACGGGTGCGTTTATCAAGCATACCCGCAAACGCTACGATGATACGGAGCTCCTATTGTACGAGATTCTGGAAAATGGAATAGACAGTGACCGGGGGACGACAGCAGTTGACCGGATAAATAATATGCATGGCAGGTATAAAATTTCCAATAGAGATTACCTCTATGTACTTTCCACCTTTATTTTCGAACCAATTCGCTGGATGGATCAATGGGGCTGGCGGCCTTTTTCTACCGAAGAAAAAGAAGCCATTCTTAACAATTACCAAAAACTGGGTGAAAGAATGCATATCACTGAGATTCCCCAAACCCTTGCTGAATTTGAAGCTTTTAATTTGGCTTATGAGCAACAGCATTTTGAATTTCAACCCTCCAATGCCACGGTTGGCAATAAGACGCTTGATCTTTTGTTGGGCTTTTATCTGCCTACATGGTTATTCCCTTTGGGGAAGCCTGTAGCATTGTGCCTGATGGATAGGTCTTTAAGGGAGGCGATGGGTTACCGCAAGCCATCAGACTGGTTGATAAAAACAATAAAGCAATCCATGCTTTTACGCGCCAAATTATTACGCTGGCTTCCTGAAAGGAAAAGGCCGAGTCTGGGAACGCTTCGCAAGCGAAAAACTTACCCCGAAGGATATAAAGTTGAGGAATTAGGGACCTTTAGATAAGTAACTTTTTATTGTTTCCCACCTTTTTCAGGATAGGGACAATGCCGGCAACCGCTTCCACAGCATTTCCCTCTGAGAAGGTGGTAATGCTTGGTAAAAACCATGAAGCCATTCTCAAAATAGTAATGGATCCCATCTTTAAGTAAGTGGGTTGGTGGAAGCTTATTTTCTTTTGGCATTTATTTTATGCTGTAGTCCAGCTTCATAGTAATGGAAGCAGTTTTAGCCTTAGAAGCAGTATTAAACGTTTCTCCCCATGAGTAATCTTCACCAGAATTTTGTCCAGTTATTTGGAATATACCCATATTGGCAGCCGTTAAATGTAAGATTTACTTTATGGTATACGGGTTATGGAGATAAAATTACGCAATTATTGGTAAATATTTTTATTGAACCTTTCTTGTCTCCGATAATACAAAAGCGGTGCGCATTCTCAGCCTTCCGCTTTACTGAATTCTTTGAACGCACACCTCTTGTATCATTCAGGAATATCCTTGGTTAAATTAGCCAAAGTTATTTCTCATTGTATAATCCTTAGTATCCTGGGTTCTGAACCAGTTGAGGGGCTCTGTTCAGTTCGTCTTGCTCAATTGGAACCCAGTATAGTTTTTCTGAAAAGTTACGTTCAGGTGCGGCCTGTATTTTTCTCCAGGTGGTAGATGTGACACCATCTTCTGTAACCTGCTTGATATCCACTCCATAAAGCATGGGAGCAAAGTTTTCTTCCAATAATTTCCACCTTCTGGTATCATACCAGCCGACATTTTCGGAGAAAAACTCGATTTTGCGTTCATACCTTAAGGCTTCCATTATATCTCCGGTAAAATCCGGTAAAGCTACCCGATTACGGACCATGTTGATATAGGTTGTAGCCGTTTCAGTATCTCCCAATTCCAAAGAAGCCTCTGCGTAGTTTAGCAAAATTTCAGGATAACGTATCCACACAAATATGTTTTCGTTGAACATGTCTCTCCCAATAACATCTTCGTCCATGAATTTTTTCATCACATAGCCGGTGTAATTACCATTGGAAGGGGAAAGTGGTCCTTGCCTAGTATCTAAGCCAAAGCGCTCGCTGATCACAATGCCATTCTGGATTACGGTCCTTGTTCTTCTTTCGTATATTCCTAATGGATCTATTTGTGCTAAATCGTCGAACCTGGGTTGAAAAACAGCACTGTCGTATAAGATACTGCCATAGAATCTCGGTTCTCGGCTTTTATACGGGTTTTCATTTGTGAAATCTGATGAGACATTGATGTATTCATCATTGGCATTGAAATTAAAGTGATCAAAGAAATCTGTGCCATCAGCCATTTGGTAGCTGTCCACAAAATTGCCATAAGGAGCATTGTTCCCATGACAAGATAAACCATTGAGGCCATTTCTTAGATTGGTTTGAATCCTAGGACCATCATCTGCTCGGTGCATTTTTCCCCAAATAACTTCTGGGCTGGACAAATCTCTGGCTTTAAAGAAGGCGAAATAATTATAAGCTGCTGTTTCCTGATCAGGCGCTCCAAAATCCTCCAAGGTAACAGTGCCCATATCCATTAGGTCTTTTGCAGCATTTCTTGCAGCAGTCCACAGTTCCTGCCTATTGGCATTGGCATAGCCTACATATTCATTTTCTGCTGTTCCATCTGCAGTTAAATCGCTGGCTGCAAATAACAACATGCGTGATTTAAGCGCCATTGCGGTTTCTTTGGTAGCCCTGCCCATTTCCATATTGCTTTTGAGCAAAAGTAAATCGGTAGCAGCATCACATTCCGCAACTATAAAATCAATGGTTTCTTTAAAAGTGCTCCTAGTGTATTTGGAAAAGTCTTCTCCCAATTTTGCAGGAGTGTCCAATATTGGAACCCCTCCGTATGACCTGCAGATATCACTGTAAAATACCGCCCGTAGAAAAATTGCTTCTCCTTTTAAGATCTCAACCTCTGATTGGATTCTAGGCTTTTCTGATTGAGGATAAGCCTCTGGTAAGGCATCAATTTGGGAAAGAAACAAATTAATCTTGTGGATATTGGAATAATGTTTCCAAGTCAAATGCCCCCGGTCTATGCCTGGATTTCCTGCACTGATGGTTCCTCTTCCATAATCCGTCAACTGCGCTCCTTTTGTCATTGTGGTTTCTCCCACAAAAAGGCCCGTTTGGTAGCCATGACTTCGCTGGTTCCATCCATACTCTACACTGTTATAAAGATCGTTAAGGTAGTATTTAACCAGGTTTATATCTGACCAAACTACAGGGTCAGAATAGCTGTCAAGGGGGGACCTTTCCAGTAAATCATCGTTGCAAGAGAAGCTTCCAAGCAACAAAGCAACTAATATTGTCAGTTTATTTATATTTCTTTTCATAACGTATTTTTTTTTATCCAGTTAAAAGGAGATTTGAGCACCAACCGAAACAACTCGCATTATCGGGTAGGATTGCATACCACTTACCTCCGGATCCATGATATCATTTCCTGAATAGATCAACCAAAGATTTTGGCCAGAAGCATAAATTCTAGCCGACTCAATTCCTACAAAATCGATGAATGAGGCAGGTAGTCTATAGTTAACCTGCAAATTCCTTAGCCTAGCATAGGATACATTGGCGTAATTATAATCGGTAATATGGTCACTTCTCCAATATTCTTCCGTCCATTGGTAGGCACGTGGTTTTGTACCGTCAATGTTATCCGGAGTCCATCTGTCATCAGCGTCATATTGGTAGTAATTACCGGCTGTTCCAGCACGCAAATCATTGTAAATCCCACGAATAGCATTGCCATGTCCTTGGATAAGAGCTGTTATTTCCCAATTCCTATAGGAAAAATTGAGATTCAGGCCAAATGTCAGTTCTGGTGTTGTTGTCAAAGGGAACAACTGGCGATCATCTGTGGTGATTTCTCCATCGTTATCAAAATCTTCAATAATAATATCACCAGGTCTTGCACCAACGAGGTGAGGCATAGAATTCACTTGCTCCTCATCTCTAAAAATACCAATTGAATTGTACAGCAGTAAAGCGCCTTGTGGATGTCCTGTTCTTACCTGCCAGGGAACCGGGCGTTCTGGTTCATCAGACTCAACAATTCTGTTCCGTGCAAATGCGAAATTACCTGAAATACCGTAACCGATATCTCCTTTTTTATCATTATAACTCATGATCACTTCAAGGCCATAATTGTCCACCATACCGAAATTTTCATCCGGTAAAGACAATCCTACGAAACGTGGTATGGAAACATCTCTCTGTACCAAGATATCACTTCGTCTTTCATAAAAGAAATCTGCATCAAAACCTACTTTGGTTTCAAATAGCAACGACTCCCAACCAAAATTAAAAATACTTGCTTTTTCCCAGGTTATGTTGGGGTTAGGTATCCCTTGTTGTCGCAGACCTGGTAGGTAAGCTTTGTTTTCTCCCAAGGGTAGTCCCCGAACAAAACCGTAGCTAGCAAGGTACTGGAAGGGTGATACCAGATCGTTACCCATTTGTCCCCAAGTGGCCTTTAACTTAAACTGGTCGATTAAACCTAAATTGCTTTTCCACCAGGCGTATTCCGAAGGACGCCATCCCGCCAATACAGAAGGGAAATTTCCCCATCGTCCCGCTTCTTTGGAAAAATTAACAGAACCATCTCTTCGAAAACTAAACTGGAACAAGTAAATCTCCTTGAAATTGTAACTGAACCTACCAAAATAGTTTTGTCTAGCTTCAAAACCTACCGATCCGGAATTGTCCTTTTCTGCGTCTCCGCCGGCAAATAAGTAGGGAAGCTGGTCAGACACAAAATACCTCCTGTAGGCATTGAAGTTCTCCCGAAACCCTTCAAATTGCTCATAGGCCATAAATGCATCAACATTATGCACCTCATCAAATGTATTGGAATAATCAATTTTGAAATTGAAAGTATTGTTATTGGCATATTGGGAGTAATCCGTTAGCCTAGGCTCTGGAGGCCCTTTCTGGCTTCCAATGATAAATTCTGAACCATCTTCCTTGCCAGTATTTCCCGCAGCCAAATAAGCTTCATCATTCATGCTGTATAGAGTGAAGGGCTTTTGAAATAATTTTCTTTTTTGAAAAGACAAATCATAGGCAAAATAACTAGAAAGGGTTAAACCTTCTACCCAAGGAATTCTGAGCTTTGCAGAAAAAATATTATTGCTTTGAAATTGTTTGTCGTCATCAAAACCTGTTTTATCTGATGCCATCACCATTGGTTGAAAACCAAATTCAATATCAGGCCCTGGCAATCCATTCGGGTATAGGGCATGATTCGTAGGGTACATCCTTCGGATTGTCTGAAACATACCAGATGTAGACATTCCAGAATACATTCTGTTTTCCTGAATACCAGTTATATCCAAGCCCAAATCCAAATATTCATTGATTTTAAAATCAACATTTGCCCTTAAATTGTATCTTTTATAAGAGGTATTTGAATTGGTATGAATACCATCATCTGCTTGGGTACCAAAGGATGTGAAATAACTGACTTTTTCCCCTCCACCACTTACTGATAGGTTGTGGTGATTGGTACTACTGAAGTCTCGTAAGGCTTCTTTGTTCCAATTTGTATTTGGGTGGGTCCAAGGGTATTCTCCTGACCTGTATTTTTCTATATCCTCCTCAGAAAAAAGCATGTTGGATTCATCCACGCCACGATAGGATTGATTTTCCCTAATCATGGTAGCATAAGTGGCCGCATCTGCCATTTCCGGCAATTTGGTTGGGGATAGCCAGCCTTTATAAAAACCGTAAGTGATTCTTGTAGGGGCATCTTTCTTCCCTCTTTTTGTGGTTACAAGGATTACCCCATTAGCAGCTCTAGCTCCATATATACCAGCAGAGGCATCTTTTAGAACCGTTATACTTTCAACGTCATTTGGGTGAAGGGCATTTAAGTCTCTTCCTAAAATACCATCAATGACCACTAGCGGTGAGTTGTTTCCCAAAGTGGCATTTCCCCTAATTCTGATAGTTGCTTGGTCCTTTCCTGGCTCTCCACTACTCTGCATAAATACAGCACCAGGAAGTCTTCCTGCAAGTGCATTAGAAACTGCACCTACGGGAGCAGCAGAAATTTCATCGGCATTAACCGTGGTAACTGATCCGATTACATTCACCCTTTTTTGAGTACCATACCCAACTACAACCACTTCATCTAAAGAAGATATATTTTCAGTTAGTACGACATCTATGATACTTTGATCACCTACCTTAATTGATTTTGAATTAAAGCCTATAAAAGAAAAGACCAAGGTTGATTTCTCGGGAACGGAAAGAGAGTAATTACCATCAAGGTCCGTTGCGGTACCAATGTTGGTGCCAGGTAGGGATATTGTCACTCCGGGAATAGGTTCTCCACTTTCATCGGTAACCTTACCTTTAATAGTTACATCTACAATGGACTTCACTGAACTTGAAGGCTGCTTAGCAGTAGCAAGTACCGGGTGCAAGAATACCAATTGTAATACTAAAAGCAGTATACAGTACAAGGGGATTCTGTGAAATTTTAAATGTTTTCTTTTTTTCATTTTGTTGATTGGGTTAATAATAATTGTAGAATTAATAATTTATATTTTAGGATTATTCTATTGATGTTAAAAAAAATATTGTTACACTTTACGAGAATTTTACCGAAAAAAAATAACGTGGTTTGTTATATAAACTAGATTTTAAGCGCAATATTTTTTGTCAGATCAATATAACATTTTAAGATATAGTAAACATATATGTTGCTAAAATACCGTAAAAAAATATTTTACTTCTTTAAATTATTATATTTATGTTTAATTAATTCATTGTCATTTTCCCCTAATTATTACTGTGGATTTTTGTATTAGGTTTGCAATTAGAAGATTGTCAGTGGATTTAACTGGTGATTAAGAGCATGTCACCTTATGACTCAGGTATAAGCTACCGCTGAATTTGTTTAGATTAAAATATTATACTGGAATGGCATCGCTTAGGTGAAATCAGGGCTGGCAAGAATTTGCTGATTAGGAGTAGGTGCAAAAAATAATAAACTCGATAGGACCTCTTTTCGGTTTAAATTAGGGCCTGAATAGACAATGTGCTGGGATGCTATTTGGTGTCTAAGTTATTTGTCAATTCCTGTAAACTTTTGGTTACTGTGCACCACTTCTTATCCCTCGCCTTGTATATTCTGTCTTTAAAAACATGACTTTAATCATATAACCACCTTCTTATTGTCAACTCGACTACGGGTTTACAAGCGTAGCTTCGTGGAAAATAAAAGGTATATGCAAACCAAGCTGGATACACAATTCGCTTTTCCTAGCGAATTAATCACTGCACATCAAGAAATACCAATACCAGAGGGTTTTGGTAAAAGTGTTGGTGAGAGGATAGATAAAAAACAATTTCATATAGCCGGCCAACCCGTACTATATACTGCACACTTGCCTAAAATCCTAGATTGGCTACACAAGCTGGAGCAGCCCAGTCCTTTGGAAAAATACCCTTGTGAAATTCCAGTACTACTTTATGACAGCGCACTTTCTTTTGATCACCTTCTTTTTCATTATGATGGAAGTCCTGCTTCAGCCAAGATCATTAAACATTTCTTGTACTTATTCTCAGATAACCTCCATGAAAGTAAAGCCACCATTATATCACCTGCATTTATTCCTAAATCAAAATTAAAAGAAGAACAAGAAATCATTCAGGAAGTTACCAATTGTACTTCTGAAACCTCCTTCATTAAATTTAATTTCAATAGAATCGGAGATTTCTGGTCCTACGCAGTCAAACACCAGGTAACAATGCTAGTAACCACTAAAAACAACCAGGCAGATTTGGCTAAGGTACTGTTTCACTTTTATAAGGGTGGACTTTGGTACGAGAAATTATCATTTTACCTGGCTTTATAAATTATAGTTTTTAATGATATTCGTCATGTTTTTACTTACAATAAAAGATTAACTTGTTCGAAATGCAGGAAATGCCAATCAAAACAGAAAAAACCGAAATTATCTGCTGTTATCACTGTGGGGAAAGCTGTGATGATGAAATGCTTATGTGTGACGAAAGAAATTTTTGTTGCACAGGTTGCCTTACCGTTTATGAGGTGTTGAATGAAAATAATTTATGTGATTATTATGACATTGAAGCCACGCCGGGAACTACTCAGAAAAAGAACCTTTTAAGGGAGAATCGATTTGACTATTTGGATGATGAAGAGGTAATAAACAAGCTGATAGACTTTAAGGATGAAGAGCAGGTGCATGTGACTTTTTACATTCCGATGATCCACTGTGCTTCCTGTATTTGGCTTTTGGAAAACCTTTACGTTCTTAATTCCGGAGTGGTATCCTCTCGCGTAGATTTTATTAAAAAGAAGGTACAAATAAAGTATCTGCTTAAAGAAAAAAGTCTTAAATCTGTAGTTAGTTTGCTAGCTCATATAGGTTATGAGCCGAGGATCAATCTTTCCGATTTGGGTGAGAAAAAAAGGCCACAGAATAACAAAAGACTTATTTACCAATTAGCAGTGGCAGGGTTTTGCTTTGGGAACATGATGTTTTTCAGTCTTCCTGAATATTTCTCAGAGGCAGAATTGTTGGGAAATGGCTTTAAAAGCCTTTTCAATTACCTGAACATTCTTTTGGCTTTGCCGATTGTTTTTTATTCTGCAACGGACTATTTTCGTTCTGCCTGGATAGCCATAAAAAATCGTTCTGTAAATATGGACGTGCCTATAGCGCTGGGGATTATTAGTTTATTTACCTATAGCTTGTTTGAAATTTTTGTTTCTGGACAGGAAGGCTATCTGGATACCATGGGAGGTTTATTATTTTTTCTTTTAATAGGGAAATATTACCAGCAGAAAACATTTGACACACTATCCTTTGATAGGGATTATAATGCTTATTTCCCAATTTCCATTACTAAAATGGTTGAAGATCTTGAGGAGGTAATACCTTTAATAAAGCTTAATGTGGGAGATATTATTAAAGTTCGAAATGAAGAATTGGTACCAGCAGATAGCCTGCTTTTGGCTCCTGAAGCTTCTATCGATTACAGTTTTGTGACGGGAGAAGAAGTGCCCGTACCCGTAAAGAAGGGTGAGCTTGTGTATGCTGGAGGAAGGCAAAAAGGGGCAGCCATTACTTTAGCTGTCCAGAAATCTCCCTCTCAAGGTTACCTTACTGACCTTTGGAACCATGAAACTTTTGCTAAAGATGACCAGGAAGACTCTCTGGCTTCATTGTCCAACCAAATAAGTGGAAAGTTTACTTTCACAGTTCTTTTGATTGCATTTGGGGCATTATTGTATTGGAGTTTTAATGATATTTCAGTCGGGGTCAAAGCATTTACCTCTGTATTGATTATAACCTGTCCATGTGCCTTGTCGATGTCTACCCCTTTTACTTTAGGAAATGTGATACGGATTTTTGGAAAAGGAGGCTTTTATTTGAAAAATACTCAGGTGATAGAAAAACTGGCAGGTATTGATACGCTTGTTTTTGACAAGACGGGTACCCTCACTGACCCATCGAAAGCAACTGTTTCCTATCATGGAGAAAGTCTAACGGATGAATTAAAGGGGATGATTAAGGCATTGGTTAATTTTTCTGTACATCCATTGAGCAACAGGATCAATCAATGGCTAAATAATGTGAAGCCAGTAATTCTGGATAATGTGGAGGAGATTTCTGGAAAAGGATTAACGGCTAGTTACAAATTTAAAACCATAAGTATGGGTTCCGCGCTTTTTCTAGGTGTAGGTGATGAGGACAAAGCTATTCATACGGGAAATGAGGTGTATCTTGAAATTGATGGAATGCACTGGGGCGTTTTCAACATCGCCAGTGGTGTCAGAGAAGGAATAGAGAGAATGGTTCCGAGTTTAACTGATGCTTACGAGGTCCAATTACTTTCGGGTGATCATAACCATGAGGAACAATACTTAAAGAAAGTATTGGGGAATAAGGTAGCAATGCATTTCCAGCAGTCTCCAAAAAGTAAATTGTCCCATATTCGGGACATGCAAGCGAAGGGTAAGCATGTTTTGATGATTGGAGATGGACTGAATGATGCAGGAGCACTTAAGGCAGGTGAAGTTGGGATTGCTGTTACCGATAATACCTCTCATTTCAGTCCTGCAAGTGATGCTATTCTGGATGGAGAAAAGCTCAACCTGTTGCCTCAGTACCTAAGTTTTGCACGGACCGGAAGAAGGATAATAAAAGCCAGTTTTGGTTTGAGTTTTACCTATAATGCCGTTGGGATCTTTTTTGCAGTACAAGGATTAGTAAGCCCGGTTTTGAGTGCGATTCTTATGCCGGCAAGTAGCATTTCAGTAGTATTATTTACGACTATTGCCACCAATTATCAGGCGTATAGGATAGGATTAAACGATAAGCAAATAATAAAATGGAAGTGATTTTTATTTTGATTGGTGTGAGTTTGTTGATGGCTGGTGGTTTTTTATGGCTTTTTTTCATAGCAATGAAAGACGGGCAGTTTGACGACCAGCACACCCCGGCCATCAGGATATTATTTGACCAAAAAAGAAAAAATAAAGCGAACAAAAAACCACCTAAAAAAAAGAAGTGATATGTCAGGAACGACACTTGAACAGTTTAGTTACGATAACAAGATCGTAAAATTCTTCGGCGCAGCCACCATGATATGGGGTCTGGCGGGCATGCTGATTGGGCTGCTTGCTGCTACTCAGCTTTTTTTACCCGAAGCTAATATGGGCAATCCTTATACGACCTATGGCCGGATAAGGCCGCTACATACTAATGCGGTAATTTTTGCCTTTGTAGGTAACGCCATCTTTGCCGGCGTTTATTATTCTATGCCACGCTTGCTTAAAGCTCCAATGTGGAACAAAACCCTTAGTTGGTTTCATTTTTGGGGATGGCAAGCCATTATCTTATCTGCGGTTATTACCCTCCCATTGGGTTTGACTTCTTCTAAGGAGTATGCAGAACTGGAATGGCCAATTGACATTGCCATTGCAATAGTATGGGTAGCATTTGGAGTCAATATGATTGGAACACTGATCAAACGCCGTGAAAAGCACATGTATGTGGCCATTTGGTTTTATTTGGCTTCCTTTGTGACGGTGGCAGTTTTGCACATTTTTAATTCCCTGGCTCTACCCGTTTCTCTTTTCAAAAGTTATTCTGCCTATGCGGGAGTACAAGATGCTCTTGTACAATGGTGGTATGGTCACAATGCAGTTGCATTTTTTCTAACAACCCCATTTCTTGGGTTGATGTACTATTTTTTGCCTAAAGCTGCCAATAGACCTATATATTCCTATAAGCTTTCAATTATACATTTTTGGTCGTTGATATTCTTATATATATGGGCAGGGCCGCACCACTTGTTGTATACAGCATTACCGGAATGGGCGCAGGTATTAGGGGTGGCTTTTTCAGTCATGCTACTTGCACCAAGCTGGGGGGGAATGGTCAACGGACTTTTGACCCTGAGAGGTGCCTGGGACAAAGTAAGGGTAGATCCTGTTTTGAAATTCATGGTTGTGTCTATTACGGCATACGGTATGTCCACATTTGAGGGACCTTTGCTTTCACTTAAAAATGTAAATGCCATTGCTCACTATACGGATTGGATTATAGCACACGTTCACATTGGTGGTTTGGGATGGAACGGATTCCTAACTTTTTCCATGTTGTATTGGCTATGGCCTAAAATGTGGCAAACAAAATTATACTCTGTAAAAATGGCCAACACTCACTTTTGGCTGGGCACTTTAGGTATCCTTTTTTATGCATTACCAATGTATGTTGCTGCACTTACCCAGAGTTTAATGTGGAAAGAATTTGCAGATACCGGGCGTTTGGCATATCCAAACTTCCTTGAAACGGTTATTCAGATCATACCTATGTACATATTACGTGCATTTGGTGGATTACTTTACCTTATTGGAGCCATTTTGATGGTTTATAACCTTATTAAGACCGCAGCAGTCGGATCGTTCCAGGAAGAAGAGGAGGATGAAGCACCTGCTTTAGCCAAACATGTTCCGGTAAATAATGAGTTCTGGCACAGGGCATGGGAAAGAAAGCCTGTCTTTTTTACCATATTGGCTACTATTGCCATCCTGATAGGAGGTATAGTAGAGATTATTCCTACCATTCTTGTAAAGTCCAATGTACCCACCATCAGCAGTGTACTGCCGTATACACCACTGGAGTTGCAGGGGCGGGATTTGTATATTGCAAATGGTTGTGTGGGATGTCACTCTCAGATGATCCGTCCTTTCCGATCTGAAACAGAGCGGTATGGGGAATACTCCAAAGCTGGAGAGTTTGTTTATGACCGACCGTTCTTGTGGGGCTCCAAACGGACAGGCCCAGACTTACATAGGGTAGGTGGAAAATATCCCGACAGCTGGCACTACCACCACATGGTAGATCCGAGAAGTATGTCTCCTGGTTCCCTGATGCCACCCTACCCCTGGATGACCACTAATATTATGGATCATAGTAATATAGGTGCTAAAATCAGAACCATGCAAAAGCTGGGAGTGCCTTATGCGGAAGGTTTTGATGCCAGAGCCGTAGAAGACATTCAAAATCAGGCCCGGAAGATTGCAAACAATCTTAAGGAAGCGGGTATCGAAGTATTGCCGGATACTGAAATTATCGCTTTGATAGCTTACCTGCAGCGACTGGGTACTGATATCAAAAATGCCTCATCTGATAACCAATAAATTTAAATAGAGATGAAAAAAAATATTTTAAGCTCAATGGAAAACGTTGAAATCTACCCCATCATTTCCTTATTGATATTTGTGATTTTCTTTATCGGAATGTTTTGGTGGGTCTTTAAGGTAGATAGAAAATACATTGACCACATGAAAGATATGCCTCTCAATGATGAACCTCAAAATGATAAGTCTAATGAAAACGTTTAAACTGATTGGAGTCACCTTAATGTGCTTATTGATGGCAGTTCCTGGCTTTGCTCAGGAAACGGAAACAAGCTTTTTGACACAAATGCAAGAAATGGACGACAACACTTTAATTCTTTTGGCAATAATTGCCATTGTTTTGATGGTGATAGTAATCATTATAGGGGTGATGCTTTATATGCTTTCCTTCCTGGTTGGTATTTTAAAGAAAGACAATCCTGCCATAGCGTCGCAACCCTCCTGGTGGGAAGTGTTTAAGACCAAATATGTAGTTGGGAAAGTGAAACCTATTGAAGAGGAAAAGGATATCCAGCTGAATCATAGCTATGATGGTATTGTAGAGCTGGATAACTTCATGCCGCCCTGGCTGAAATATGTCTTTTACCTGACTATTGTAGTGGCTGTGTTATATTTTGTCAATTATACAGTTTTAGGGCTTGGTCAAACACAAATCGAAGAATATGAAGCATCCCTTGAGCAAGCAGCTCAGGAAGCAGAAGCAAGGGGGGCAACCATGCTGGTATCCATAGACGAAACCAATGTGGAATTTGATTCTTCTACGCCAACCATCAAAGCTGGTGAAGAATTGTTTGCGACCAACTGTGCAGCATGTCATGCCATGGATGGCGGAGGTGGAATAGGTCCAAACCTTACCGATGAATATTGGATTCATGGAGGGGATATCAAAAGTGTGTTTTCCGTGGTAAAGTATGGCGTAGTGGAAAAAGGAATGATTCCTTGGCAGGACCAGCTTGGTGCTGAAGAAATGCAACAAGTGTCCAGCTATGTGCTTTCATTGCAAGGCATTACACCTGCCAATCCTAAAGAACCTCAGGGAGAGAAATTTGAACCAGCAATCGAAGACCCATTAGATGCTTTGGGAGAAGGTGAGTTAGGTGAAGAACCTGTGGAGTAAAGCATTAAATAATGGGTATGCAATAGGATGCGTAATAGCCTATTAGAATGTCCATTACATATTTCGGGTTAAAGGTCGGGTTTGGCAATTTATTCCAAACCTGAAATTTTACTAAAAAACTTCAAAAAGATATGGCTAACAAAAACGAAAATCTTAATCCGGAAAAATTCAGAGATGCTCTGAGTAGCGTGAATCAAGATGGGGGAAGAAATTGGGTTTTTCCAAAGAAAGTTTCTGGTATATTCTATCAGTACAGAACCTATTTTTCCTGGTTATTGCTGGGTTTACTTTTCGCAGGGCCGTTCATTAGGGTAGATGGTAGACCCTGGTTACTGTTCAATATTTTTGAGCGAAAATTCATTATTTTTGGTGCCGTTTTCTGGCCTCAGGACACCCATTTATTGATATTTTTGCTGTTGATTTTCTTTGTTTTCATCATTTTGTTTACTGTTGTTTTTGGCAGGGTATTCTGTGGCTGGGCTTGTCCTCAGACGCTATTCATGGAAATGGTATTTCGAAAGGTAGAGTATTGGATAGAGGGAGATGCCAATCAGCAGCGCAAGTTGGATGCTATGCCATGGAATGCAGAAAAAATCAGAAAAAAGACCATTAAAATGTCTATTTTCATTTTGATTTCTCTGGTCATTTCGCATACCGTGATGGCTTATCTCATTGGTGTTGACAATGTCAAAGAAATCGTTTCCGCTCCCCCTACAGAGAATCTAGCCGGATTTCTTGGTCTTATGGCTTTTACCGGAATTTTTCTTTTTGTGTTCTCCTGGTTTAGAGAGCAGGTCTGTATTGTAGTGTGTCCCTATGGCCGACTTCAAGGGGTGCTGCTCGATAATCAATCCATCAATGTGACTTACGATTACAAGCGTGGAGAACCAAGAGCACCAATTAGAAAAAATAAGAAGGAAGAAAATCCAGCCGGAGACTGCATTGATTGTACCTTGTGTGTGCAAGTCTGTCCCACAGGGATAGATATCAGAAATGGGGTGCAAATGGAATGTGTCAATTGTACGGCCTGCATGGATGCCTGTGATGACGTAATGGAAAAAGTAGACCGTCCCAAAGGTTTGATACGCTATGCCTCAGAGACGAGTATCAAAGAAGGTACCTCAAAATTAATTACAGGAAGGGTTAAAGCATACTCAGCTCTCCTCTTGGTACTGATTGTGGGATTTGTGGGACTCTTAACTACCAGAGAAGACCTTGGTGCCACCGTCACCAGATTTAGAGGGATGACTTATCAGGCCAGAGAAGGTGCTCAAATCAGTAATCTTTATGAAGTCACCCTAATAAACAAGACTTTCAATACGCAGGAAGTTACTCTGGTTCCGGAAGATCATACATTTACTATAGAAAAAGTAGGAAATACTGATTGGCAACTTGAGGGACAGTCAAAATTTGAGGGTAGATTTTTTCTTGTTAAAGCACAGAAGGATATGAAAGTACCTCAACAAAAAGTTGCGCTTTTATTGCAGCAAAATGGAAAAACAATTGATAGAATTTCCACAAGCTTTATGGGTCCGGTAAATAATTAACACCTTTAATTGTAAGCTTTATGAATTGGGGAAATGGAATTCTATTGGTAATTATAGTTTTTGTAGGATTTATGGCTACTCTGGTAACCATCTGTATGAAACAGGATAATATTCACCTGGTCACCGAGAATTACTATGCGGAAGAGATCAAATATCAGGAACATATTGACAGGGTAAGTAATGCAAAAGCTACGGAAGAAAAGGTCATGCATTTTGATGCATCAGCGAAAACGGTACAATTGGAATTGCCTGTAGGAGCCAGCGGTGTATTGCATTTGTTTAGGCCTTCGGATGCCAGGTTGGATAGAAAGATCAGTGTGGAGATCAAAAATAACGAATCCAAAGTTTTTCCACTTTCAGGTCTGGAGCCGGGATATTGGAAAATGAAAATGACTTGGGAAGCCAATGGAATAGCTTTCTATGAAGAAAAGAAAATTGATCTTTAGATGATCTGGACAGCTTTTATTTGGGGGATACTTGGTTCTTTTCATTGCATAGGTATGTGTGGACCGATAGCACTTGCCCTAGCTGGGAAAGACAGGAACAGATATCTTTTCAATAAATTACTGTATAACTCCGGGAGGGCCGTGACTTATTCATTGTTGGGTGGCTTGGTAGGTATGGTCGGTTTCTCCCTTTTTCTCGCAGGTATACAGCAGTGGGTTTCTATCGTATTGGGATTATTGATTATAGGCTTGGCTTTTTTTTACAAGGAATCCGAAAAATGGATTACTGGATCTAACTTATCATCCACTTTGATAAAATTAAAATCGCATTTAGGAAAATCAATTAAAAGAGGTGGTAGTAAAGCATTTTTTGTAACAGGGGTCCTAAATGGATTCTTGCCCTGTGGTATGGTGTACATGGCCTTGGTAGCCTCCCTAGCCTTACAGAGTCCTGTAATGGGCATGGCTTATATGTTTGTTTTTGGTTTGGGTACTTTTCCAGTGATGCTATTACTGATGTTTTCCAAAGATGTCTTTTCGTTAAACTTCCGCATGAAGATGAACAAGGCAATGCCTTATTTTGTAATGTTTATGGGGGTTTTGTTTGTTTTAAGAGGTATGGGTTGGGGGATTCCTTACTTAAGTCCTAAATTGGGATTACGGACAGCACATGCTGTAGAACTTTTAGATAGTGGTATCACTCATTGTGAATAAATCATTTGCCATTGATGTTATAGCTACTTAGGCTTCTTTTCTTGATCTGAAAAATACAGTCGATTCCCACACCATTGACCTAAATTAACTCTACTCTATTTTTTCATTTTACACATTATTTGTTTAAACTTTTTTCAGGACGAGTCAATTATGAAATAACCAAGCCCTGAAGGGGCAAAATCTCTTAGGGATGGGTGCAGCCAATCTAAAAACAGCCACAACCTAACCTTACCAGCCCTGTAAGGGCGTAATATCAAAACTATTTTGGATTTATGTCACCTTTTCAGGGCTACAGAATTATTGAAGTGTTCCCTGAGCTAGTCGAAGGTGTCACAGCTTCCTCTACTCAAACCCCTCTCTAATCCTACTGATGGTGGTTCTTTACAGAAATTGAGTTCAACTCGGGATATTAAGATTTACTGTCATACGATTAAATTTACGAAAATAGGGTTAAAAAGTCTTATATTCCCCTTTCTACTTTCCGATCAATGGCTTCCTACCGTATCTGTTTAAATTCCTTTTGGAAAGTGTAATTGTGATAGATTCTCCATATCTTCAAGAATGAACAAATTAATTCTAGTCTTATTTCTTTTTGCACTAGTTTCTTGTCAGAAAGAATCTGAGAAAGGTAATTACAGAATTATAAAAGAGGAGGATTTCAAAGTAACGTCCATTACTTCAGAAAAATATTATTTCGAGGAGGTCATCAGCCCTTCCAATATTGGTTTAGTAGGTAGAAAAGTTCTGCTTTCTGAAGCATGGAGAGTTCCAGAGGAACATCCTCGTATTCATATTATCGATTCTAAAGATTGGACTTATGATAAACCAAAAGGAAATGCTGATGAAGGGCTATTTATTAGAGTTGGGCTTAGAAGAGATAGACTTGAGATTTTCGATAATAGAGACAAAACGTTTATCATCATAGATGGGCCAGATTTGGAATTGCCACCGTTTGAACTAATTGATGCTAATTTGTATCTAGGTCACGACCCCCGCTATCACTATAGAGACGCTGTTGTCACTGAAAAATATGTGTTTGCTTCCTATGCAGGTGTAAGACCATCTGAATATAACAAAACAGCGATTTTGGCTGAACAGATTTGGGTTTTTGATCACAAAGGAAAACCTCTCTGGAAGTTAATGCTGGATAGGTCGATCAACAATTTCGTAATTAATGAAGATACGAATGAAATCTATGGATTGACTACTGACGAAGATCCCGGAATTGCAGTTTTTAATATTCCAAAGGAGTTGTTGTAGCCCATAATAAATATTTACAAACTGAAACATCAATGAATAAATTCTTCAAGTGCATTTTGCTGGTTTTAATAAGCAGTTCAATCCATGCGCAACAAACAGAGAAATACCAAATTGTTACGGAAATCGGCAATATTGAAGTGGAATTATACCCTGAGATAGCACCTGTCACGGTTAAAAATTTCCGGGCCTATGTTACCACTGGTTCCTACCTAAATTCCAGCTTTTTTAGAGTTTGTACGCCAGAAAATGAGGCTGACCGAGAAATAAAGATAGAAGTAATTCAGGGGGGGAATGTCGCTGATAGCTTATTGTTACCACCAATACCCATAGAAACGACCAAGGTAACAGGCCTAAAACATAAAAATGGGACACTTTCCATGGCTAGGTTTGGCCCAAATAGCGCGCAAAGTTCCTTCTTTATTTGCATTAATGATCAACCAGAGCTGGATTTCAAGGGGGAAAGAAATCCAGACGGATTTGGTTTTGCTGCATTTGGTCAGGTGACTAAGGGAATGGACGTAGTGAAAAAAATACAATCAGGGAAGGAAGATGCCCAATACCTGATTTGCCCAGTTGAAATACACTCCATTAAACAACTTTAATTGGTTAGGGTGTTGAAAATAGCACTTTTAGAGTTCTATTTCATGAAAATTCTGTTTAGCGATTGAAGTTTAAATAAAATTGCTTTATTTGTTATAGAATATAAACCCAAAGACCGATCTATGTTTATCTTTATTTTGATTCTATTGGCATTGGCCATAATAATTGTGGCGATTATCAAATTTGAAATTCATCCTTTTCTTGCTTTGTTTTGTGGGGCCATCCTGTATGGTCTTATGGCAGGAATGCCCGCAGAGCTGATCATTAGTTCTATTACTGATGGTTTTGGGGGAGTGCTAGGCAGAATAGGCTTATTGATTCTTTTTGGAGTAGTCATTGGCACCTTTTTGGAAAAATCAGGCGGAGCATTTGTGATTGCTCAAAAGGTATTGTCGTGGGTAGGGAAAAAGTCGGTCATGCTGGGAATGATGATAACAGGCTATATTTCTTCTATTCCGGTTTTTGGAGACAGTGCTTTTATAATGCTCAACCCTATCAATAAATCCCTGTCATTTAAAGGTAAAATACCCTATGCGGCAACTACAGTAGCCTTGACCTTGGGGATTACTGCAACACACGCTCTGGTACCGCCTACTCCCGGGCCCATAGCAGCGGCTGGAATACTTGAGGCAGATTTAGGGCAGATAATTTTCTTTGGCCTAATCATTAGTGCGCTGGGGTTGGTGCCATGTTATTTCTTTTGCAAATATTGGGTTTCAAAAATTCATTTGGTACCTGTATTTGCTGAAATTGATAAACTGGGAAAAGCCAGAAAAAACCCTTCCTTGGGTAAATCCTTCATGCCCATCATCATTCCATTGCTACTAATTATACTGTCTTCTATAGCTGCATACCCAACTCAGCCTTTTGGCGACAATTCTTTTACAGCCCTGATCTTATTTATTGGTAACCCAATAATTGCCCTATTACTAGGTGCTTTTTTGGCTTTTAGCTTACCTGAAAAACTTGATAAAAAGGTGTTGTCGTCTTCCGGGTGGTTTGGCGAAGCATTGTTAATAGGTGCACCAGTAATCCTTATCACTGGTGCGGGAGGCGTTTTCGGTAAAATGTTGCAAAACTCTGGGATTGCTGATCAGATTAGCGGTTTTATGAGCGCAGGGAATTTAAGTTTATTCTTACCTTTTGCCATGGCCTTTGCCCTAAAATCTGCGCAAGGTTCTTCTACTGTTGCCTTGGTGACAACCGCTTCTATAATGGTGCCTTTGATGCCAGCCTTAGGCTTGGACACAGAAATAATGCGGGTGCTTACAGTATTGGCTACAGGAGCCGGAGCCATTGCCGTGTCCCATGCCAATGACAGCTTTTTCTGGGCCATGACGCAGTTGTCAGGCATGAATATCAAACAAGGCTACCTGTCCCATAGCCTTGGAACGGTTATTCTTTCCTTTACTGCAATGGGCATTATTTTACTTTTGGCTACCGTGTTGGCTTAATCAATATAACCTAACAAAACGAAGTTTATTTAGCTGTCCAGCCACCGTCTACAGTCAACAAGGATCCTGTCATATAACTTGCTGCATCGCTGGCAAGGAATATGGCGGCCCCTTGTATCTCTTTTAGTTCACCCCATCTTCCCAAGGCTGTTGCACCAATAATGAATTGCTTGGTGGCAGGATCATCGGCTACTGGAATATTCATCTCAGTAAGAAATGGTCCCGGACAGATGGCATTGACCTTGATATTAAATGGAGCCATTTCAATGCCTAGCGCTCGGGTCATTTGTACGATAGCCCCTTTGCTGGAGGTGTATGGCGTACGGTTGGCAAGCCCTACTACGCCAAGTGTACTTGCCAAGTTTATTATTGCGCCTGACTTTTGGGCTTTCATATGGGGAATCACTGAACGACTGCAGAGCCAAGTGCCGGTGACATTGATTTCCATCACTTTATTGAAATCTTCAAGGCTAACTTCATCTATTGCTCCCCTAATATTAATCCCGGCACTGTTTATTAAAATATCGATGCTTCCAAAAGCTTCCATTGCAAATGCAGCCATTGCATTGGTTTGCTCTTCTTTTGAAATATCAGCGGCAAATGACAGGGCTTTTACGCCAAAGCTTTTGGCTATTTCCTCAGCTGCTATTTTGCCGCCGTTTTCATTTCTATTGACGATTAAAAGATTTGCTCCGGCTGAGGCTAGACCTGCGGCCATGGCCAGCCCTAAACCTTTTGATCCTCCAGTTACAATTGCGGTTTTCCCACTTAAATTAAATAATTTTATTCCTGGTAAGCTGTCAAACATGATTTTTAATTTAAAGATTTAAATTTTTGTTACTGTATGTTAATGATTTTAAAACGTTGGTCTCTTCTTTGGCCAATAACGCTTCTGGTCCTAATGCGTTGATATTTGGTAGGGTGCTCCCATATGAATTGACCCAAGTAAGCATTTCGGCCAATTCAGAAGCTGGTACATGCTCCAGGGTTGTCCAATAGTCGGGAGTCAAACAAGGGATGAGCAAAGGGTTTCTGGTGATCATCTCAAGATTAAAAGTTATGGATGGGTCGTGGTTTCTGCAAGTGTTGACAATTTTCTTGAGGTCTATGAGGCCCTCACCTAATGGTACTTCTGATAGTTGAAATCCCTCCGAATAAGGAGTTACGGCCATGTCTTTTACATGGGTAGAGAATACATAAGGTGCCAAAAGTCGGAGTGTGTGCTCTGGTTGCTCTATTAGTGCGATACTATTGCCAAAATCAAGCGTTACACCTACCCATTCACTTGAGATTCCCTTTATCAATTGTGCCAATTCATTTGAACGCCAATCTTTGTGGTTTTCAATGGCCAGTTTGACTTTGTGTTTGCGCAATATCCGTTCCGTTTTACCAAGCATGTGTACTGCCCGTTTTTGAAAGGTTAAAAACTCCTCCTGGCTATGGAGCGCCTCATACCTTCTCGGTCCAAGACTTACTGTTCTTAGCACATGTATCCCTGCTTCCTTGGCCAGAATTACTTGTTTTTCAAAATCAGCCAATTCAGATTCTTTTTTAGGCATCCCTATAGAACCCTCCAGGTACATGCCAAGCCTTTCCCGCTGGTCTCTGATTTTTTGAGTAAAATCTTCCGTCCAGCCATTGACTCCCACCTGAATACCGCTGGCTCCGATGTCATGGCAATGAGTCAATAAATCACTTGCATCGGAGAATCCTGGATATTTGCTGCTTTGATGGGAGGCATGCCACCTTTTCCCATAGGAATGGACCACAATACCCAATTTTGTCTTATCAAAAATTGCAGGCAATTCAGGAATTGTCATAGCCATTAACCCCAAACTAGCATTTTTCAAAAACTTTCGTCGGGCATTACGTGGGTTTGAAACAAAAGGATTGTTTTTATTTTCCTCCATAATTATCTTAAGGTTTGTTTGGAGGATTTACCGGAGGCTTGAAGAGTAGGAGTTCTTCAGGTTTCCACGGAAAAATCTTTCCTTGTGTTGAAATTCTAATATCGGCCACTGTGCTACTCTTTACCGCTTTTGCCTGATTGTCCCATTCATTCCTGATGTAAGTAAGAATGTTTGCAATGGTGCCGTTATCCAGACTAGCCATGGATGGCATAACTGGTAATATATCAGGACTGCTGTATTTTATCCCGCTTACTGATATTGGACCTTCCAGTCCATGAAGTAGGATCATGGCAAGCTGTTTCTCATTTCCGGTAACCCATTCTGATTTGTTAAGTGGAGGGCCCATTCTTTTTACACCCTCACCATTTCCTCCGTGGCAGCCTGCACAGGTACTCAAAAAGTGCTGCCTTCCCTTTACAAACGAGGCTTTTTCGGCGGCTGACAATTGGTTAATGCTTTGTAAGGAGTCAATTTTAACCACTTTACCAGGCCAATTGAATAGATTGTCCCATTCCATGGTTTTTAAATTACTTTCGACAAATGCGGTAGTTTTGGAGAATTTTGGTGCTGATTTCAGGTTTATTGTTTCGGTCTTGTTTTGGGCACCGGCCATAGACATTCCAGTGAAAATGGATAAAGCCTGCCAATCTGAAGATGGGTTTCTTTGCTCTAAAATGGTTATGAGCTGCTGCATTTCCTTGGGATTGTTTTTCCTACTGATAGCAGTAGCGAGCATTTCCAGAAAAATAGCTTTTGGGGATGTTTGTTCTTTCCAGGTGTTGTGTTTCATCAAGAATAGCAAAAAAGCAAACTCCTGGTTAGGCAGACTGCTTACTGCTGCATCTCTGAAAATGGGTTCATCAATTGTGTTTTCCAGAATAGCCAAAATAGTGGCGTTACAAACATCTGGAGATAGACTTCCGGCAGTAAGAATCATTTGAAGTGCCAACTCCTCCTTAGTAATTTTATCCAAGTTTTGAAGAATAATTTTTTCAAGTCGCTTTCTAATTTGAACGCTAGTTTTGGAAGTCTGCTCTGCCAGTCTAAGGGCATGTACATAAACCATCGAATGCTGCTGTTCGGGTTTTTCCAATAAGGAAAATAGGATGTTTTCATCCAATCTTTCAAGTCCTTCCAAGGTCCATAACGCATGAATCTGTCCGATGGGATTATCCGTATTTAAGGCCAAACTTTCTAGAAACGGTAGGGTCGAGCTATCCTTTCTATCTATAAGTAGCCTCTGTGCCATATCTCTGTACCAACCATTGGGATGTGCCAGGGTTTCTACAAGTTCTGAACCAGAATTTTTGGATAATTTCGGATTGGGTTTTGGTTGCCAATTTTTATGCGAAACGCGCCAAATCCTCCCATAATGAGTGGGGTGCACTAATTTCCGTTTGATCGTGATGTCTTTTAAATAGGGGGAAATATAGGCACCATGTTGGACCAACCCTCTGTACATATCTGTGATGTACAATGCGCCATCAGGGCCTGATGTTAAGCTTACAGGGCGAAACCTTTCATCATGGGATGCAATCATTGAATGACCGACGTCTGGGGAAACCGCAGAAAGCTGGATTCCATTGGAAACAATAGCATACCTTCTAATTAAATTTCCGGAAGGCTCACAAACAAACACATTTTCTTTGTACTGGTTGGGAAGTCCGTCTTCTCTAAAATAGAATGGCGAACATGCTGAAGTAAATTCCTTCAATCGGTTATTTTCATCCAGAATTCCTGGAATATAGCCCCTGTTGATGGCTAGATTTTCTCTGATGGGGTAAATCCCACGGTCCACGGTAAGGCCTTGGTCAAGACCTGAAGTAGTGCTGTGGTGATCATTTCTGGTAAAATAATTTGGAGGAACGAGGTCAGCATGTAAGGGAGACCAATTGTAATTGTAATAAAGTCTGCCATAATTATCCTGACTAATGCCCCATTGTCCTCGGAATTCTGTGGAATCTCGAATCCACTGATTGTCTTTAAATTTATACCGAAACCGAGATTTTGCATTATAATACCAATTGTCAAGCCCTTTAAGTAATCCATTACCAGAATGCTCTGGTAAATTGCTTCCAGCATAATCAGGGTCGATCAATACCTTAGTGTCAGTCTTCAGGTCTCCATCCAGGTCTTGGGTCCACCAAAGTGACTTATTTTCAACTACCAATGCACCTCCCTTTACCACTGCAAGGGCTCTGGGCATAATGATACTGTCCAAATAGATGGTGCTTATATCCATCAAGCCATCCCCATCACGGTCTTCCAATATTGAGATTCTACCATTGGGTTCCAATTCATTCGAACCGGCTATGTCATTCATGAATCCCTTCATCTCAACTACCCACAACCTGCCATCTTCATCAAAACTTGTAAAAACAGGGTCTTCAACTAAGGGTTCAGCTGCTACAAGCTGGATGGATAAGTCATCGTTTATTTCAAATTGCTGAAGTGCTTGCTTTGGTGACATGGCGGGGGAGGGGCCTTGATCCTTTGGGGAACTACAACTTACTAAGAATAAGCCATTGATCCATAATCCAACCAAAATGGAGGTTTTTGTTAGATTTAGGAATGGATTAAACAAGTTTTTTAGAATTTGGTGGATTGGTGTTAAATCTAATATTTGTTTGGTAAAATTCAAATTAAATTCAATGTAATGGCGATTAAATTATTTTTTACCATTCATAATTTTACAACCAAGTTAAATTTTATTTTTACAAAAAAAGCATGGTAATTGAGCTTTTAGCGCAGTAGGCGTTTTTTTTATGGATTTAGGCTGTGTAGATGGAATGCAATGGTAATTGGCAGATTTCAATTAGAACAAGAATATTGATTCAATTGTATGTAGGAAGTTCTAAAATGTATGTTGGGTATGGTGTGGAACTTTCAAGGTTGCTAACGTCTTATATTAGCTATGGACTATTGTTTTTATAGATTAAATGCAGAACGGTAACCTTACCGAAAGCTCAGGCAACTATTGTTTAAAATATTTTTTAGAAAAAGGTTATTTAGATTACTTTAAAGTAGATGGTAAACCATCAATTAAACTAAAAAAATATTATTTTGTCCATTGCTACTGTGATATTTTATATTTCTATTTAAAAAAAAAATAAATTATTTTTTTTAGTGTTTAATTTCGAAATATTTAAAATAGCGCAATAAAATAAAGTTTTTTACAAATTTAGATGATGATTTTTATATGAAATTTTGGATTTAAAATTGTGTAATTTTTGAAATAATGTTTAGATTTTATCAGCATTAAGTTTTTCAAATTAATTTCAGCATTAAGTTTTTCAAATTAATTTTTTTCTAATCAATAATTTAATTTGAAAATGCTTTTTTTTGATGGAAAAAATAATAAAATTGCAATTAGTCATCACAATTAATTTAATAATAAAAATTTTATAATTGTTTGACAAAAATAAACAGCAAAATATAACCAGTTATGCCATTCTTGTTTTTTTCTGTATCGAAGTTTGTTCCTATTATTTGGATCAAGTTTATCTTAAACTGTACATTTCATTCTAATTATTCAAATTTAAATTTATAATTTTAAACATATATTGGTTTATATGGTTTGTTTGAATATGTTAAATACCAGTGAGAATGATTAAGCTTTATTTAATCTATTAATAACTTAAACCTAAAATTTTCTTATGTTAAAAATTTACAAATTATGCAATTTGGTACTTTTGACCCTATTTGTGAGTACAGGCGTTGCCTTGGCACAGATAGAAGTTACAGGTACCGTAACGGATGACCTGGGAGACCCTCTTCCAGGAGCAGCCGTATTAGTAAAAGGTACATCCAATGGAACTGTAACAGACTTGGATGGTAACTTCACTGTTTCTGTTGCCAATCAACAATCAACATTGGTTTTTTCCTTTTTGGGATTCGCTAATGTTGAAGAAGTAGTTGGAACCAGAAACACAATCGATGTTATCTTGGAACAAGGCCTAAGTGGTCTGGATGAAGTAGTGGTCACGGGGTATGGCTCTCAATCGCGAAGAGAAATTACTGGTGCTGTAACCTCAATTGATTCTGATAAATTGCTCGCTATTCCTGCTACCACCTTTGCTTAACAGCTTCAGGGTAGAGCAGCGGGTGTTACTATTGTCAACGATGCTACCCCAGGAGGAGGAGCTACTGTTCGGATAAGGGGTTTCGGTACCATCAATAACAACGATCCCTTGTACGTGATTGACGGTGTGCCCACACAAGAGCAGGGCAATTTAAATCCAAACGATATTGAATCCATTCAAATATTGAAAGATGCTTCTGCAGCTTCCATCTATGGTTCAAGAGCAGCTAATGGGGTTATTATCATCACTACTATGAGAGGTAAGGTAGGGAAGCCTACTATTTCTTTTAATGCTTTCTATGGGACTCAGACGGCGGATCGTGGACCGGATCCATTAAACGCCAGGGAGTTGGGTGAATATCTTTACCTTGCCAATATTTATGGCAATCCAAATACCACGCCTACCCACGGTCAATATACCTGGGGTCCAAATGGTGAAGTAAGCATTCCTGATTATGTTTTTCCTAGTGGAGCTATGGAAGGAGACGCAGGAGTGGATCCAAGCCTTTATGCTTTGAGACCGGGAAATATATATCCGATTACAAGATCAGCAGATACAGACTGGTGGGCTGAGTCTACCAGATCAGCACCCATACAAAGTTATCAGGTAACCGCCAATGGAGGTACCGAAAATGGGAGGTATGCACTATCGCTTAATTACTTTAGCCAGGATGGTATAATTAAAAATATCGGATACGATAGGTATTCTATTCGGGCCAATACCGAATTTAAAACACTAAATAACAGACTTACTTTAGGTGAAAATCTCTCTATAACTGTAGGTAACAGAAAAGGAGGTTTTGGTAATGGATCAAGAGGTAACAATGAAGAGCAAAATGCGGTCTTTAGTGCATCTCTTCAACATCCTCTCTTACCAGTTTATGATATTATGGGTAATTTCGCCGGAAGTCGTGGTGCAAATCTGGGAAACAACTTTAGCCCTGTAGCTTTTCTATCAAGGGCGCAGGATAATAGAAATCTTGAGTTAAGAGCATTTGGTAACGTATATGCGCAACTGGATCTTACGGATAATATTAACGTAAGGTCAAGCTTTGGAATAGATGCCAATAACAGAAGGGCAAGATATATCGGCAGACCACAGCCTGAATATGTTGAAGGGAATTTCGTTAATAGCTCAACTGCTGAAAATGCCTATTCCTACCAATGGGTATGGACGAATACGGTTAGTTATACCAAAACATTTAATGAAGTACATGCCTTTGATGCTTATCTTGGTATAGAATCAATCAAAGAATTTGGTGAAATATTTGGTGCGGCACGTCAGCGATTCGCTTTTGAGACCAATCCTATCATTTCTTATCTTGATCTTGGAGACCCAAATACTGCGACAAACTTTGGTGGAGTTGAAAGTGATTACAGGCTTTATTCGCAGTTTGGTAAATTGAACTATTCTTACAACGGTAAATATCTCGTTCAGTTTATTCTGAGAAACGACGGCTCTTCCAGATTCCTGGCAGCATCCAGAAATGCGACTTTCCCTGCTTTTAGTTTGGGTTGGAGATTATCGGACGAAGTTGCAATAGCTGAAGCCTTACCATTTGTATCGGACATGAAATTAAGGTTTGGTTGGGGAAAAACAGGTAATCAATTGATAGGGGACTATAATGCCTATACTACCTACAGGTCTAGTATTTTCAATGCAGGTTATCCTATCGACGGATCAAACTCAACTCCTGCACTCGGATTTGATACCCAGCGTTTTGGGAACCCAAATGCCAGGTGGGAAACCACTACTTCCAATAATCTGGGATTGGATGTTGAATTTATGGATGGTAAGTATTTCTTTGAACTTGACATTTGGAACCGTGTTACTTCCGATATGTTATTTCAAACCCCAATCAATTATGGACATGGAGATGCTATTGCACCATTTTCTAATGTAGGCCAGATGACTAACAAAGGCATTGATCTAAACCTTGGGTTGGATGATACAGCTTTAGGGGGAGACCTGAGATATGGTATTTCTGGCAATATTTCTATGTATAGAAATAATGTAGACAATTTGGCTGAAAATGATGATAATGTGTTATTTGGGACTTCTACGAGAGTTCCTTCTGTTACCATTACGCAATCTGGTTTTCCAATTTCTTCTTTCTTTGGTTACAACAACCTTGGGATTTTTCAAACGCAGGAGGAAGTAAATGCGCATCCTCCTTATGGAAATTATAATGCGGTAGGAAAATTTAAAGTTCAGGATGTAAATGAAGATGGGGAAATAACAGATGCCGATAGAACGATTATAGGAAATCCTCATCCAGATTTTGTTTATGGAATCAATTTAAGTTTGGGATATAAAAACTGGGATCTTGTCTTGTTTGGTAACGGATCAGTTGGCAACGATATTTTCAATTACATCAACTACTGGACTGATTTTAACACGTTTCAGGGAAACAAATCCAAGACAGCATTGTACGATGCATGGCAGCCCAGCAATCCGGGCGGAACATTTCCTATCATGGATGCAAATGATCAGGTTAGTAGCCGGCCATCAAGTTATTTTGTTGAAGATGGATCTTATTTCAGGATGAGGAATGTTCAATTGACATATAATCTGGATAAAGCAACGCTTCAGAAAATAGGTATGAGTAGAGTATCCATTTATTTTCAGGGACAGAATTTATTTACGCTGACTAAATATTCAGGTACTAATCCTGAAATTCAGACAGGGAGTAACAATACGGTCGGGTTTGATGGAGGCTATATGCCAATTTCCAGAAATTTGATTTTGGGATTAAATGTTACGTTTTAATCAATCATAACATAAAGAAGCAAACAAATGAAACGAATATATATAAAAATTGCTACTGCTTTTGTTCTGGGATTGTCCATTACTTCCTGTCAGGAAGGGTTTTTGGAGACAGTGCCACAGGGACAATTCAGTACTGTTGATTTGGAAAATGGTCAGGGTGTAGAGGGCATTTTATTAGGTGCTTATGCCATGATGGATGGATATGGACTGGATGGTCAGTCCGGTTGGAATGGTACCATAGACAATTGGGTATATGGTGGAGTTGTTTCGGATGATGCATATAAAGGTACAGATGCAGGTGATCAACCTGAGCAGTCTTTTTTAGAAGCGTTTGATTTTCAGCCCACGAACCTTCACTTAAGAAATAAATGGAGGTCTGTTTACAAAGGTGTGGCAAGAACAAATGATGTCTTAAATACCCTTAAACAGGCCGATGATGTGTCGGATGCAAGAAGAACGCAAATTATTGCTGAGGCTAGGTTTTTAAGAGCCTTTTTCCATATGGAAGCCAGAAAAATGTGGAGAAGAGTACCTTATATAGATGATAATGTCTTCGATCTGATAGATTTGGAGAGTAGTAAGGTTACAAATGACAAAGAGATTTGGCCTGACATTGAAGCTGATTTTGAAGCTGCAATGAACGCGCTTCCTGAATCCCAAGCGGATGTGGGAAGACCTACGAAATGGGCAGCCCAGGCTTTCCTTGCAAAAGCAAAGATGTACCATGGATGGAACCAGTCCAGTGGTGTAGCGAACACCGCTGTTTTATCCGAAGCAAAAACACTTTTAGATGATATTTTAAACAATGGCCCTTTTGTTTTGACAAATACATTTGAAGAAAATTTCCTTGTGGGAAGAAGGAACAATGAGGAATCCATTTTTGAGATTCAATTTTCTATATCAAGTGCTACTACAGCCGCTGCAAATGAAGGTACCACTTTAAATTACCCTTATACAGATCCATGGGGCTGTTGCGGATTTTACCAGCCTTCTCAAAATTTGGTAAATGCCTACAAAACTACGGCAAATGGTCTGCCTCTTCTGGATACCTTCAATGAAGAAGACGTTAAAAATGACCAGGGATTGGCTTGGAATGATCCTTTTACCGCCTATGAAGATCCCTTAGACCCCAGGTTGGACCATACAGTAGGAAGAAGAGGGATCCTTTATAAAGGGTATAAAATTCATGGGAGCGATTTTATTAGAGACCAAAATTATGCAGGTCCTTATTCACCAATAAAACATGTGGCAGAACCTGAATTTTTCGGCATTGGTGCCAACCCTCGTTTGTCTGCCAACAACTATAGAATCATGCGTTTGGATATGGTGATTCTGTGGCTAGCAGAAGCTGAAGTGGAGTTAGGTAACCTGGAAAGGGCAAGAGAGCTTGTAAATCTAATCAGAGAAAGAGCAGCAAATCCAGAGGGTTTTGTGCCTATGGCCATCCAGGGAGCGGAAAGGAATGACTTTACCATTGTGGAAGGAGAACCTGCTGCTAACTACGTCATTTCTACTTACGATGCCCCCTGGACAGATCAGGATGTAGCAAGAAAAGCTGTAAGAATGGAAACCAGACTTGAATTTGCCATGGAAGGTCACAGGTTCTTTGATTTGCAAAGATGGGGCATTTCCGCGGAAACCATGAACGAATACCTTGACGAGGAAGGCACTAAGAGAACTTATTTAAATAATGCTACTTTCGACAAAGGTGTTCATGAATATTTCCCTGTACCTCTTGAAGCTATTGAAAGGTCTTTTAGGGATGGTTCGCCAACTTTGGTACAGGATCCAGCATTTGATTGATCAATTTTAATTACTGTCGTACGAGATCAAAAACAGGTTGAATAATTTAATCATAGAATAGCACAAAAATAAAGATGGGAAGCTTTTCGGAGCTGTCCCATCTTTTTACTATTGTTGTTTCGACCAAGAAATAACAATGCGCTTCATAAAATACAGCACCCACAGGATATATAAAACACTGCCTCCCAGAAAAATCAGAAATATTGTGAGGCTGTAGTAAACAAGTACCGCCCCGAACACAAAGAAATTAAAAAAGGAAAACAGGGTGCTGAGGGTGGTCCCCGTCAGCAGGTTTTCTATTCGGCGATGGTCCCCGATGCGCTGCATGATATCCCCGGTCATCCGGGTATCGAAGTAGGCGATGGGAAGGTTCATCAGTTTGATAAAAAAGTCGGATACCAGGGAGATATTGATCCGGGTACTCAGGTGAAGCAATATCCAGCTCCGGAACACTTCCACACTTGTCCGCCCGAAAAACAACATCACCTGCGCCATTAGTACCAGGTAGATAAAACCGATATCCTGATTTTGGGTGCCCACATCTACGATGCTCTGGGTCAGAAAGGGAAAAATAAGCTGCAGGAGACTGCCTACCAGCAGCCCGATACAAAGCTGAACCAAGAGGTTTTTATAATTGAACAAATACCGGAACAGAAAGCGAAGGGAGCGCTTGTCGCTGTCTTCCCATTTCAGCTTTTTGAAGTCCGGGGTTACCTCCAACAACAGGGTGATGCCTTCTTTGGTAGCATCATCTGCACCGTTTCCGATCCACCGGGCGATAAATTCAGATTTGGACAGGCGGATTAATCCATAGGAGGGGTCGGAGAGGTAAACTATATCCTTTCCAATCCGGTACACCACCACAAAGTGGTTTTTGTCCCAATGAGCGATTAAG
>Ga0105053_10000019_pt1 | contig 150118 bp, 119 predicted proteins | sample BON01_FD_78093 | JGI IMG/M metagenome (GOLD analysis project Ga0105053, IMG submission 78093) | Freshwater microbial communities from Lake Bonney liftoff mats and glacier meltwater in Antarctica - BON-01 | ecosystem: Environmental > Aquatic > Freshwater > Ice > Glacier meltwater | place: Lake...
AGCCCAATGCCCATTCCGCACTCCACACTCCGCATTCCGCACTCATCCCGCCTTGCTTGGTCTTCCTCCCCCAGCGCCCAACGTCCCGAACCGACTCAAAGCAGGGCGGCTTGAGGAGTGCGGGGTGCGGAATTTGGAGTGCGGAATACAATAGCCAAGCCCAATGCCCATTTCGCACTCCACACTCCGCATTCCGCACTCATCCCGCCCACCCCTCTCTATCCAAACTCCTATAATGTATCGCCTCCACCAAATCCTCTATCCGTATATCCTTGCTCCCCGACAAATCCGCCGCCGTCCTGGCAACCTTCAAAATCCGGTCATACGCCCGCGCCGATAGCTGTAATTTTTCCATCGCCGTTTTCAACAGTGCCAGCCCCGTCGGTGAAAGCTGGTACACATCATGCACCATACGCCCTGGCATCTGCGCATTGCAGTACACGTCGGGCAAATCTTTGACCGTGCTCGCGCTTCCAGCACCCGCGCGCGTATGTCGCGGCTGTTGAGTTGCGGGCGTTCGGTGGTGGTGAGCTCGTCGTAGCTCACGGGCGTCACTTCCACGTGCAGGTTGATGCGGTCGAGCAGGGGGCTAGAGATTTTGGCGACGTAGCGTTTCACCACGCCGGGGCCGCAGACGCATTCTTTGTCGGGGTGGTTGTGGTAGCCGCAGGGGCAGGGGTGCGTTGCATAGTTGTCATATTCAGTTTAGGGCTAAAAAGCCCTCGAATCCTGCATATCCGATGGAATTAAAGACTTTGGGGGATCATCTGAGAAAAGTGAGGCTTGATCGTGGGTTGTCTCAGATGGACGTGGCAAGGATGCTGAAGGTAACTGAGAACACTATAACGGGCTGGGAATTGAATCGAAATCAGCCAACTGCTAGGCTTGACAAAGCGATCATTGCTTTTCTTGAGTACATTCCTTTCTAGGAGGAAAAACACTCTCTTGGAAGACAGTTGTACTTTGCTAGGATGGTTAGTGGGAAAACGCACAAAGAGTTCGCATTCCAAATTGGTTGCGATGCTTCAAATCTGAGATATATTGAGCTTGGGAAGAGAAAGCCACAAGAAAAATTACGCAAGAAAATTCTAGCATTTGCCAAGATATCCACTTTATGAAGACCATGACCAAACACACTTTTGGAGACGCTATCAGTGCTAGGCTTGACAAAGGCATCATTGCTTTTCTTGGGTATGTTCCTTTCTAAAGAAGCGATTACCGTATTGGAAAAGATTGGTACTTTTCATTGCAGGCAGTGGGAAAACGAAAAGGAAGTAGCTGATGAAATCGGTTGTGACGTTTTCAACGTCCAGACACATCACCAAAACAAGGGCGGTTTGGTGATGTGTCTGGACGTTGGGGGAAAGACCAAGCTAGGCGGAATCAATCCTTGTACAGGCAATGCATCATTTTCATATTCGCTTAAACTTACGGACTACTGATATTGTTGTAGTGTCATTTGGTAAATTGTAGTCAAAAAAATGACTGACTTCTAGCAAAGAAGAATCAAAATGAATAATGTACCATTTATTATTTGTCTGATAAGTATCGACAATATTGGAGTCAATGTAAATGACAGAATAAACTGAATCAAAAGACCACATACCCTCAATACCTGTAAGTGGATATTCATCCGCCAAGTAAAAAAAATCCGAATTAAAGGTATATGTAGCATTGACATCTATTGAATCAATAACATTTCCTAAGGAATCAACAAATGGAACCTTTGGGCCGATTTCATGCCATTGCCCTATTAATTTTTCTTCATTAGGAGTCAAATTCAATAAGTTGGGTTCTTCCATATGGAAACATGAGAAAATTATTGGCAGAAGCAAAAAAATTAAATTCATTTTCATATTGAGTTTTAGTTTGGTGAAAGTTTAATTAAGTTAAAAGAACTCATTGTTTGGCTTGATTTAAAGTTTAATTGGTATGCTCCAGGCACAAACGCATTAGTAGGAATATTAATTTCTTGAAAAACATCTTGATCCGTAAAATTTTTATTAAAGACAATCTTTCCGAGAACATCATAAATAATGATGGAAAAGCCTTGTGGATCAGTGTTTTGAACAGAAACAGTTAATTTGTCAACAAATGGGTTGGGGTAAATGGACAAGTGCGTATTGTTTTCAGAAAGGAATTCATAATATTCTTTAATAATTTCATTTCTAGTATAAGACTTTACATTAAATGTGGGCTTTGTTTGATGATGCTCACTGTAAACTTTAAGTGAAGATTTTATATCAAATTTTGTATCAATGCCAAATTGCGTAATTGTTGAATCAAGTATCGTCAAAAAATACAAATACTCAAGGAGAGATATCTTTGTAGAATCTATTTTATTAAATTCAACGTTACCTTGTTGGGTACTAATTATAATGCCAGGCGGTTCTGAAATACAACTATGACAGTCCTGGAGGACTTCAAGGACAACATTTCCACACTTTTTAACTCTTCGGCACCAATTTGGATTTTCGCAATCAAAAATATTTACAGTGTTGATTGACGCATAACTAAATGGGCCGGTAAAAATAAAATAAGAAGGATAAAATGTGCCATTTATAGTAACGTTTTCAAACAAACAACCATTCCCATATTTACATTTAGAAGAAGTATAATAAACAGCATGGTTAGTTAAGGGTGTTCCTATATTAGTTGGCGAGGATGACTGTTGACAAGAGAGTGCACAGTCTATGGGATCAAGAAATATGTCAGTTGTTCCTGTGCCGAACGGAACATTAAATGGACCTTGTACAATTTGATTCGTGATGCTACAGTAAACAGTTACTCTATTACATCCATCCCAAATACGATCAAAAAATCCAGTTTGGATTTGTACATCATTCCCGCATCTTACCCTCTTTTCACACACATAAGAGTTATATGAAACAGCAGGTGGTTTTGTCCCAACTGTGGCAGACTTTACAATTGAACATCCCACGAAGTCAGTAATGGTTACGGTATAAGTGCCTTCAGTCAAATTTTCAAGGTCTTTACTAATCGCCCCATTACTCCAAACGTAAGAATAAGTATGATTTCCCCCAGAAGGATATAAAAAGATTTTTCCAGAAGTAAATCCAATGCAATTATCCCATACATTGGTTATGGCCTGCAAAGAAGCGCATTGACGTATGTGAAAACAGTTCGTGTTACTAGAGCATCCATCAGTCACGGTTACACAATAAGTGCCAAAAAAGTTTAGGCCAGAAACATCTTGCTCGGTGGAACCATTGCTCCAGAGATAATAAAGAGACCCAGATCCACCAACTACCGAAATATCCAAACTGCCTGTCGGAGGAGGGATGGTCATGCTGGTAAGGTTAATTGCAGAAATTGGTGGAATGGTTTCATTTCCTGGTATGTTTGTGCAACAACTAATATTAGCATTTAATACCTGAGTACATCCTGAGGCACTTGTTATTGTCACACTGTAGTATCCGAACTCCAAATTTGAAATATTCATATCAGGTGAGTGGTAACCATTTGGCCCAGACCAATAATAAGTAAGCGGGATTTGAACCCCACTTTTCGTTAATTGAATTGACCCTGAATTATTAATAGGGCTTGAACAAGAGAGGATGTTTTGAATGCTACTTATCCCAATTTGGGTACTATTTATTATATTAAAGCATTTAGTTGAAGAGCAGGCGCTTGCATCGGTAACGGTAACGCAATATTGCCCTGCTCGCAAATTGTTAATATTCTTATCTAAAGAAGAATACCCATTTGGTCCAGACCATTTATATTCATAAGGGTTTGAGCCATTCGTTACAGTTAAATTAATTGCTCCGTCTGCACAATTGCCGAACGAAGAATTGAATACAGCACCAGAAACGGTAAGCAATGGCACCCCTGTTACAGAACCAGTTTTAGTGCATCCAATAGCGTCTGTAACCGAGATGCTATAAATACCAGATGGGTTAATTCCCGCCAAATCTTCAGTTGATTCTGTCCATTGGGGGTCATTGCTCCACATCCATAAATAAGTAAAAGGGGTTGCTCCTCCTGAAACAGTTAAGTCAACTCCAATCACATCACAAAGCCTTATGAAATCCAGTGACATGGTTCGAGATACAGGATAATAAATAGATGCTACCTTTGATGTATTGCATGCATCGGTGACAGTTACAGAATAATAATTAGTAATTCCTACATTTATACTGTTTGTGGTTTGACCCGTACTCCAACTAAAACTAAATGGAGGTTTTCCTCCTTGAATCGAAGCACTTAACACACCACTTCCAGTACAGCTAGGACTTATGGGATTGCCATTTAAAGAAAGTACTAAAGGTTGTACAGTGGTGGGTGAAAAGCAAATAGGGTCACTTTTGCAGCCGTAAGTATCTGTTATACTTAGACAATATGTGCCTGCCGGAATATTATAAAGATCCTCTGTAGTTGCTCCATTGTTCCATTGATAATTATACGGAATCGTTCCTCCAGAAGCTGAAATATCAATAAAGGCATCATTATTTCCTGGAGCACAAAGTGGCCCAATTGTTTCAGTTACAATAATATTTTCACATTGAACAACCGTTACGCTCAAGGTTGCAAAACAATCTGATCCTGCGAATAAAACCTTTACAGTATATATCCCGTGATCACATAAACCAGAAAGATTTTGACTAGTAGAACTAAATCCACTCGGTCCAGTCCATTTAAATGTAAAAGGACCCGCTGTTCCAGTAGCTTCAATTTCGACAGCCCCACTACACGGTGTATTTATGGGAGTTACAGATATGACCTGTATAGTTGAATATACCGTGAAGGGTAAAAGAAAAAAAAGAAGCAATAATGGAGCTTTTGACAGATGTTTCATGGTTTAATGTTTGGGTGTATAAGAAAATTCACGAAGTAATTCTTCAGAGGGTTCTGGATAAAGGTATGTTGAGATGAATCCCTGCAAAGAATTTAAAATTTCTTCACTTTTCTTAATAAATTTTAATTCTTTGCTTTCTAGAATGGAAAATCCATATTTTTTACATTCTCTCAAACGAGTAATTGCTAGTTCAGAGTCTTTATCTGATTGTGCAGCTTCCAGTGCTAAACTATAATAAGAAACTGTCAAGAACAATTTGCAATACAAGGAAAATTTCGAGTTCGGATAATGTTCGACAATATATACTGCGTGTTCAATATCAGATCTGTCTACAAAAACTGAAAAAAATGGATAATATAAAAAATCAGGTCTTGGTTTTTCCTTTAGAAATTGGTATGCAAGTTTATCCTCTCCTGTATAGTTTTTAAAATAAACAATTTGTGTATTCGAATAAGAATTTAATCCTGTTCCTATATAAAAATAAGAAGCTCGAATACTAATTTGGGCAGCTGGATTCAAAGTTGAAATAGGAGGCAAATCATAGGTTGCAGAAAGTATCTGATCAGGTTTGAGTTCAAGGGAATAATCATGGGGGCGTATGCTAAAAGCTTGTTCATTGTGATAATTTAATATTTGTTTTGTGCTATGCCATAAAGAATCTGTGGGATATCGAAATTCTATATCAATGCTACCAACTTTGTTTATCCGCCCTTGGTCAGCAGAAATAGGTAGAACCCTGACCGCATGTGGACTAGAGTTTTTTACCAGAACTTTAACATGAAAGGGGTCAAAAACAAACATAGTGTCATTCTCCAATGTTATCGAAATTGACAAGTCTTGTTCAGACTGTGAATAACATGGTGGCATAGTTATTGCCAATATAAAAATTAAATGCATGTATTTCATAATTGTGTTATTTTTAGTGTCCAGGTGCCTGTTCACGTGATCTTAATAAGTTTTTGTGTCTTGGAATAATCAAATTGGTGGGAATATTGGGATGCATTAATCCAGTATTTGGAAACTTTGGGATTAATCCTCCAGGGGTTAATACGTCACCATGCCCCAAGCCAAACTGGTGTCCTATTTCGTGGGCTACTATTAGGCTTTCAACTATGGGTATACCTATATTAATGGCTTCCTGAATTGTCTCTTTGTAAATGAAGGCATATTCTCCGCCTTGAACCAAATTAGTATTATGAACAAATACACCAGGGATAGCATTTAGATTCAATGTTCTGCCTAGAAACGCACCTTCTTCATGCCTTGCACATGGAGGTATAATGGTAGGAGAGATAAAATTTGGATCCAAATCATTTATAGGACTATCTTGCCATGCAGCCTGAATAAACACAAATTAAAGAACTGATTTTTTGAATGAACCTAAGGTATGCTCTTGCTTAGAAAATACGGTTAAAAATTTTGAATACTTTTCAAATCAACCCTAATTCCTGATGAAGTGCCGATTTGACTGTATGAACGGTAAAATTTTTATTACACAAACTCCAACCTTGTCTTGGCTTTTGCAAGCATCAAAGGCCTAACATCCGCCAACTTCTTCACTTCCATGTAAGGTAGATGAATGACAATTTGCCGAACACCATCCTCATCATACCATTCATCTTCTTCCCCACCCTCGCTGGTACAAATGTAAACAAGGCCAATGTTTTGAAGATTGGCAAAGTGTTCCTGTATATATATGGTGTCGACTTTCTCAGCGACATCCTGGTCAACTACTTTTACAACTACCATATTTGAAATTTTCTACAAAGTTATGGATTCGTAACAAATGATGCAAACTACCGCATGATTGGATTGTAAGGAGGTCTGGGTAAGCGTTCTGCTTCTGGTCGAGCTAAATTCTCCGGGAGAAATGGGTAGAAGTAAAGTTTGATCTGTTCTTGCTTTAGGCATTCTGAGAAGGTGCCTTTGAATTCAATCAAGTAGGAAACCTTGTTTTGGGTCAGGAAGTTGGTTCTGTACCTTCCGAACTCTCCTTTGCTGGTAACGCCATATTTCCACACCTCTCCAGCTAAAAGGTAGTAGGTAGAATGCCCGCTGTGTAAACATGGATACCACCCATTCATTGATGCGAGTAGAGCATATTGCTCAGAATCATCAATCTCCTTTAACCTCTTTTCAAGCTTTGCTTGGGCTTCTGGACTCAACTTTGGAGCTTCGTACTCACCAGTATTGTAAATCTTAAAAACAAGGACACCGAAGAAAAGGAGTATCGTCCCTCCAAGTAACAGGAGTGGAAGTATTGATTGAGATTTGGTATCTCTGTGTTTTGTTTGTGGTCTGTCGGCTCCCATATTATGACGCTGACTTGTGAGCAATTACAAGGTTAGATTCTTGAACAATTATGTTGTGTTTCCAAATTTTGGTAACTTTCAAACAAAATTATACCTAATAAGTATATTTTCAAAATAAATCTTTTCATAAAATACTGTTTGGGTATATTTTTATATAGATGGAGCAAAATCTGATTGACCAATGCATACGTTTGAAAAAGCTCATTAAGGCATTGAACCTTAATCAGATAGAGTTTGCTAAGAGCCTGGGGATGTCTCAGCCGAATATCAGTAGAATGGTGAATGGCGACAGCAGAGTATCTGCTGAGGTGCTAAGTCGTATAGCAACCAGTTATATGGATGTGAACCTTCACTGGGTGTTGACTGGCGATGGAGAAGTTTTCCTGGGTCAAGAAGAAAAGACTTCTTTTGAGATCACTGATTCAGTTGAATCCTCTGGCAACATAGGCAAAGGCAGGCTGGAAGATTTGGAAGAGCGGATGGGACAATTGGAAAAGACCCTAGGCCAATTGGTCAAGTATATTAACCCTCCAAAGTAAAGGGTCACATTCCAAACTGTCTGTCAGATGTTCAGTGCTATAAAAATGAACGAGCCAGGACATCTTCCGACACCAAGCAAGGCGGCAATCATTTCAGTTGTTTAAGGTTTTTGTTGTTTAACAAAGACTTCATCTGGGTGATAGCAATTTTATTAAGTTGTGTCAGCCTTTCGGACTGGGTTAAGCCTTGATGAATGAGCACTGCATTAATGCTTTCCAAGTTGCTTAGCACAACTAGCTGTTCAATGGTTGCGGCATCTCTTATGTTTCCCTTTGCATCAGGATTATTTTCTCTCCAATGTTTAGCTGTTATCCCAAACAATGCCATATTTAGCAAGTCAGCTTCGTCGGAATATACAAAATTTATTTTCGCTTTTGGCAAGGCGGGTGGGATGAGATTTTCCTTGATAGCGTCCGTATGGATCCTATAATTTACTTTGGCTAATGTCCTTTGAAGGTTCCATTCCAACTGGTTTCTATTGGCATCCTCCTCCTTTAAGCGTTGAAATTCTTTGATTACATAGAGTTTGAATTCTATGGAAATCCAGGACGCGAATTCGAGGGCGATATCTTTATGTGCAAAAGTTCCACCATAACGACCTGCTTTTGAGATAAGCCCAATTGCATTAGTAGACTCTATCCACTTTTTTGGAGTCATCACAAAACTGTTCAACCCAGCCTGTTTCCTAAACCCGTCGAATTCGACGGGTTTAAAACCAGGATTATAAATGCTCTCCCAAAAACCAAGTAATTCGATGGTATTGCGATTTCGCATCCAGTTCTTGATGATGTCATCTGTATTTTGGGCTTCTTTAAACCTCGCAATATCGGTCAGTGAGATAAAATCCAATTGTTCAACAGAAAATACGGAAATTTCTACTCCGCTTACCTGTAGTTTGATGCTTTTGGCCATAGTAAATAACTTTTTTCGTTAAATTAGTTTTTGTCTTGCATACTTTTTTTCCGCCTTGCTTGGTGTTCACCCACCCTCAGCCCCAAACACCTCGAACCAACACCACGCAGAACGACACTTCAACAATCGTAATCATGTACTCGCGCCGATCGTCAACCAAAAAATAGCCAAGCCCGAAGCCATTCCACACTCCACACTCCCAATTCCGCACTCCCTCACCCCGCCCACCCCTCCCGATCCAAACTCCTGTAATGTATCGCCTCCGCCAAATCCTCTATCCGTATATCCTTGCTCCCCGACAAATCCGCCGCCGTCCTGGCAACCTTCAAAATCCGGTCATACGCCCGCGCCGATAGCTGTAATTTTTCCATCGCCGTTTTCAGCAGCGCAAGCCCGGTCGGTGTAAGCTGACACACATCGTGCACCATACGCCCTGGCATTTGCGCATTGCAATACACATCCGGTAAATCCTTGAAGCGTTCGGCTTGTATCGCCCGAGCTTCCAGCACCCGCGCGCGTATGTCGCGGCTGTTGAGTTGCGGGCGTTCGGTGGTGGTGAGCTCGTCGTAGCTCACGGGTGTCACTTCCACGTGCAGGTCGATGCGGTCGAGCAGGGGGCCGGATATTTTGGCGACGTAGCGTTTCACCACGCCGGGGCCGCAGACGCAGTCTTTTTCGGGGTGGTTGTGGTAGCCGCAGGGGCAGGGGTTCATGGAAGCTATCAACATAAAACTTGCGGGATAATCCACCGATATTTTGGCGCGGCTGATGGTGACCCGCCGCTCTTCCATGGGTTGGCGCAGCACTTCCAGCACCTGGCGTTTGAATTCCGGCAATTCATCAAGGAACAGCACGCCGTTGTGTGCCAAGCTGATCTCGCCGGGCATGGGGTCGGAGCCACCACCTACAAGGGCCACGTCGCTGATGGTATGGTGCGGGGCGCGGAAGGGGCGGTTGGTGACCAAGGCGGCATTTTTGGGCAGCATACCCGAGACCGAGTGGATTTTGGTGGTTTCCAGTGCTTCGTGTAGTGTCAGTGGCGGCAGTATGGTGGGCAAGCGCCGCGCCAGCATGGTTTTGCCTGCGCCGGGCGGGCCAATGAGTATCACGTTATGCCCGCCTGCTGCGGAAAGTTCCAGCGCGCGTTTGATGTTTTCCTGCCCTTTCACGTCCTCAAAATCCACATCATACGCCTCGGTTTTTCCGGCGAATTCCTCGCGGGTGTTGACCACCAGGGGTTTGATCTCAGAAAAGCCGCCGAGCACATCAATGGCATCTTGCAGGCTTTCGACACCATATATATCAATGTCATTCACGATGGCGGCCTCTCGGGCATTGGCAGCGGGCAAAATTAGGCCCTTGAACTTTTCCTTGCGCGCCTGAATGGAAATAGGCAGTGCGCCTTTGATGGGCCGCAGCGAACCATCGAGCGAGAGTTCGCCCATGATGAAATACTGGTCGAGGCCATCGGGCGGAATGAGGCCCGCGCCCGCCATCATGCCCAGTGCAATGGGCAGGTCGTAGGCCGAGCCTTCTTTGCGGATGTCGGCAGGTGCCAGGTTGATGATGGTTTTGAGGCGCTGGGTACGGTACCCGGAGTTTTTTACCGCCGCCTCAATGCGTGAGAGGCTTTCCCGAACGGCGCTGTCGGGCAGCCCGACGATGTAAACAGCAACGCCATCCGTGTTGCCCATGGCACCGCCGACGTTGGTTTCAATGGTAATGGTACGCGCATCCACGCCGTAAACGGCGGCGGCGTAAGTTTTCACAAGCATAGGGTAATTTGGTTTGAAGCGTGAAATGAAGTTTTGATTAATATAAAGATAAGGGGGATTTTGGGAGAATGCAAATGTTTTTTGCGAGAACAGGCTTATGATTTTATGATTTCATTAAAAAGGTTTTGGGTTTGATGCTGCTTCGGCACCTGTTTAATACACGTCGCCCTTGATGAAAAATCACCAAGGGCGAACGGGCATCGATTTCTAAGCTAGGATTACTGTTATGACGAATAAGTGCTTCTACAGCTTCATAATTCGTTTGGTTACAACTTGGTCTCATCTTTAGAAACCCTGATAACAATTATACCTGCAGGCAAATCGTGAAGACTAATTTGATGAAATCCGTTGGAAGTTTTTTGGTTCGGCACAAGTTTTCCAAAATTTCGTGTTTTTAAATGAATTATTCATCATCTGTTACACCCGTTGGGCAACACTGGTAACGCACTGCAAATTGATATTCTTCACCGGAAAAGGGGCCTGATGGAAAACGCGTAAAATCAATTTGGTAAATCCGCGGACTAGTGCCTTCGCCACAGGTAGTAATATGAGACGAAGCATAGGCCAGTGCCTGGTTGATAATGTTGTTTTGCTGCTGTGGGGTTACATAGCCATTGGCATCCGTAAAATTAAAGACGCTAAATTGTGGAATACCAAAAAATACGGCCATGCCTCCTGCTTCGCAATTCGGGGAAATTGTATTGCCAAGAATGCAGTCGTTCGCAATCCGATCTAGTTCACCCCATTTCCAACCAGTTGTAAATGCACTGGTATTAATTGGCCTTTTTGTAGCTAATCCCAGGTAATGCACGGTTTGGCGGTTTCCACAAGGGTCAAAAGGCTCTAAATCACGGTCGGTGGCCAGGCCATTGTTTGCTGCTTCGTTATTCGAAGCGGTAACTTGGCTTTCTTTCTGGCAGGCAGAAGCGCAAATCATCAAGAATGCCGCGAACATGGTTGAAATTAATAAATGCTTTTTCATTGCGTAATGTGTTTTAATTGTGAAAAACGTTCTTTTAAACGTGCCTGCTTTTTAGCTGACAGTTCAAAAGTCTTACTTCTCTTTTCGCTGGCCTATAACACACTATTTGCCTTTTTATACAAAAAAAGGGCTTTAAAAGGCCGAATTTTCCTGTGAAAACCCCATAGCAGGTGACTAAGCACTTTTTCCCCTTTGAAATTTGTAACAGGAACCGCAGTTTTTTCTGGAATGGGGCAATTGAATGGATTGTAGTTGTTAAAATTGTCGATCAAAAAAGTGCATAAAAAAAGCGAAACCAGCCTTCCGACTGATTTCGCTTTCAAAAAATATTGTTGGAACAGTAATGCTACTTACTCGCCGCTTCCAGAAACCACTTCGAAGTCCACTTCTGTGTGTACTTCCGGGTGGAATTTGATGGTCACTTTGTATTCGCCGAGTTCCTTCACCTCTTCCGGCATCTCAATGATGCGTTTGTCGATGTCAACACCAGCGTCAGCGAGTGCTTTGGCGATGTGTTGGCTGGTGACAGAACCGAAAAGGCGGCCGGTATCGCCCGCTTTTGCGCTGATTTTGAGTGTTACGCCTTTCAGCTTTGCGGCTTCTACTTGGAAAGCAGCGATAATAGCGCCTTCTTTTTTGCCAGCTTGTTTTTTCAAACCTTCAAGGCGGGCAAGGTTAGGCTTGTTGGCAACAATGCCCAAGCCTTTGGGGATCAGGAAGTTGCGTCCGTAGCCGTCTTTTACTTTGACGACTTCGTGTTTTGCGCCTACCTTTTCAATATGATCGAGCAGAATGATATTCATTGGAAACTAATTTGATAATTAATTAATTTGATAATTTGATAATTGCCAGTACTTGGTCATCAGGACTACAACTGAAATGAGCGAATGAATAATTATCAAATTATCACATTCCCCAATTATCACATTAACCTTTATTTCATCAAGTCGGCCACGAAAGGCAGGATAGCCAAGTGACGGGCACGTTTTACGGCAGAAGAAACGCGGCGCTGGTACTTGAGGCTATTGCCTGTGATACGGCGTGGCAGCAGTTTGCCCTGTTCGTTGATGAATTGAAGGAGGAAATCGGAATCTTTGTAATCAATGTACTTGATTCCGAATTTGCGGAAACGGCAATATTTTTTGTTCCGAAGCCCAATTTTTGGGTTGCTGAGGAACTTTACATCTTCTCTTGAAGCAGCCATCTTTCTATTGTTGTTGAAAGTGAATGTTAGTGGTGAATGTCGGTGATTTAAGCGTCAAGGTCGATTACTTCCGGAGCGGAAACTGTTTCTTCTTCAGGAACTACGACTTTTTTGGCGGCGATTACCGGCGGTGGCGGCGGCGCGGTCTCTACAGCCGCAGGATCCGTCTTCTTACGCGAGCCGATCCGGCCGCTACGCTTGTCATCGTTGTACTTCACCCCGAACTTGTCCAATTTTACCGTGAGGTAGCGGAGCAAGCGCTCGTTGCGCTTCATGTTTAGTTCGAACTTCACCAACCAGTCGGCAGCTTCCGTTCCAAACTCGATGCAGTAAAAAACACCCGTAGAGCGTTTGTTAATAGAATAGGCCAATTGTCGGAGGCCCGTCTCATCCACATGAACGATTGTTGCACCAAAATGCTTCAAATCTTTCTGGATGTGTTCCGCTGTCGCTTTTACTTCATCGCCCGACAGGACTGGATCTACGATGAAGGTGACTTCGTAATGTCTCATTATGAGTCTGTTATGTGAAAAATAAAGAACGTTTGTAAAAAACGGACGCAAAAGTACCATAAGATACCGAAATATACAAGTATCGTGGAAAAAGGTTTCATGGTTAAAAGGTTTCATGGTTAAGGGTTCCTAAGTTTGGCATTTGCATAAAGGGGTTTCATGGTTTCATGGATGTTCTTCAGTTTGGCATTTGAATAAGCATGGGCTAAGCAAATGCGCGTTCTTTCGACACGGTATGCAATGCGTTCGTTCCCTTACCTCGAGTTGTATTAAGCATCCGCTCACGTAAAAAGGGGAAGTAGTATATGCTGCTGCTGCATTTGTGCTTTCAGCGCCCTACACGTGGACGGATGCCTACAGCACGACAACTCAGGATAAGGGAATGAAGGTTTCCATCAAAGATAGTCCCGAGGATATTAAAGCAGCAGCCTCCTTGGCTAAGAAACAAACCAATGCCAAGCGAATGAACCCTTAACCATGAAACCTTTTGAAACCCTGAAACCCTGAAACCCCTTTAAAAGTACATGTCAGTGATTTCCTTTTCAAACTTCTTCATTATAACCCTCCGCTTCAATTTGAGGGTAGGCGTGAGCTCGCCATCGGAGCCATCTGCCTTTACGGGTTCCCAGACATCGGGCAGCAGGGCGAATTTTTTTACCTGCTCGGCATGCCCGAAATGGGGATTCACCCGATCTACGAGCATTTGGTAGCGATGCAGCACTTTCGGATTTTTGATGGCATCGGCTACACCTGACCAGGGAATGCTGTTTTTTTCGCACCAGTTGCGCAGGCCGTCGGCAGAAGGGACGAGCAAGGCTGATACAAATTTCAGGTTTTCACCCACCACCATGGCCTGTTCCACGAGGTAATGCTCCTTGAAAATGGACTCGATCGGGGTGGGCGCCACGTATTTGCCGCCGCTGGTTTTGAGCAGCTCTTTTTTACGGTCGGTTATTTTCAAAAAGATTGCGCCATCGGGACCGGGAACCAGCATTCCGATATCACCCGTTGCCAACCAACGCTCGCCGTCGATATCGCGGATCACTTCTGCTGTTTTTTCGGGTTGTTTGTAATACCCGTCCATAATGCCCGGACCCTTCGCGAGAATCTCCCCTTCGCCGGGCCGGTACACGGGATCTGCTTCAATATGCAGCGTCACGCCGTCCAATATGGTACCAACCGAGCCAAGCCATGCGGGGGTGTTGAAGCCGTTGAATGTCAGGGCCGGGGCCGCTTCGGTAAGTCCATAGCCCTCCCTGACGGGTATGCCAGCCGCATTAAATACGCGCATGATCTTGAGCGGGCAGGCACTCGCGCCACTGATGATGCCTTGCAGTTGCCCGCCGAGGGCAGCGCGCCATTTTGAAAAAATCAGTTTTTGGTAAATCGACCATTTAAGTGCTTTCAAGCCCGTAAATTTTTTGTCTAAATCCCAGGACTCCGCCATGGCCATGGCCCCGAAAAACAACAATCGTTTCAGCCCCTTGAGGGAGTTGCCGGTGTTGTAAATCTTTTCAAAAACCTTTTCCAGCAGTCGGGGCACGGTGGTGAAAAAGTGCGGCTGAATGGCTTTTAAATCGCCGTCTTCACCACCCAGTTTATCTGGCGTAGAAAATGACACGCTGGCACCATAAGCCGTGAAGGCGTACACCGCAGCGCGCTCAAACACATGGCTGACCGGTAAAAAACTCAGTATTCTTTGGCCTGGTTTAATGGCTATTAAGCTGCGCAGGGCCTCTACATTGAAAGCAATATTGCGGTGTGACAACATCACGCCTTTGGGATTGCCTGTCGTGCCAGAGGTATAAATGATGGTCGCCAAGTCTTCAGGTTTAATACCTGCCTTGATTTTTTCAACTTCAGAAAAATCGCTGTCGGCCGCAGCCAGCAGGCTGGTCCAGTTGCGGGCAGCCGGATGCTCATAAAAAGTGAACAGTTCCTTGAGTGCTGGCGTCTTTTCTTTGGCGGCCATTACTTTATCGTACAAATCGCCTTCCCCGACAATGCAGTATTTCGCTTCCGACTCGTTGAGGATGTATTCGTATTCGCGGGAACTGATGGTGGGATACATGGGTATGTTTTGCACACCAATTTGCAGCATGGCATAATCCAGCGCTATCCATTCTGATTGGGTTTGATACACCACCGTGGCTACTTTATCACCAGGCCGCAGTCCCATATCCAGCAAGCCCTTGCTGGCCCGGTTGACAAGGGTCACCATTTCCGCCGTGGAATAGTAAACCCACTGACCATCTACTTTGCGGCCAAAAGCTTTGTCAAGGGGATGCTGGTTTAGTTGATCGTACAAATAATCAAATAGGCGCTTATCGTATGTCATAGAAGAGAGTTTAGTTCGATTGAAACGAATATTTCAGAATGGCGTTAAGATACAGACAAAACATTTTGTCAGAAAAATGAGCAAACGGCCTCTGGGTCAACGTTGGTTGAAATTCGGTCAAATATATTGTCAGTGTTGCTTTTTTAAGGCAGCATGTCGCAGGTATTTTAAAAACTTAGCAATAATTTGGGAAAATAGTTAAAAAACAGGGGGCTTGCAGAACAAAAACAAGGCGTTTGTTTTTAAAACAAATAATTTTTTTATAAAAACCTGTAAATCATACTTGGATAAGTGGATAAAAAGTGCCAACTTTGTAGCTTGTTAGGGAAAGCACCTTTTTCTAGCCGATATCTCGTCGGCCTTCCTCAGAAAAAGGAAATTAGTCAAACGTTTTTGTGATACTGGAGTATTGATGGCAGTGTTTGCACATCGATAAGGGTTCTGTCACGCAATTGCAGCGAACTATACTGTAGTGCCGCTGTTAAAAGGACATAACGCAGTTTTTCCCACGTTAACCGCGTGGAGGAATCGTCGCCCCATCGACCCAACTTGTTTGAAAACGATTGTGATCATATATAAACAGCAGCAGCATGAGCATGGACAATCAACAACCGCAACCACTTAAACTGGTTTTCAGAGGCCGCCTCGACTTCGGATCGCAACGCACCTATGACTTGGTGCTAAAGCATTGGCAGACGCGCATGGAAACGTACTTCAAAACACAAGTACTTTTCACGGCTGAAGAAGTATTCATGCCCGAAGATTTTTCGCTCAATGTGCCACAGCAAACGCTGATGAGTACCCAAAAACACTGGCGCAACACCACTTCGCTGCTCAAAGAAGTAGCACAGTACGCCCTTGCTGGCAATGTCGGTGCCTGGTGGGTGCAGAACGGCCAGATTTTGGGCGAGTACCAAATTGAGCCCAAAACAAATAAAACGGTTGTTGCGGAGTTCATCCGCGGTCGGGAGCTGGTGAAACAAGGCGGCATGGAGCAGGCTACCGAAGCCCTCAGCAATGCTATTGAGAAATATTCACGCCACGCCGCCGCTTACGAGCGCCGGGGCTATGTGAACTACAAACTCAAAAATTACAACGACGCGCTGCACGATTTCTCAAAAAGCATCTCCATCAACCCACTGGCACCGGAGCCGTACTACGGCCGCGGCAAAGTGATGATGATAAAGAACGAATGGGAAAGTGCCGTACCTGATTTTGACAAAACCATCAAAGGTGCCTTGGCGGTGCAGCCGATCCACTGGCTGGCACGCTTGCGCAAAAGCGAATGCCTGTTCCACGCCAAGCGCTACGCAGAAGCCATCCCGGAATTGAAATTCTACATTCAGCGGAAGTTTCATGGGAATGACCCGAACCTGCCTTTTAAAGCGAAGGCGGAGTTTTTGTTGGCGGAATGTGTGAAGATGCAGAAGGCTGGTTGATACGGCATTTTTTTATAGAAAATGGGAAAAGCTCGTCTGAATGGACGGGCTTTTTTTATGTATATTACATTCCAATTTTGAAAAATAATTGTCATTTTTAATTTTTTACTTGCATATATGCCGGTTTACAATACCTTTGCTGCATGGCTCCTTCTAATTGGAACGATAAGGTCAAGCGTTTGCTCAAATCAGAGCTTGTTCGGCGAGGAATTTCCTACGAACAGCTTGTTGATTTATTGGCAGACATCGGCGTGGAAGAAACCAAGGCCAGCATAGACAGTAAAATGTCGAGAGGGACTTTCAGTGCTGCATTCCTTATTCAATGCCTTAGTTCTATCGGATGTAAATCATTTTGCCCCGACATATCTGCCGACATGGTGGAAGAACCTAGACTCGTGTACAAACCAAAGCGAAAAATAGCTACTCATGACATACAAGAATAAAAAAACTGGCCTGAATTATATTCCAATCTCATCGCAGGACGCAGGTTTGAATGGCATGGACTATACCGTTGTCAGCCTCTTTTCCGGGGCTGGGGGTTTAGATATAGGATTGGAACAAGCGGGCTTTAGGACCGTAGTTTGTGTTGAAAATGATTTGAATTGTAGGACTACACTTAGGCACAATCGCCCAGAATGGCTATTGTTTGACAGCCCATTAAAAACCAGTGCGGGGAACATGACAGCTCGGGTTCCCGGTGATATTCGTGACATTGGCGTAACAGAACTCCTTGAAGCCTCGGGCTTGCAAAAAGGTAAGGTTGCCCTAGTGGTAGGCGGAGCACCATGCCAACCTTTTAGTAACATCGGTAAAAAGCAAGGCCAAGATGATGAAAAAAATGGCGACTTGTTCTTGGAATTTGTTCGAATGGTCAAAGGCATCAATCCGGAAGCTTTCATCTTTGAAAATGTCGCTGGAATAACTCAAAGCAAGCATTCAAACGTGCTTCAATACATGTTTGATCAATTTAAGGGTTCTGGTTACGGGCTTTCCTATTCGTTGCTAAACGCTGCGGACTATGGAGTCCCCCAACGCCGCGAAAGATTTATCCTTATTGGTATTAGAGACGTTGAAAGCCCTGCATTCCCACTTCCGACACATTCAAAAGATGCAAAAAGCCGGGAGCAATTTTCCTTAGAATTGAATCATCGCCCACAATATCAACCTGAAAGGTGGGTAACGGTACAACAGGCTTTTGACAAACTGCCTACCAACTATAAAACTCGAGACGACTATGCCGTAATGGGGGTTTCTCCCATTGTTGAAAAGCGTATGACGTATATAGAACAGGGGAAAAACTTCAAAGTACTGCCCATGGAACTGCGGCCAAATTGCTGGAAAACAGGGAAGCATCAAGGCAATGACACCTTTGGGCGTATAATCGCAGACTACCCTTCTGTAACCATAAGAACCGCTGCCTACAATTGTGCAAAAGGCATGTATATCCATCCTTTTGAAAACAGAGGCTTGAACACAATCGAGATGGCAGCGCTTCAGGATTTTCCAATTGACTGGGAGTTCAAAACTTATGGCCGTCCAAAGGTAACACTGGTAAGTGGCGGCAAGCAAATTGGAAATGCTGTCCCACCTGGTCTCGCAAAGGCTCTGGGCCTGGCGCTTAGAAAACAAATTTCGGCTAACTTAGAATTGAGGAAAACGCTAGATCAGCTTGTTGAAGCGTATTAACTTCAAAAACTTCATCTACCGCAGCTTGCGGCAAGCTAAAAACCGTCGTCAAGGAATGCGTTGCGACCGTTTTTAATGCGTTTCTATCTGCTTTTGAAATTTTGGTAGCCAAGGCAAAGTATTTCAAGCCTTTGGGAGAAGTTATCCATTCCCTTGTTTGCAAATGGGCATAAAGTGCTTTCAATAAGCTTCCTTCATGCGAAATTTGGAGCCGCCTGTCAGGGCGCAAGGATGTTTTTACGGATATAAATCCTTCTATTTGTTCAAAAGTGCATTTGCTGATGAAATTTTGATAAACACTCCTAAGGAAGCCCAATATTTCCGGCGTAAGCTCCTTTATTTCAGCAACACCTTTCAGGATTTCTTGCGCCAATTCGCGGTTGATAATTACAAAATCTGGGTTAGATGTGATTAGCTGAACTCCAGAGACCTCAGAAACTTTGTTTTTCAGGTCTACAATTAGGCTACTTAATCGCTGTTCGTACAAGGTTGAAACATCGAATTGGGTAATATTAGGCAGCAAGATTGCAAGGTGGCTATTCGGGTTATTACAAAAATGATTCCAGGCGGAAATTGCCAGCAGCCACTCATACCAATCACCATGCACATTGCTCATCGCCCCTGTGGTGATCCTTTTATCTGTTTTTTTAACCTCCGCATCAAAAGCTGTAAATAAGCTAGAAAAGGATTTTTGCGCGCTCGGTAGTTGCCCTTCAAGGAGTGTACAGAAGGCTACATCTTTGATGACCCGAGATTTTCCCGTATTGAGTAGCCTGATGTAAGGCATGAATTTGGGTTTTATTGTTTGTGTGGCAAAGCTAAATCAATTGAATCACATCATTTTTTCTATTTACAAACAGTCCTTTCAAATGAATTAAATTATGAAGCTTTCTGTTTTTATTTTAGCTGTCATCTTCCCTGCCCTAGTTTCAGCTCAGCAAATTATTTACGTCAAATATGACGCAATAGGCGATAATAATGGCATTTCATGGCAAAACGCTTTTACCCAACTTCAACCAGCATTACAAAACGCCCAATACGGCGACCAAATTTGGGTAGCAGCAGGAACCTACCTTCCAACGGTTGGCACTGACAGAAATAGCACATTTTTTCTGCCCAAAGGCGTAAGCCTTTGGGGTGGATTCAGTGGAATAGAATCGACCATTTTACAACGAAACATAAGCATAAATCTAACTGTATTTAGTGGCGATATTGGCATTTCAGGTGCGTATCATGATAATGTTTACCATGTTGTTTCTATCCTTGGGGGAGATTACCTCACGATTATAGATGGATTTAGCATAAGGCTTGGGAATGCAGACGGACTTGATGAAGGAGGGTTACTTTCCAGAGGATAGGGGAGGAGGCGCCTATTCGGATGTGACAATAGATCGATGTTACTTTCTTGGGAACAAAACTGGAGCAGCTTCAATAGCAGGTGCATATTATTATCGCGGGTTTGGGAATAACCTTGTAAAAAACATGAATACTGTAACAAATTCAGTATTCATGTTCAATGATGGTGCCATTGCTGCTTTGGCTGGAAAACCGGGCATTTCAAACACAAGAATAGCAAATTGTTCCTTTTACAAAAACGGAGAGAACCCATTTTAAAATATTGGGGATCGGAAAACAACCCAATTGATTTGGACATGAAAATGCAATTTCTCAATTGTGTAATTTGGGAGCCTCAAACAGCAGGAGCCCATCGTGTTTTTTTCAACAACGACCCCGCCAATTTTTCAGTAAACGATTACCAGGTCGAACATTCTTTGGTACATCTCCAATCATGTGCTTACAATGGATTTGATCCGTGTGACCAAGGTATGATTTATGGCCAATGGCCAGACTTCTTTGACGCTGAATTCGGCAATACACTTGAAGTCTATCCAGGTTCACATGTCCACAACAAAGGGAATAACCTTGTAACTGATACATTTGGGCTCACAAAAGATCATTTGGGTAACCCAAGAATCTGTGGGGACACCGTTGACATGGGGGCTTATGAAATCCAATTATTATGTACAACAAGTAGTAATGAGCCTGTTGCCTCAACCCTGCCATTTGAAATTCGATTATTACAAAATCCTGTTTATGCCCGTGAGCCAATTAGATTGGAAATATTTTCTACCGTACGCACTAATGTACACATGCAATTTTTTGATGTTTCAGGGCGTGTACTCTGGCAAACGAACAAAAAGCTTTTTGCAGGCGTGCCAGAGATTTTGGAGATTTCTAGCCAGGAGTCAATGCTTGGCCTATATTTTCTTACATCAACTGACGAACAAGGGCACCGAAAAACAGAAAAAGTAATTATTCAATAGTTAAGCAGCCAAACCTCAACTCCATTCGTTCCGCCTACGCCGGAACGATCCAAAAGCCGCCCGGCAGCACTTCATGCTCGCCGGGCGGCTTTTTTCTTCCACCTTTTTGCTACTTTTGCGCCTCTTTTGCCAAAAACATGGCTAACTGATTCTTTTTGATACGATACAACATGAATAACCGCGACAATCTCCTCGGCGTAATTGGCACCATATACCGTTGGAGAAAGGCTATCTTATATACTTGCGCCCTTACTTTGATCGGTAGTATTGCTTTGGCATTATGGATGCCCAATTATTACAAATCTACCACGACGTTTTATCCTTCCAGCCCAGAATTGACCAAACCTGAAGTCATTTTTGGCTCTTCGAGCAAAATAGCCGACTATTTCGGTTCCGACCGCGATCTCGACCATTTACTGCAAATTGCCTACGGCAATGAGGTTATAGACTATATTGTGTCGCGCTTTGCTTTGTATCAACATTACGATATCGACTCCAGCAGCCACGAGGGACTATTCTGGGTGCGGGAAACCTTCCGGGGTGTTTACGTGGTGCAGAAAAATAAAAATGACGCCATCGAGCTGAGTATTGAAGATATAGATCCGCAACTGGCCGCCGACATGGCCAATGCTGCCCGGGACCGAATCAATTTTATCTCACAAGAAATAATACGGAAAAACCAGGGAACGCTTTTGGCGACTTTTGAGGACAACGTTTCCCGTAAACAATTGTATATCGCCCAACTGGGCGACAGTCTCCGCTACCTGCAAGCCCGCTATGGCATCTACAGCATCGGCGAGCAGGGCGACAGGCTCACCAACGACCTGGCCACTGCCGAATCGGAAGTGCTGCGGGGCAAAGCCCGACTGGAGGTGTTGGACAACAACCCGCTGATCCCAAAGGACACCATCGCCTACATCCGTGCCAACCTGCGGGCCTACGAAAAAACCCTCCAAAAGCTGAACGCCCCCAACAAGCAAGGCGACAACTTTTCCGCCAAAAACTTCAACGAAGGGTTACCGCTTGTTACGGTCATTGCCGATCTGCACTTTCAGGCACGGCGGCAGTTGAGCTACGACCTGGAGCGGTTTAGCCAAATCAAAGCCGCCTACAATACCGACATTCCAGCCTTGCAAACATTGTCGAAAGCGGAAGTGCCCATCATGAAAAGCCGCCCTAAACGCACCGTGATTGTCATTTCCGCCACCATTGCTGCTTTTCTGTTCGCCTTGTTTGCAGCCCTGCTGGCCGAGGCTTACCGGGATATAGACTGGAAGCAAGTGCGGAGCTCATAAATATGCGTCATTCCGAATTTTCAGGATTTATTCATGTTTTTAACGGGAGGCGTTAGAAGTGGGGGCGAACTTGTCACAACTCATTCGTCAGACCACGAAAAGTGGTCGGACGAGGACCCTCTGGTCTGACGATTTTTCATCGTCCGACCAATAAATATAACAAACGCCAGACCGCCGCCTCGTTCCTGCCCTATAAATTAGCGACGATACAACGCCTATTCATATGAACCAACTAACACGCATATTTGCCACACCCAAAGGCCACCCGCAAGGATGGCTGGTTGGCATGTTTGCGTTGGTTACGGTTGTTTCTATCCTGGCGGGTATTTATTTGGAAGCCTGGTGGATAGCCCTGACACCCGCCGCGCTTTTGGTGGTCTGGTTAACTTTGGTGGACATGCAAAAGGTGTTTTTCCTGATGATGGGCACCATTCCGCTCTCCATGGAACAGTCATTGCCCGGTGGTTTTGCGACTGATTTACCTTCCGAGCAGTTCATGTGGATCCTTACCCTGGCAGGCATTGGCTGGTTTTTAATGAACTGGCGCACCGTAGACGCCCGCTTTTTAAAACACCCTATTACCCTGGTGTTGTTGGTGCATTTGGCTTGGATTGTGGTGACCATGGCTGCTTCGGAGAACTTTACTATATCCTTTAAATATACCCTGGCCAAAGGCTGGTACTTCATCGCATTTTACTTTCTGGGCGCGCGGTTTTTGAATGAAGCGCGCGATTTCAAACGCTTGTTATGGTGGTTTTTTGTGCCGCTGATGTATGCTATGACCACGGTGGTGGTACGCCATGCCGCCAAAGGATTTACGTTTGAGGATGTGGGTTTTGTGATGTGGCCACATTTTCGCAACCACGTGATGTACGCCTGTTTACTGGCAATTTTCCTGCCTTTTGTCTGGTATGGCACGTATTGGTACCGGCGTTTTTCCTGGCAATGGTGGCTCTTGGCGCTGGGCATATTATACCTGTTGTTTGCCATTAATGTGGCCTATACACGGGCTGCTTATGTTGCTTTGCTGGCGGCCGTGGGTATGTACTGGGCGCTGCGCTTCCGCATGTTGAAAGTGGCCCTGGTTGCCGTTGCCCTCGGGTTTACTTTGTTGATCGGTTTTCTCGGCACCCGCGACAACTGGCTGATGTTTGCGCCTGACTACGAAAAAACGATCAGCCACAAACGCTTCGACAACCTGCTGGAGGCCACGACCAAGTTGGAAGATATTTCCACCATGGAGAGGGTGTATCGTTGGGTAGCGGCCTCGTATATGATTCGGGAAAAACCTTGGACAGGCTTCGGCCCGGGCACTTTTTATTCCCACTATCAAAACTATACCGTATCCAAGTTCAAGACTTATGTCAGTGACAACCCTGAGCACTCGGGCATTCACAACTACTATTTGATGGTGCTCGTGGAGCAAGGCGTTCCAGGCCTGATTTTTTACCTGCTTTTTTGTGTGGTGGTCATGCTAAAAGGGGAAGAAATATTTCATCGCACCTCCGACAAAAGCCGCCGCCGCACCCTGGTAGCCGCGGTGCTGTGTTTTTGCCTCACCAACCTCCTGATGCTGATGAACGATTTTGTGGAAACCGACAAAATCGGCTCGCTGTTTATCCTTTCGGTGGCAATTATCGTGAATGTGGATTTGAAAAATAAGGACGAGGCTGGGTAACTAATCCTCCTCCTCCGTCAACACATCGACTAAGGTCTTCACGGCCACAAAAATTGGCTCCCGCCCATCTTTAGAAACCAACGCTTCCGGATCGTCTTCGTCTTCCAGCACAGCTTCCTCGGCAAATGCCAGGAGGTCTTCCTGCTTGCTGCCTTCAAAAAACGTGTTGAGCCGGTCGCGGAATTTCTTTGCCGTCGATGCTTCCAATATGCTGTAGTTGGCTTCTTCAGCCTCCCCAATTTGTTCTTCTGAAACAGGTTCTCCGTCACCGTTCACCCGCACAATAGAGCGCCAGGCAATGAGCGACAGGTATTGAAGATAGCCCTTTTCGTCTTCATTTAGCAACTCAAAATGTTCGCTAAAAAGCCAGGTAAACAGCACCGGCTGTGCTTCCGAGAAGGCTTCCATTTGGGCTTCATACTGGTCATCAGTGTAGTTTTCCAGTTCGTCGATGACAGCGTCAATTATTTTTTCAGAAACAAATTTCATGGTAGGCGGTTTTATAAGAATGGCATGTGTGCAAAAAGGCAAGGAGCAATATGGTTTGTTGGTGTACTTGTTTTGCTTGAGTGGAAATTTATGCAGTGCTAAAAAAAGCATAATTAATTGATACCCAAATTATTTATGAATTTTTCGGCTGCAAAACTACACTTTTGCCAATGCCCCGCCAAATGAAAATGTGTCTTATCTACACGAATGCCGTCACAAACCCCGACTTTTACAGCCACGAACCAAAATGCCGTATAACAATGTTCAATTAGAAAGATCACCTATGCTTCGCGCTGCGCTTATTGATATGTACAATGGGGAATCCAATCGTGGTATCCCCATGCTGCAAGAAATCCTTGGTCATTATGACGACACACTCGAGTTCGACCATTTCGATGTTCGCGCCAAGTGTGAGATTCCCGACCTGAGCTATGACATTTATATTTTTTCCGGCGGCCCGGGCGATCCCTTGGAGACTGGTGGCAATTGGCAGGCTCCATTTTTTGCGCTGATACAGGACTTGTGGGACTATAACCATGGGTATAAAGAACCCAAAAAGTATTGTTTCTTTATCTGCCATTCATTCCAAATGGCCATGCACCATTTCAGGCTTGGGGAGGTGAGCAAACGCTATAAAATGTCTTTTGGCACCTTCCCAGTGCACAAAACCCATTGGGGCAAGGAGGAGCCGTTTTTTGAAGGCTTGCCCGATCCGTTTTACATTGCCGACTTCCGCCGGTTTCAGGTATTGAATCCCAATCACGACCAGTTTAAGGCGCTTGGTGCCCAAATTTTATGTTTGGAAAAACTTCGGCCCCACAGCCATTACGAGCGCGCCATCATGGCCGTGCGTTTCAGCCCTGAAATGATCGGCACACAGTTCCACCCGGAAGCCGACCCAGAGGGCCTGCTCAATTATTTCATAGAGCCGGAACGCCGCAAGTCGATCGAAGAAGAGCATGGCGAATCGCGATACAACCGAATGTTGCGGGATTTGGCCAACCCGGTGAAAATCCAACGCACCTTTGAAACGCTTATTCCGTCATTTTTGGACCATGCCATTGAGGCACTGGAATCGGAACTGGTTTGAGTTTTACCACCTTGTTCGATGTGGTAAAATCTCAAAACAACCACGTCACCGCATCGGGAAACTCTGCCCCCCAGCGGCTTTCCGTATGCTTGCCTTGTGGGTCGCTGGAAACCTTAATTTTCAAACGAGAAGGGTCATAGCCTCGGCTTTCCATGGCATCTTTGAACTTCCGCACGTGGGCCAAAACGCCAGCCCCTTCTTTTCCACCTGCGTACAGGTAAATTTTTGTCTCTGAAAATGGAGAAAAGCGCACAGGCTCAAAGTAGAGTTTGGGAGCTGCCCAAAGCGAGGGCGAAAAAATCATGAATTTGGAATACACCGCCGGGAACAAAAGCCCTGCATAAATGCTAATCAAGCCGCCCATGCTGCTGCCGCCGATGCCTGTGTGCTCGCGATCCGGCAAGGTGCGAAAAGTGGAATCAATGTAGGGTTTCAGCGTTTCCGCAAGAAAGCGGGCGTAATCCATGCCCAAGCCTTCACCCCATTTCTGAGAATCATAAGGGGAGTATTCGCGAATCCGCTCAGCGCCACCATGGTCAATGGCTACAAGGATGAAACCGCCTTTGCCTTGTTGTGCCAGCGATGCCAATCTTTTGTCGACACCCCAGGTGCCAAAAGGGGCGCTATTTTCAAACAGGTTCTGCCCGTCTTGCAGGTACAAAACCGGGTAACGTTTGTTCGAGGTTTTGTAATCCCAGGGCAGCAATACTGAAATGCGGCGGCGGCGGCGCAGTTGCGGCACGTTAAAACGATGGGAAAGAATTTGAATGTCTGGATAAAAAAGGGGGTCGTAAGCACCGCTGTGCCGCTTCCATCTTGGCACCACATCGCTTACTTTTCCTTTGGGCGATACCATGCGACGGTTTACGGAAGGGTAGCCATCCGTGGCCAGTTCTTCGGCTTCCCATCCACCTTTCACGTATTTGTATTCAAAACCATCAATGGTCGGCGGCACTTCCGCAAAGGTGTACTCGTAATGCCCTTCTTTGACTTTCGCCATTTTGAAACGCTCGTCACGGGTGACCCAGCCGTTGAAATTTCCGGTTAAGAATACGGGTCTTATATCATCATCTGGAGTAAATAGCTCCAGTTTTAAAGTCGTCATGCGTAAAAATCATCAATTTTGTCTCTGGCTAAACCAGCCGGTCATGGCCAACAATTGGGGTGCCAAAATAGGGACTCGCCCCGACTTGTGGTGTAGCAAACACACTTATTCCCTGAATTTGTCCAACAGGTGCGCAAGTTCTAGCAATTCTATATCAGACATTTTATTACCAGGGTCATTTTTGTCCCTACGGTCGGTTGGCAATTCAATTTCTTCCAGTGTTTTTTTTCCCATTTCAGAAATAATTACAATCACCATACGGCGGTCAGAATCATGTGGCAGGCGCTCTAAATGACCGCTGATGCGCAGTTTTTCGACCAAACGGCTCACATTGCTGCTCCGGTCCAACATTCGACTTTTGATGTCGAGCACTGACAGACCTTTCGGAAAACTACCATTGAGGATGCGCAAGATGTTGTATTGTGGCCCCGTTAACCCAAAGGGGCGCAAGCTCCGAGAGATAAGGCAATCCAGCCAGCTGGCGGTAAATAAAATATTCACGGCTGCCCGTTGCCGGGGCTGCATGGGCTTTGTATTCTTAATTTCGGCCTCTAATTTCATGACGTAAAACTAAATGTTACGACACATAAACACGAAAAAGGTTTCAAGGTTTCAGGTTTCAAGGTTTCAGGTTTACGCGATGGTGCCGTACCCTTGAAACTCTATTTCAAAATTGACAACAAATCGCGTAAACCTGAATCCTTGAAACCTTGAAACCTTGAAACCTGAAACCCCTTTTTTAATAATCCCGCACAACCCTATAACTCCCCGAAATACTATGCGAAACACCGAAGAAATCCAAGAAAGTACCATCAAAGGTGCCTTCCAGGATATCGCCGATATTGGGCGCTGGGGTGGTTACGGTGGTGCTCAATCCGGTAGGCGGTTGTGCTACATTGATTTGTCCAACCCAAAAATTGCTGAGTGGGTAAGTACCCGTCTGATTGCCATTATTAAAAGCGAGGGAGATGACGTCCTGAAGATTAAAAGCAGTAATGAAGGTGCTGGTTGCGCCGAGGGTATCTAGCAGGCCAGAAGACGGTGCGACGCGCACAAAATCCACATTATCAAGGGTATAAATGATGAACTCATTGAGGGTATCACATACCGTTATGTCGCCAAGGGCAACTGAATCAGGTGGCACACTGAACATTTGTTCCTGACTTTGGAGCAGGTTTGTGCGGTCGAATGCCGTGAGGGTGCCCATTGCCGTGGCAGTATCGCAGCGAAAATCCTTCACCGAGAACACGCCATTCGCATCTGTAAAGGCAGCCCAGCTTTGGTTGCCAAGTTGAATATTGACATACCCATTGGTCACGGGTGCACCCGCGCAATCGAGCAAGGTTCCCGAAAAGTTGATTTGATTTGAGCCGCCATTGGGCAGAATGATTGCTGGCAACATTGTATCCTGGTCGAAAGGGCCGATGTTTTGGGTGAAAATGACATCGCCGCAAGCATCCAAAATTTCCATGATGAATGTCGCGCCTTTTGGCACGGCCCCTTTGAAGCAGCCATTGGCATCGGTGGTGGCATAAGCACTGGAGGAATCCGACAGCATCATGAGCCGGATTTTAGCGCCCGGATATGGTGTCAAGCTATCGCCGAGGTACACTTTCCCACTCAGTTCAATTAAGTCGAATGGCACATCGACATTCCAAAATGAAAAGTGCGCCACTGTTCCAACGTATTCATCGCCAACCTTTTGGACGGAGCCCTCTTCGATCCAGCGGGCTTGTTGCACGTCGAAATGCCAGAGCGGTATGTATGCCGGCGCATTTTGGCGCTGACTGGGCACGATGGGCATGTGCAATTCCACCTTGCTGCCCTGGGCAATGCGCAATGGCTGACCACCGGAGCTTTCCAGTTCCACCCCGACCATGCCGTAAGTTGCCAAGGCGCGTTCCACGCCTCCGAGGTCGATACCCCGCAGATCGCCGGGCATGTTGAGGGCCAGGTTCGGATCAGTGGGGTCGAGGTATCGCGCAAAAACGCGCATACCACCGGAATAAGGTTGCCCCGATTCTGTGGTGATGCCATTGGCTGGAAAGATCAGTTTCACACCACCCGGCACTTCTACCAAGCCGCCCGTGGTGGCATTGATGGCAGCTGTTTGCGTCTTTTTAAGCAGTTGAATGGTTATGTTTTGGAAAGAGTTGTTTTCCACATAGTAGGCTCGACTGAACTCGAAATAACCAATCTTGGTCACAAAAAGCTTGGCGTCATTGGCCGCGATACGCAAGTCTTTGAGCCGGAAAACACCATTTTCATCGGTGCGAACGACAGCACCCCCTGCGCGCACCTGCGCATCGGATATTGCCTCGCCATTTTCATCGATGACACGACCGGCGAAGGCAACTTCGGCCATCGGTTCGGGGTAAAAAAGTTTGTCTTTGAGACAGGCGGAAAAAAGGATGACGGTTAAAAAGGATAGAAGGAAGGACAGTTTAATTTTTGACATAAAAGGCGACGTTTAAACGGTTAATGCTCCTCGAATGGGGAACCAAAATCGCTTGAAAAACGTCGCCTTGAAAGAAAACAACATGAATGCTACACCAATTGGTGTAGAATCCGGGTTTACACCCCGAATGTTTTACATGGTTTACCCTTAGTTTAGTAATCGCGGATCACGCGGTAGCTGCCGGAAATCGTGTGCGCATTGCCATAAATATCTTTAAAACTCGTGCCAAAGGTGCCGATGATTGGATCGCCAACAACAGCGGGGGCAGTGGTTACCTTTGTGCTTAGGTTACTGTTGGCAAAATCAATCTCGAAAGTATCGATACGCATCCCATCAATCGCAAAGGTGCCGGGTTGGTTGTTGCTATTAAAACTTATGAAAGTCCCAAATGAGGTTGGCTCCAAGGCCGAAATTTGGGTATAAAAACCGCCGTTGGGCATAGAATCCGACTCAATACCACACCCGGGATCCACTTTTGTAAAAAATTGGCCGTCAAGGGTGTATTGGATAAATTCGCTCAGGCCATTACATACTTGAATGTCACCGGCATCCAGGTTGTTATTTTGAATGTTAAAGGTCTGTGCTTGGCTTTCCAGCAGGTTTGTAGGGTCATAAACGATAATGTCACAGCTGCTTGCATTGTTGTCGCAGGTTGGGATATTCAGTTCAAAATTCCCGTTTACATCTGTGAAACGTATGTACGTTTGCTGTTGAAAAACAATTTTGACGTACCCATCCTCTAAAGCCTGATTACCACAATCAAGGGCACGGCCTTTGATGGAAATTGTTTGAAATGTTCCGTTTGAAATGATGATGGAGGCCAAGGTAGTGTTGTCAGAAAATGGGCCAATTTGTTGAGAAAATAAAAGTTTATTACCGCACTGCCCATACATGAAAACTTCAAGCAACATCACTTCGTTTTTGGGAACGGCGCCACTAAAACAACCGTTACCGTCGGTGTTGCCATAGCCGCTGCCAATCCCCGAAATTGTAAGCCTGATACTTGCACCAACGAGCGGAAGTTGGTTGTTGCTCAGGAAAACCTTGCCCGTCAAATTGATTAATTCGTAAGGATAGTCACAGTTCCAAAAGGAAAAATGCTGCACCGTCCCAACGTATTCATTGCCAATCTTTTGGGCAGATCCTTCCTCTATCCAGCGCGCCGTATCATTGTCGTAATGCCAAAGCGGAATTTGTTCAGGTGCCTGTGCGACATGGTCAGCAGCAATAGGCATCCTGATTTCGACTGAATTTCCTGCTGCAATTTTTAAGGCTTGTCCGGATTGGCTTTCCAATTCTACGGCCATCATGCCAAATGTGGACAAAATTTGAGCGGCACCCTCCGCATTGATGCCCCGCAAATCGCCCGGCATTTTATACGCTAACTCGGGGTCGCTGGGATCGAGGTAGCGGGCGTAAACCCGGACTGTTCCAGTATATGCGCTGCCCGTTTTGTCGGCAATTGCATTGGCTGGGAAACTAAGTCTTGCGCCATTGACCAGGTTGATATTACCCCCGGCACTGGCGTTTATAGTACCTGCCTGTTGCTTTTTGAGCAGTTGAATCGTTAGGTTCAGGATGGCGTTGTTTTGCACGATATGCGCTCGACTGAAATCGAAATAGCCGATTTTATTGACGAACACAATGGCATTGTCCGCATCTACCCGGACAGGCTTGAGGCGAAAAACGCCATTTTTGTCCGTAGAAGCGCTTTCTCCTTCCACGCGCACTTGCGCGCCCTGGATGGCTTGGCCATTCTCGTCCAAGATACGGCCCGCGAAAGTGACCGTGGCTTGTGGCCCTGATGAATTTAGGTTGTCTTTGTTACAGGCAATGTAAAGGCCACTGCAAAGCAGCAGCAAGGCGAAAAGCAATTTTGGCTTGTACATAACGAAAGTAGTTTTTGTGAATAATGAATGGTCTGTCAACATACTACTCGTAGCATTGTCACCAAAGGTTGGGTAGAAGGGGCTAACTTTGCGATAAAAGGAATTGGACAGCCATAAATTGTTACAAAAACCGCGTCATGCAACAAGAAGACCTTGCTCAACTCACCCAGCGCGCCTGCAAAGCAGTGGAAGAAACCGCCACTTTCATCCAACAAGAAGCTGGTAAAGTGCAAAGCGGCCAAATAGAAGAAAAATTCCTCAACGGCTTGGTCAGTTATGTAGACCGCACTGCGGAGGAAATGCTCGTGGAGCGGCTCTCGGCCATCCTTCCGGGGGCAACCTTCATCACGGAAGAAGAAACCGTGGCACAAGGCAGCAGCGACCTGCAATGGATCATTGACCCGCTGGACGGCACCACCAATTTTTTGTACAATGTGCCGCAGTATTCCATCAGTGTCGGCTTAAAAGCAGGCGATGAACTCGTGCTCGGCATCGTACACCATGTGCCCGCCAAGGAGCTTTTTTATGCCTGGAAAGGCGGCGGTGCCTGGTGCAATGGCCAGCCCATACGCGTAAGCAACCGCAGCAACATGCGGCAAGCATTGGTCGCGACGGGATTTCCTTACTACGATTTTGAGCGTTCCGAAGCCTGGTTCGCAGCCATAAAAGTATTTATGGAACAAAGTCGCGGCATTCGGCGCTTCGGCTCGGCTGCGCTGGATCTGGCCTGGGTGGCCTGTGGCAGGTTCGATGTGTTTTTTGAATACGGCCTCAACGCCTGGGATGTTGCGGCAGGGGCGGTACTGGTTCGGGAGGCTGGCGGGCAGGTATGTGATTTCTCTGGCGGAGATGATTTTATTGACAAAAGGGAGCTGTTTGCTGCCAATGCTGGGGTTTTTGAGGCTGCGATGGGGATTGTGAAAGAGGCGTTTGGTAAAACTTCGTAGGTCTTAAACCTCAGAACCCCCTACCCTAAAAGCGCCGCTTTTAGGGTAGGGGGTTCTGAGGTTTAAGACCTACGTGGTTTCGGGCTCTCCTACCCAGCCTTTTTGAAAATTCAACTGTCTTATCGGCACTGCCCTTTCACCGAAAAAATAAATTGACATGAAAAAACTACTCCTACTTTCCTTGTTTATCGCCGCTGTCGCCGCGCCTGCACATACACAAAACTGGTTTTCCGCCGAGCACCGTTGGGTATTCAACCTCAGCGGCGGATTCGGCGGATTCGATCAAGATTTTGAAATGGTCGCAGAAGCAGACACCATGATTCAAGGCCACCCCGCCCGGAAATGGGTGTTTAATTTCAGTGGATTCCTATATATTGAACCAAAATTCACCTACAGCGATGGGCCCCGTGCTTATTCCTTTGCCACCGGCCTTGATTCATTTGTCAAAATTTACGATTTCTCCCTATCTGTTGGCGACCAGGTCAAAATCCCCAATGGATGGAGCACTTTTACCTATAAAATTGAGTCTATTGACCAAGTACAAGCGGGGAACCTGACGCTCAAGCGTCAGCGGGTACGCTACATCGACCCTGATGGTACCCCTACCGACTGGAAATTTGACATCCTGGAAAATGCCGGGATGATCGGCCAGGCACTGGATGTAGACTACCCTACTTGCTCCTTCGTACTGATTCCTGATTACGAGTGCGCCAGCGTTGCCGATGGTTTTGACATCAAATTTCTTTGCTTTTCAACGCCAACGGGCAGTTTTAATCCTTTTAACGGCTCCTGTTCGGTGGTAGCAACAAATGACCCGGAAACCAGCGATTTCAACATAGCGCCAAACCCGGCATCTGATTACTTCGAAATCTTGGGGAATAATAACGGCGATGCCCTCCAGTCGGTGGTATTGACGGAAGTCAGCGGTAAAGCGATGCGGCACTGGGAAGAAGGCCAGGTTCGTTACTCTTTGCAAAACCTGCCTGCGGGCGTTTATTTTGTAGAAGTACGGTTTCGTAACGGCGCGCGGGCGACAAAAAAGATCATGAAGCAATAGCACAAATAGATGTCGCAGAAAACGGTGGTTGCTTTGCCGCCATCGGATCGGTACAATCTGTGTAAGATACCGTTCTGCTGGAACGGGCGCAACATGCCCGGGCATTTGCTACAAAGGTAGCGTCCCGATGGGACGCGTTGGGTAGCCACTTTCAGGTCTCAAGGTTTCAGGTTTACGCGATTGGTTCGTGACTTTGAAACTCAATTTCAAAAATGACGATAAATCGAGTAAACCAGAAACCATGAAACCTGAAACCGTGAAACCCTCCTTTTCATCCATTCGTTTGGATGTGCTCTCCCAACTCCTCCCCAATCAAACGATGCCCTTCATCCAACCAAAAAACGCGGACATTGGGCAAACCTTCGTACAGTTTTTTCAAGGTTTTTTGTCGCAGCATTGGGTCGCTTAAGCCAATATACACATCGGCAGGCAACTTGTTATCGCCCAAAATGCGCTGGATGATGTGTCGGCTCAGGTAAAAGGAACGCATGGCCAGCCAACAGCCGAAGGTGCGCCGGAAACGCTCCGGGCGGTTGAGGTTGTTGGTCAGGAAATGGTGGATCATGGGGGGCGCTACCCCGATTTTTTTGCCAAAATTCAAGAGTGCAATAAACCATCCCGGTTTTTGCAAAATGCGGTAGAGTAGTTTACGCACCCACATAGGTGTATGCGCGGCCATGCTCATGCCTTTGGTTTTTACGCCGTCGGGCGAGAGCAGGTACAGTTTGTTCAATTGGCCAATGAGGTCGGGCAGCATGGCCTGTGCGAGCCGGGCACCAAAACTGAAGCCCATCAAGCTGAAACGCTCCTTGCCATTTTCGGCCAAAATATGGTGAATGATTTCGAGCAGGTCTTCTTTTGAAAACAGGTTGGATTCCCAGGTCGTTTGCCCGTGAAAAGGCCAATCGACTGCCACAACTGTGTATTTTTCGGACAACGCAGGTTCCAACACGGCGAACATCCGGGCGCGATCGCTAAAGCCGTGCAGCGCAATCAGTAGCTCCGGGCCTGTGCCAAAATGGAGACAATGGATGTCGCCCTTTGGTAATTTTATGAAAGAAGATTGCATCGCAGAATGATTGGTTTAGCGTTTTTTAAAAGTCGGATTGTTTTGCAAAAATGGAAAAGTTCTGCGGGTTCTTATATCAATTGCACAATCAAAGGTCAACTTGACAATAAAAAAGGCCTAATTCAATCATTGATAGAGCGCATTAATTGATTTGAACTTATTTTGCTTCAAAAATATCTGCCATGAAAATATTGAAACTTATGCTTTGCTGCGCTATGCTGAGCAACCAGACATTTGCCCAAAACTGGACTACCTTGAATATTCCGAATGCCGGACGCTACGACGACTTGTTTTTCCTAAACGATTCTGTCGCCTGGGCCTGCAATAGCCAAGGGCAATCGTACAAAACGACCAACAGTGGCCAATCATGGATCAATTACCCGGTGTTTCCAGGCGACTATCTGCGCAGCATTAAATTTATGGATGCCGACACGGGTTTCTGTGGCGGGCTGGATAATGGAAGTTATTTGTTCAGGTCCACCAACGGGGGACAAACCTGGACAAACATCACCAATAAAATTCCCGGCTTGTCGGGCGGTATTTGCGGACTATCTTGTCCGGGGGGAAAGGTTATATATGGCAGCGGTTATTTTGGCTCTCCGGCACATATTATAAAAAGTATCGATGGCGGCATTTCCTGGCAAAAGATAAACATGTCTGCTCAGGTATTATCTTTGGTCGATGTCTTATTCACCAGCCAGGATACAGGCTGGGTAAGCGGAAGAGCCCTTCAGGATGGCGGCGGTGTTATTTTACATACTACTGATGGTGGCGCCAGTTGGCAAACAGTACACGATACTGGCATTCACGGCGATTACGTCTGGAAAATTCAGCGCTTGGATGCACAAAACTGGTTCGCTTCTGTTGAAAGGGATAACACCATTGGAGCCCAAACCAATATCCTTAAAAGCACCGATGGCGGTATTTCCTGGCAAACAATTTTAGTCAGCAACAGCTACCATAGGATCCAGGCGATAGGATTTCTTACCCCGCAGCATGGTTGGGCAGGAGACACCAGACTTTTTGAAACAACCAACGGCGGCCAGTCCTGGCAGGACATCAACCCTGGTTTGGGTATTGGCTACGCATTTAACCGCTTTGTGCGAATAAGTGACAAAAAAGCCTTTTTAACGGGGGGTAGGGTGTATCAATTCAATGCCCCTTCAAGTGCTGCAGTAGATCCAATACCACCGGATGCCAACCATGACTTCCATGGCTTAACGGTATCGCCCAACCCGACCAGCGATAAGGTCCAAATTTCCATCACCTTGCGGCAAAAGACCCATGTAATTCTAAAAGTTTACGCCTTCAATGGCGGCTATGAGGAATTGCTTTGGACGGGAGAGCATGCCGAGGGCGACTATCTCTTGCAAGCAAGTCTTGCCCACCATCCAGCAGGCAACTATGTCGTGTATTTGAAAACAAACCACGGCACACAAACCCGGATGGTAACTTTGATACGGTAGACGGTGGACGGTGGGCGGTGGGCGGTGGGCGGTTTGCACGGCGGTGTTTTTAGGCTTGGCATTTGTGTTTCAGCACCCTTGATGTATCAAATTGATCGTTGGCTAAAGGCGCTGAAACACAAATGCTATTAGATATTGAAATGTTGTGCCCCGTCCACCGTCCACCGTCCACCGTTTTTACACCTCTTCCGGCCCTTCCCCAACCCAGTCCTGCTGCACCGCATTGTCTTCACAGTGCTCCAGCAATTGCTCGTCTATAAACGCCCGCACTTCGTGTACGATATTGCCGGGGTAAAGTAAGTGCACATTTGGGCCAGCATCCAAAGTGAAATACACCGGATTGCCCGTATCGAGGCGGTATTGCCGTACTTTTTCAATGATGGCCAAAGAGCCAGGGCGCATAAGCGTGTAAGAAGGGTTGCTGGCCATCATCAGGGCGTGCAGGGTCAGGGCTTCGTCTTCCGCGATTTTACCAAACGCTTCTACGTCGCCAGCCCGCAACACATCCAGCAGTTTGCCGAGTCGCGCCCGCGCCTGGGCGTAGCGCGGTTCGGAAAATGGGTTGCCGTCCATCAGTTCATGGCCAGCACGGCTGCTAACAGCCTTTTCTTCTCGACTGACCAACAGAATATCATCGTGAAAATCTTTGAAGGTTTCGTGCAGCAGGTGATCCACCGGGATGGCAAATTCGTTGCTGCTGCCTTCCAACTGCAACGTTTCGCCCCACACTGCCGCTTGCGGGAAAATGGAGCGACAAGCTGAACCACTGCCCAAACGCGCCAGATAAGAGGCTTTTTTATCATAAGCTGCCGGATCTTTCAAGGTTCCAAAAAGCTCGTCTTCCAGCGAGCACAGACACAAGGCCAGGGCCGACATGCTGGAGGCTGATGAAGCAATGCCCGCCGAATGGGGAAAGGAATTGCCGGATTGAACCGACAATTTCAGTTGTTTCAAAAATGGATAAATGGGCAACAAGCTTTGCAAATATTCGAGGATTTTAGCGCAAAAAGCTTCGTTTTCTTGTTGGTGAAATAAAAATTCAAGCTCGATCTGGCCGTCGGGTTGGCCTTCTCTGAATTCATAATTGAGCATGGTATCTGTGAAGGACGCGGAAAGCGTCAAGCTCAGGGAAGGATTTCTAGGTAATTGAATGCCGTATTTGCCCCAATATTTAATGATGGCGATGTTGCTGGGGGAGCGCCAAGTGATGCTTCCGGCTTCAGGGATGTTGGATGAGTCGATGATAAGACGTGAATTCTCGTACATGCAGCATTTTTCGTTTAAGGGCGGTGACCCGTCGAATGATTGTTTGTCGCAAACGGTTGATAGTTGGACAAGTAATTACTAACAAAACAATGATTCCTTTGCATTTAAACAGGAATCTGGGGCAAAGAACGGCATCTTGCACAAAACTAGTGGGTGAATTGCCTGACTATTCTAATTTTGCAACAAAGTATCCCGCAAACAAAACCTAAACCAATCAAAAATGTGGCAAAGAATCCGGCGCTTGGGCGTTGAACTATATGCGTTTTTTACAACGCCTTTCGTGCTCAAAAACTGCCTGAGCATGCTGGGCTTAATGGCGGGCATACTCATGCTTACCTTTTGGTGGCTTAAGTGCTACACCAACCACGGCGATAGCGTGCAGGTGCCGAGCTACGTGGGCATGAGCTTCCGGGAAGCTGCCCGAAAAGCCCGCTCCCGCGACTTTGGGGTTGCCGTAAGCGACTCACTCTATGTACCGGGAAAACCGCCAGGCGAAATAGTATCGCAAGACCCAAAGGCCGAAAGCCGGGTAAAAGAAGGGCGTACGATATATTTTACCGTAACCAAAAACAACCCCGACATCATCAAGCTGCCTGATTTGGCGGGCAGCGACGACTATGAACTATACAGCCGAAAATTGAGCCGTTTGGGATTAAAACCACGCATTGTAGCGCGTGTCCCCGATCCGAAACTCGGACCAAATGTCATCGTGGATGTAATGTATCACGGCGATACCATTACTCGAAAAATTCGATACGGAGTTCCGGTTGAAATGGGTTCCACCATTGATTTTATTGTGAGTGAGGAGGTTACGCTCACCGTCAACATCCCCGAATGTGTCGGACAAACACTGGATGCGGCCAAATTTTTGATCCAAACCAGCGAACTAAATGTCGGCACCGTCATTCCCGATGGCACCGTTACCAAAGACGACCTCAATGCCTACGTGTACCGCCAGAGCCCGAAGTATGATGCGAACGGCACCATGCGCAAAGGGGAACAAATTGACCTTTATATCACGGCTGAAAAGCCCCCAAATAATTAATTTGACAATTTGAAAATTTGATAATTATTAAGGATTTGTGATAAGCTAAGACCTTTTTCTTCCCGGACAAAATAAGGTCGCCAGCTCCCAAGCACTCATCACTCACCACTCACCACTCATCTCTCATCTCTCATCTCTCATCACTCATCACTCAAAATATGGAGATTACTGTCCAACAACTTAAAGAAAAACTCAATTCAGGCGATAAATTTCTGTTGCTCGATGTGCGCGAGCCCTGGGAATTTGAAGAATTTAACCTGGGTGGCCAGCTTATGCCAGTCGGTGACCTCATGAATAAAATGTGGGAACTTGAAGACCAAAAAGAAGCCGAAATCGTAGTGCATTGCCGCTCTGGCGCACGGTCGGCCATGGCGCAAGGCTTGCTGATGGCCAATGGCTTCAAAAACGTGCGCAACTTGAAAGGTGGCGTCATAGAATGGGAGGCCGTATTTGGAAAGGGTGTGAAACCCTGATCACTCCTGCCAATAAACCCGTTTCACCCGTTCCGCCACATTCGTAAACACCTCATACGGAATGGTTTGCAGGCAAGCCGCGAGTTCCTGCGCTGCAGGATTCTCTCCAAACACCAGCACCTCATCGCCCGCCTGGGCTGCGGGAATAAGCGTTATGTCTATCATGCACATATCCATGCAGATATTGCCGACAGTGGGCGCTTTTTGTCCGCGAACCAATATGCTGTACCGTCCATTGCCTGCCAGGCGGAGTAGTCCGTCAGCATAGCCAATGCTGATGGTTGCAATGCGCTTAGGCTGCTCCAGTATACCGCTGTTGCGGTTGTATCCTACCGAGTCGCCCACAGGAATATTTTTGATCTGGCTGATGGTCGCCTTTAGCACATTCACCGTGCGGAGCTGCTGTTGGATTTTTTCGCCGCCTATACCATATAGCCCAATGCCCAGGCGTACCATGTCGAAATGGTATTCCGGGAAATGTTCGATCCCACCAGTATTGCAGATATGCCGGATGGGCGCATAACCAAGCCCGGATTTCAGGGTCTCGTATATTTCAGTAAAAACTGCCGCTTGTTTGTGGGTAAAGGCGTTGTGCGCCGGATTGTCGCTGGCAGAAAGGTGGGAAAAAACGGATTGAACCCGCAAATTGGGATGGGCGTTCAAGTGCGCCATCAAGGCTGGAATATCAGCGTGCTCAAAACCCAGGCGGTGCATGCCGGTGTCAATTTTCAAGTGAATATCGAGCTGCTTCTCCTTTCCGCTGTATTCTATCAGCCCTGCCAGCATCGACAGGCTGTATATCTCTGGTTCCAGTCTGTAGCGATACAATGCGTCAAAACTCGCTCGTTCGGGGTTTAGAACCAAAATGGGCGATCGAAGCCCTGCCTGCCGCAGCTCAATGCCTTCGTCGGCATAAGCCACACCGAGGTAATCGACCCGGTGAAACTCCAGTAATTTGGCTACTTCTGCCGAGCCGGAGCCATAGCCTGCTGCCTTCACCATCGCCATCATTTTCGCGCCGGGGCGCAGTAGTTTGTTGTACACATTGAGGTTGTGCACCATGGCGGTAAGGTTCACCTCCAGTACAGTTTTGTGGGACTTCTGTTCCAGCCGCCGGGCAATGCGCTCAAACTCAAAAGGCCGTGCACCTTTCAGCAAGATGGTTTCGTCGTGAAAATCGGCGTTTTCAAGTTGCTGCAAAAAACTGCTTGTATCAGGGAAAAGCTCCAATGAAAAGCCTACGGGCAACAGCGTTTGAATGGCCGGAATTGCCGTGCCAATGCCAATGAGCCGCTGTACGCCCTGCGCTTGAATGGCTGCGGCCACTTCGCCCCAGAGGATTTTGGGCGGCATGCCGCTTTGCAAAATATCGGAAAGCACCAGGGTGAGTCGGCCATTGCGCGCTTGTTGCCGGGCGAATTGAAGCGCGATGCGCAGGCCCGCCAGGTCGTTGTTGTAAAAGTCGTTGACAAGGGTGCAATCGCGGATGCCGGCTTTTAGCTCGAGCCGCATTTCCACAGGTTCCAAACGGCGTATGCGCTCGGCAATAGCTGTTTCGGCTACACCCAAGAGCTCCAAAACTGACTTGCAAAGCATCGCGCCTTGCGCCAGTCCACCAGCAGGTGCCGGGAATGGAAATTCCCAGTCCTTGGAAAATACCCACTTTGCACCAGGTACCTGAGTGCCCCAGGTGGGATGCTCGCCATCATTCGGTGGACTTGGTGGCGCTATCAGCCATTCCACGCCCTCAAAAAGCTTCATTTTTTCTTCCAACTTTTGCGCCTCGGAACTAAAGCCTTCCTGGTGCGCTGGCCCAAGATTGGTGAATACGCCGATGGTTGGTCTAATGATCTTGGCCAGCTTTTCCATTTCGCCCGGTTGGGAGATACCCGCCTCGAAAATGGCCAGGGTATGGTGTTCATTCATTTGCCAAACAGAGAGCGGCACGCCCACCTGGGAGTTGTAACTTTTGGGGCTGCGCACGATGTTGAAGTCGGGGGAAAGCAGTTGCCAAAGCCACTCTTTTATGACGGTTTTACCCGCGCTGCCCGTGATACCAATTACGGGAATATTGAAGCGGGAACGGTGGAAAGCTGCCAAAGCTTGCAAGGCATCGAGGGTGTCATCTACGCGCAACACATTCGCATCGGGCAGTTTTTTCAGGTCAATTTCCTGGCAAACGACAAACTGCCGCACCCCGCGTTCATACAAGTCGTCGAGAAAGCGATGGCCATTGTGGCGTTTTCCCGGCAGGGCAAAAAACAAGGATACCGTCGGTGCTACCACTTGCCTGCTGTCGATCAGCAGGTTTTCGATACGGGCATCAGCTTCCCGAGTTTGTAACCAGGTGGCAGAAAGGATTTGTTGGATACGGGATATAGAATAGGCCAAAGTTGTGATTTTTGGGCTCTTAGCAAGAGTCAGCCCTTATTTTTGTTAGCGAAAAAACAGCGAAGAATTCAGGCATTTGCGTATACTTATTGGTCGGACGATGAAAAATGGTCAGACCAAATAGCCCTCGTCCGACCACTTTTCGTGGTCTGACGAATAAGGATAAACGAATACAGCCTTTCTCCTAGTGCCCCCAGCTGAAAACACCAAGGTTTCACCAAAATTCGGGATGACTCAATTTTAGCCACAAAATTCAGCTTTTATTTCCTGAAAACGCAAAAACAGCAATAATTGCAAATCATCTTTCACGCGGATTACTTTTGCCAGATGAAATTTATGGTCAATTCTCCTGATGCGCTGCCCGGCCTAATGTCCCAGGTACTTGAAGCGCTCCAAGGGCACCGAAAAGTGGCGCTATACGGCGAAATGGGCGCCGGCAAAACAACCTTCGTGCGGGCGTTCTGCCAATACCTCGGCGTAGAAGGCAATCCTTCCAGTCCGACGTATTCTCTGGTGAATGAATACGCCTACACAGCACAGGATGGCTCCACGGCATTGTTTCACCACCTAGACCTTTATCGGCTAAAGAACACCCGGGAAGCCTTGGATATCGGCATTGAGGAGTTGCTGGACGACCCCTGGTATTGTTTTATTGAGTGGCCGGAGTTGGTGGAGGAGCTGCTGGGGGAGGATGTGGTGCAAATGCGGTTGGAGATGGTTGGGGAGGAAGAGCGGGTGCTTTGGGTTGGGGGTTTGTATCAGGATTAATAGGATTTTTAGACTATTCAGGATTATTGGTGTCTGCTCCTAACCCGACCACGGGCTTCGTGAACATGTCAACATTACTCCCCCAAAGGAATCATTAATGTTTTTTAACGGTGGTAAATTGCTGCTGCGCCAGGGCGTAAGCGATGGGCAAAGTTTCTTTGATACGCAATTAACTATTTTCCTTCGGTGCTATTTTCTTAACAGCCCGCTTCTGAGCTTCAAAGCGCGCAAAATTCGACAAGCCCATTTCATCAATCACCCCAACCAGTCCGTTGTCGTCTACCACGCCGATGATGCCATGGCCCTGGTGCCGAATCAAATGGTTGACTTTCAGCAAAGAATCTGAGATGTGCACGACTTCCGGGCTGTGCATGAACTGGCCAATCTCCGTCGTTACGTTCGACTTTTGCATAGCCTTGATAATTTCGCCTTCGTCCAATACACCGACCAGCGTTTCCTGAAAATCAAACACCAGGAAATGTCGCTCCAGTCCGTGCCGCAGCAGCTCAATGGCAGAAAGCATCCAGTCGTTGTTGCGCAAGCGGGTGTATTGTCGGCGCACAAGATCCTTGGCGGTGTAGCGGCTCATAAAATCCTCTGTCTGCACCATGTCGTTCTCGCTGCGGGCAGCATAGATCACAAATATGCCCAAAATGGCGAGCATAAAAGCGTCGTTCATAAGCCCGTATGCAACCAGCCCAAGCGCGATGACCTGGCCTACCGTGGCAGCAATGCGGGTGGCCTTGGCCCTGCCGGTACGCATGGAAAGCAGGGCGCGAAACACCCGGCCACCGTCCATAGGGAAGGCAGGTATCATGTTGAACACCACCAAAGCAATATTCGTCGCTGTGAGGTTGACGGCAAATTGCAACAACTGCGGGATTTGCACATTGGCCTCTTCGATCATGTCTTCGCTGTTGTTTTCCAATATGACATTGCGCAGCATATCCAGGTGTACGGGATCAGCAAAAATGCCGATCAATACCATCAAAATGATGGCGATGGCCACATTGACCAAAGGCCCTGCGATGGCTACGATAAACTCCTGCATGGGTTTTTCAGGCATTCGTTCCAGTCGGGCAACGCCGCCGATGGGCATTAGCACAATGTCCCTGGTTTGTACCCCATAGCGCCGGGCCGACAGCGCGTGGCCGTATTCGTGCAGCAGCACGCACACGAAGAGCGCCATAAACAGCGCCGTGAGCCAAACGGTTTCATAAACGGAGAGGCCATTGGCTTGGGCATGCCATAGTATGTAGACGAAAATCAATCCAAATGTCCAGTGAAGGAAAACAGGGATGCCAAACCAGGTAAAAAGCTTTAGTGCGCCGCGCATGTATTTAATTTTCGGCCGCTGAGGCCTGTTTTTCAGGTTTTGACGCGATCACGATGTATTGAAAATCGAGTGCGTCCTTATCAATTTTTTCGATATTAAAGCCTGCTGCAAGCAGTTCCTTTTCTACCTGATTCAATGCTACTTTGTATTCATCTGGCGGTCCAACAGGTATGTTGTTCTTCTTGAAGTCGATGATGAGCAACCGGCCACCAGGGGAAATACCTTTAATAAGCGTTTTCAAATACTGTATGCGGTTTTCGATGTATCCGTAGGTGTTGACAATCACAACAGCATCTGCTTCGCCGGGGCGCAACAAGGGGTCGTTGGGTTTGGCGAGCCGTGCCTCAAATCTTGACCGATACGTCTCTGGCAAGCGCACTTTCATGCTATCCAAAAAGGAAATGAAACGTTGATCGATGTCAATACCGATCACTTTTTTTGCCTTGGGAACAATTCTAAATGTGAAATACCCCGTTCCGGCGCCAATGTCTGCTACCGTTTTGTCGTCCAGGTTGCCCAGCAGGGATATAACCATGTTGGGTTTTTGCCAGATTCCCCGATCCTTGTTTTCATAATCAGTGATCAGGTTTTCAAAGTTTCCCTGGCTGTTGGAAGGCTGCTGCATCTGTTCAGAGACACTCGTGGCGGTAGATGGGTTTTCCCGGAAAAGCGATGGAGCATCCGAATTCGTATTCGATTCGTTGCGACAAGCAAAAAACAAGGACACTCCAAGGAGGAATAATGTAGTGGTGATGGCGCGTTTCATAATTTTGTTAGGAGGAGAACAACGCAAATGTAGGGAAGTTCGCCGATATGGGCTAGGAGTCTATCTTTGCCCTGGCATAGAGTTGCAATCACAAATAGTTTGACATTGAAAACGAAATTTTTAAAACCGATAAACACCCCGGAGGGACTAAGCTTTTGGAGCGCATGCCTACTGGTGGTCAGCATGGTGGTTTCGCCATTTTTGCTGTCGATCAGCATGTGGGGACTCGTAGCAGCAGCCCTTTGGAATGTGGCAGCAAAATTATGTCAGGAAACGCCAGGAGTGTTCCTAAATTCGACCAACACCTGGAAAAAGGCACTGCTGCGCTCCTTCGAAAATCTCTGGGCAAACAAAAGTTTGACCCTTATGTCGCTCCTGCTGCTGGTGCCGGCATTGAGCATTTTTTGGAGCGAAGACCTAAGTTATTGGCTTCGGGTAACGCAGGTGCGGCTCCCCTTTTTGGTGCTGCCCTGGGCATTTGCCAATCTGCCTGTATTGCAGGAACAAGACCACAAAAAGGTGCTATACCTATTGGTGTGGTTTATGGTATTGGTATGTATCGGCGTGGGCATTAACTTTTTATTGCACTACAACGAAATCATAGAAAAACTGGGGCATGGGCAGCCCATGCCCGTGCCAAGGCAGCATGTTCGTTTTAGCTTGGTGCTTGCTACTGCGATTATTGCTGGCGCCTGGCTATGGCGCACCCGCTTTTATGTGAAATTCCCTTGGGAACGGCAAGCCTTGGCGATTGCCGTAGCATTCCTTTTTCTATTTATCCATGTCCTTTCTGTGCGCGGGGGGCTTGCTGTTTTATATGCAGCGCTCCTGGTCTCCATTGCCTGGTACATTCAGCAAACCAAGCGTTGGGCCGTTGGCATCGTCGCCATAATATCCCTTTTCCTGTTGCTCTGGGCTGCTGTAGAAACCATACCAAGTCTTCGGCAGCGCGTTGCTTACATGCAATACGATTGGGAAAAATATAAAGCCGACGAAGGGGAGACTTATTCAGACGCAGAAAGGTGGATATCCCTAAAGGTCGGATTCAGTATATGGGAAAAAAGCCCCTTGCTTGGCACTGGCGCCGGCGATTTGGAGGATGAGGTGATCCGCACAACAGCAGAAAAATTTCCGGATTATGCTGAAACACCCAAACTGCCGCACAACCAATGGATACACATCATGGCCAGCACGGGATTGTTGGGTTTAGCCCTAAGCCTGGTCGGTTTTTTTGCGCCTGTTTTCTCCCAAAAAAATCGAAAGAAGTACCTGTTTGTCATCTTTCAGGTCATGGTCTTTACCACCTTTATTATTGAATGCACGCTGGAAAACGCCATTGGGGTTTCGTGGTATCTTTTTTATACGCTCTGGTTTTTGACTATTGACGGTAGACGGTAGACGGTGGACGGTGGACGGTTTGGACAGCGATTCGAGTTGCTTTTGGGATGCGTTTTTCAGCACTATTGGCCAGAAAGTGGACGCTGAACCAAACGTGCTGAAAACCGATACCAAACGTGAAAACCAACGTTGTGCAAACCGTCCACCGTCTACAGTCCACCCTTGAAAAACTAAATCCGCTCCCGGACATACGCCAATATCTCCCCTTCCATCTTTATCGCCTTTTCTAGTATCGCTTCGCTATCTTCCACCACCTTGGCTGCGTACACTTTATCGTCCAGACCGCCCGTGTTGATTTTTACATTCAGGTAGGCACCGTACACGGCCACGCGGGCGCAAAGTGCCCCTACCGCAGCATCAGTGATGGAGTTGGGGTTACCCGTTTCTACCATTTGTTTGATTAGGGGGAAGCTTTCCATGCCCAGTTGCATCACCTTGAAAGGTACCTCGATGGCTGTTTTTGTTGCCGCCTGGATGGCCGCTTTGCGGGCCGCTTTCTCTGCATCGTTCGATTTGGGCAAGCCGAAAGCATTCATAATGAGGGTGAAGGCATCCGTATCTTCATCAACGGCGCGGAGCAGGGCATCCTTGAGTTTTTGGCCTTTTTCGGCGGCATCCGAGAATTCTTCCCAGCGCTCGTCCCAGCCGCGCTTGTGGCTGCTGAGGTTGGCCGACATGGCGGCCAGGGAAACACCCAGTGCGCCCACGTAGGCACTGATGGAGCCCCCGCCTGGCGCGGGGCTTTCGCTTGCGGTTTCGTCGGCAAAAGCTACCAGGTCTTTTTTGATCAACTTATTGGCCGCCGCCGCGTCGCCTTTTTCCAGGTTGTATTCGATGATTTTTTGCTGCGGATCAAAAGGGGCCAATTCGTCGAGGCCCATTGATTTTACGGCAATTTTTAGCAACTCTTGTTCCGAAACACCGACGCTGCGCTGTTGTTTTTTTAAAAAATAACGCCCTGCTTCCAGCATCACTTCCAGCGGCACCAATCCGACCAATTCCGAACCCGTGACGCGCATGCCGCGGCGATCGGCGCTTTCGTGGCAAGCTTCAAAGGCCAAATGCAGGGGCGTGAGCCGGGTATCGGTGATGTTCATGGAAATTTGCGCCACGCCGTATTCCTCAATAAACCAGCCGATAGCCTTTACACCTTTCAACACGCCAGGTTGGCGCAAGGGTTCGCCATTGGCATCTTTCATGGGCTTTCCGGTGGCGGGGTCGTTCATCACACGGCCTTTTTCCCGGATGTCGAAAGCCACGGAATTGGCGCGACGCACCGATGTGGTGTTCAAATTGACGTTGTAAGCAATCAGAAAATCACGGGCGCCAATAGCAGTCGCCCCGCTTTTGGCATTGAACGCAGCGGGACCAAAATCCGGTTTCCAATCCGGCTTTGTGAATTTATCAGCCAGCCCCTCGTACTCCCCAGCGCGTACGGTGGCCAGGTTCTTGCGTTCCGGGCGGCTAGCGGCTGATTCATACAAATAAATAGGTAAATTCAAATCGCGGCCCACACGCGCGCCGAGCTTGCGCGCCCAGGCAGCCGTTTCTTCCATGGAAATATTGGCGATCGGGATGAGGGGGCAAACGTCAGTGGCACCCATGCGCGGGTGCTCGCCGGTGTGTTTGCTCATGTCAATAACCGCACAGGCAGTTTTTATCGCTTGAAATGCCGCCTCAAGCACAGCTTCCGGCTCGCCCACAAAAGTGACCACCGTTCGGTTGGTCGCTTTTCCGGGATCTACGTCGAGTAATTTCACGCCGTCAACGGCCTCAATAGCATCCGTGATTTGTTTTATAACGGCCATATCGCGCCCTTCTGAGAAGTTGGGGACGCATTCAATGAGTTGTTTCATAGATATTGATCGTAATTATTTTGAATAAGGAGCTGCAAAGGTACGCAATGCTTTTTTCGGTAGACGGTGGACGGTAGACGGCGGATGGTTTGCTCGGCTTTTGTGATGACTTAATCATTTGTTTTCCAGCACTTAAGTCAATATATACTAATTATTTTTTTGATTTAAGTGCTGAAACTCAATGCTAATCAATAAAGCAGATGCTGTGCAGCCGTCTACCGTCCACCGTCTACCGTCCACCGTTTTTCAGAACCCTTACCACATGGTCTTCAATTTCAGTCCCCACCGGATGCAAATAACTACGGATCCCCAGCGCCGCTGCTGCGGCAATATTTTCCGGAACATCATCAAAAAATATAGACTCTTCGGGTAAAATCTCCGCATCGGCCAATACATACTCGTAAATGGCGGTATCGGGCTTCCGAAGCCGGATCAAATGAGAGAAGTACACCCCATCGAAAAAGCGGGATTCGTAGTCATTGATGCCGTGCGCACGGGGCATATAATCAGCGATCCAACGCTCGTGCAGGTCGTTTATATTGCTGAGCAAGAACACCTTGTATTGTTGACGGAGCCGCAGCAGCATATCGAAACGGTGGCGCGGCATGTCAATAAATATAGCGTTCCAGGCGGCGATAACATCTGATTCAGCGAGCGGAGGATAGGCTGCGGTACAAATGCTATCGACAAACTCTGCGGTGCTGATACCGCCCGTTTCATACATTTCAAAAAGCATGGCGCGGCGAAGCTTTTCTACCGCACTGTCATAATTATCGCCAAAAAACGGGCGGAGGTTGCGCTCAATGGCAGGCAGGTCGAGGTCGAACAGAACGTTCCCGAAATCGAAGATGATGTTTTTTGTTACAGGCATACGGGCATGTTTGGAATTCTAATGTGGCGCAAAGTTGCGGAAAACTGACTAAAATACACACGAAACTGCGAAGTGAAAACGTACCTTTGCGGCCTAAATACTCAACAATGGCTCGTGTAGAACTTGTGATGCCCAAAATGGGCGAAAGCATCATGGAGGCAACCATCCTCAAATGGCGTAAACAACCAGGCGACAGCATCGAACTCGATGAAGCGGTACTGGATATTGCTACCGACAAGGTAGACAGCGAAGTGCCCTCTCCCGTGGCTGGCACGCTGGTAGAAATTCTTTTTCAGGAAAATGAAGTGGTGGCGATCAACAAGGCCATCGCCATCATAGAAACAGAAGCGGGCAGCGCGAAGGCATCTGCAACCTCCGCTGTCGCCGAAAGTCCGGCAAAAGCTACGGCCCAAGCCTCAGCGTCGAACGGCAATCAAGAATCTGCTTCCGTGCCATTTGTGCCAACACCTGGCCACCAGGCAAGCAGCGGAAGCCTGCGTTTCTACTCGCCGTTGGTGCGCACCATCGCCAAAGAAGAAAACATCGCGCAAGCTGAATTGGATGCCCTGCCAGGCTCCGGTCAGGACGGTCGCGTGACGAAAAAAGATATACTGGCATACCTGGCCAACCGCAGTGCGGCACCGCAGGCAAAAGCCCAATCCGCACCTGCCGCCGTAAGCGCGCCGCGAAGCATGCCCGCAACTGCCGGCAGCGGCAACGTTGAAATCGTGGAAATGGATCGCATGCGCCGCCTCATCGCCGACCACATGGTAATGAGCAAGCACACCAGTCCGCACGTCACCTCTTTTGTAGAAGTCGACGTGACCAATATGGTCAACTGGCGCAACAACATAAAAGGTGCCTTCAAAAAACAGCACGGGGAAAACATCACCTTTACCCCCCTGTTTATCGAGGCTGTGGCCCGGGCCATCAAGGATTATCCATTTATCAACTCCTCGATAGACGGTACCCGCATCCTAGTAAAAAAAGACATCAACATCGGCATGGCTGCGGCATTGCCCAGCGGCAACCTGATCGTTCCGGTCATCAAAAACGCCGATTACCTCAGTCTTACCGGACTCACCAAAGTGGTGAACGACCTCGCCAACCGCGCCCGCCTCAACCAACTCAAGCCTGATGAAATTCAGGGCGGCACCTTTACGCTCACCAACGTGGGCACTTTCGGCAACCTTATGGGTACGCCGATCATCAACCAACCACAAGTGGCCATCATGGCTTTGGGCGCGATTCGCAAAAAGCCTGCGGTACTGGAAACCGAATACGGTGATGTCATCGCGATCCGTCAAATGATGTTCCTATCGCTGTCATACGATCACCGCGTGGTGGATGGTATGCTCGGCGGTTCATTTTTGCGCCGGGTGGCCGATTATTTGGAGGCCTTTGACGGCGAACAAACGATTTGAAACACTATTGGATACTTCAGGGTAAACGGCTGGAAAGAAAGCTCACAGAAATTGGAATTAATCCAATTTTCGGCTACCTGCTGATGCTCCTCGGTTTTCTGTTCCTCTCCAAATACCTGTTTTACAAAACCGAACACGCTGCATGGATATACGGCGTACTGGCGCTCAGCTCCGTGCTGGGTTTGTGTGATGTCAAGCGCAATGACATGCTGCGCTCCATTTTCAGGAAAACAGCATTTTACAGTATCCGGGCTGTAGAAAACGTTGCGCTAGCCCTTCCATTTGCGCTTTATCTCTTGTATGAAGGTCGTTATGCAATGGCCCTGGGCTTGCTGCCCTTGGCGCTGCTGGCCGTTTTTGCCAATTTCCGGCAAGCCTTTTACGTCACTATTCCCACCCCTTTCCGTAAACTCCCTTTTGAGTTTATTGTTGGCTTCCGCAAATCGCTGCTTTTTTTGCTGCTGGCTGGCTTCCTGCTGTACAAAGGCCTTGAAATCTCCAATTTCAACCTGGCGATATTTTCCCTGGGACTGGTTTTTTTGATAAGTATGTCGTTTTACCTGGAGCCAGAAGCGCTGTATTTTGTCTGGATTTACAAGCTGAATGCAACTGGTTTTCTGCGCCAGAAAATGCTGCACGCCTTGATCTGTGTTTCCATTGTAAGCTTGCCGTTTTTGCTATTTTTAAGCGTTGGTTTTCCAGATAAAATCTGGATTGTGGCCATCACGCAACTTGTCGGTTATGGCATGTTGATAGCCGTGCTATTGGCCAAGTACTCCGCATTTCCCGATACGATGAGCTTGCCCCAAGGCATCTTTTTTGCCTTGAGCCTTTGGTTTCCGCCCATGTTGCTCATCACCATCCCCATCTTTTATGTGCAATCCAAAAAACGATTAAAACCAATACTGGAATGGTGAATGTCAAGAACGTATCGAAGGCTTATGGCAGCAAACGGGTGCTTCAACAAGTAAATCTGGAGTTACAGTCAGGGCGGGTGTACGGCATTGCCGGTGAAAACGGCGCTGGCAAAACCACGCTTTTCCGGTGCATGGCAGGTTTTGAAAGCTACGAAGGCATTATCACTTCGGAATTCGATAACCTGAAAAACCACCTCGGCTTCCTGCCGACCAACCCGGTTTTTATGTCGCATATTACCGGATGGGAATACCTCAAACTTTTATGCCTTGCCCGGAACATCCAATCGGATGATTTTGAAAGCCAGAATATATTTGAATTGCCCTTGAAAGAATACGCGGAAAACTACTCCACGGGCATGAAAAAGAAATTGGCTTTAATGGGCATCCTGCTGCAACAAAACGAGGTTTTTATCCTCGACGAGCCTTTCAACGGCGTTGATATTCACAGCAATATGATTATTGTGGCCATCATTGAAAAGCTGAAGGCCCGGCATAAAACGGTGCTGATCTCCTCGCATATTTTTTCAACGTTGAGTGATACTTGCGATGAAATTCACCTGTTGAAAAACGGGGTGTTTGACAAGCGGGTGGAAAGGCAGGACTTTAAGGAATTGGATGCGGAGATGAAGGCGTTTTTTGTAGGGGATCGGGTGGAGAAATTGGGGTTGTGAATATCTGAAATTGGTTTACCCCCAAAGGATTCGCCCAGGATAATTTGTTTGTAAATCCCAAAAATGGGAAGCAACCCTAGTGGCGCGAATACCAATGAGCAATACCCAGAGGTACCATTGGTTGAAGCGTTGGGTTTCTTTAAAATTGAGGATCATGTTAGTCTTTTAGCCGTTTTTAGCTCAAGTATTACCAGCAGAATTATAACAACTAATTCGAGTATAAAATAGCCCAGCCCCCAAACGCTGAGTTTTTGATGCCAATAAAAAACCAGCCCCATTGTAAGGCAACAATATAGCAGATTAGCAAAGGCGATAACCCTAAGATATGGCCGCCAGTTTTCCTTAATGCGCAAAAAGCATATAAAAGAGTAGATGGAAAAAACGCCGGCAATAAAAGCTAAAGGGTAAAGTACTTGCCGTGGCATTCCGAAACTGCTTTCAAATTGTACGAGGATTATGCCTAGTAGGAGCGCTGTTAGAATTGCTCCAAGGCTATCGAGCAAAAAGAGCTTCTTGGGAGGAATGTTGTTTAGAAATTGATTCAATAACACGTTTTAATTCTGTTTTTGTTTACACCTTGTTCGGGACTTATTGATTAACAACTGCGCCGAAAGATAAGCGCAAGTAGGGAAATTTATTGCAGCACCAAAAACGCTTCGTTTTATCTCCACCATCCTTCCCTCTTCCCAAACCCAACTTTCATTCGTAGTTTTGCCCAATATACACTAAGCTGCCATAAACAACCATGGACTTCCTTCGCATCTTCGACATTCTTCCCTACCAACAATCCCGCTTCCCGCAACGGGTGGCCATGGCTGGGCGCGAAAACGGCCAATGGCGTACCTGGAGCACGGAAGAATTGCTCTACGAACGGGATTGCATCAGCGCTGGCTTGATGGAACGAAACATTCACCACGGCGACTACATTGGCATATTGGCCCATGGCGGAAGCCCACAGTGGTGCATCGCCGATGCCGCCATGTTGCAGGTAGGTATTATTCCAGTGCCCATCCACGCCACCGCCCGACCTGATGAAATAGCGCATATCGTAAAGGATGCGGGCCTGAAGGCCTGCTTCGTGGGCAGTGCGGACATGATGGCCAAAATCACTGCTGCCGGATTAGCGCCTGAACACGTTTTTTCCTTCGAAAACAAAGCGGTAAAAGCGAATGATGCCGAGCAATATTCCGGCATTCCATGGGGTGAACTGGCCTGCGAACCCGACGAACACCTCAGCGGCCGCATCCTATATTTCCGCGACGGCGTCCGCCCTGAAGACCTGGCCACCATCCTGTACACCTCCGGCACCACAGGCCTGCCCAAAGGCGTCATGCTCAGCCACGCCAACATTGTGAGCAATGTAAAATCGGTACTGGCCATTGTGCCGGTAGGCCCGGAGACTACCACCGTCAGCTTCCTGCCACTCAGCCATATTTTAGAGCGCATGGTCACTTATACTTACCAGGCCGCGGGTGTTCCTATATGGTTTGCCGATAGCATAGATCGACTGCCCAAAACACTGCGGGAAGTGCGCCCCCACTTTTTTACGGCTGTGCCTCGGGTGCTGGAGCGCACCTACGAACGCTTGCTCGAAGTACGCGACAAAAAGGGAAAGCTGAGTCGGAAAGTCATGAATTGGGCCATTGCCCTCGGGGAGCGTTTTCCCTACTCCGGCAACCAGGCCATGCCCTTCGATTACCGCCTAAAACGCTGGCTGGCCGATATATTGGTGTACCGACAATGGCGCAAACGCATGGGCGGCCGCATCCAGTACATCGCCGTGGGCGCAGCGGCCCTGCAACCGCGTCTGGGTAGGCTGTTTTCCGCCGCAGGCGTGGATGTGCGGGAAGGCTACGGCCTCACCGAAACCAGCCCCGTCATCGCCTTCAACCGATTCGAGCCGGGTGGCGTGCATTTTGGTACCGTGGGTATTCCCGCGCCAGGCGTGGAAGTGCGCATCGCCGCTGAACAGGACGCGGAGGGCAATGGCGAAATTGAAGTGCGCGGCAGCAATGTGATGATGGGCTACCTGCATTTGCCGGAAGAAACAGCGGAGCGTTTCACGCCCGATGGCTGGTTTAAAACGGGCGACATGGGCCGTTTTGAATTCAAGCGTTTTTTGAAAATAACGGGCCGGAAAAGCGAAATTTTTAAAACCACCACGGGCAAGTTTGTCGCCCCGGCGTTTGTGGAGCAGCAATTACTTGGTTCGCCCTACGTCAGTCAGTGCATGGCCGTTGGGCTCAATCAACCCTATGTGGCGGCGCTTATAGTGCCCAATTTCAGCGCGCTGGAAACCTGGTGTCAGGACAACAAGGTGCATTGGACGGCGCCGCAATACATGATCTTGAACCCCAAAATCGAGAAATTCTACCGCCAGGAAATTGACCGCATCAATGCCGAAAAACTCGGCACTGTTGAAACCATCCATACCTTTCAGTTGCTGCACGAAGATTGGACACCTGAAAACGGCTTGCTCACCCCAACCCTGAAAATCAGGCGGGACCGGGTCGCCGAGCGATTTTCGGAAGAGATTGGAAAGTTGTTCACGTAAAGGCATTGAAAGACATTTACGCCTGTTATAGCCATTGCGCGCCGCGCTGAAAAACGAAATGCCCACTAGCCATTCCAGAAAACCTTGCATCTTTGCCCCACTTTGAAACAAGTCCCGAGACATGGCAACGGCTTTTTGTCCGTTTTTTTACTCACCCTGGTATTGGCGCAGGGCATGGGCTGGTTTTTGGCGTGGCAAGGCGTACAGTGGCAAGCCAAAATTGCCGCGCATGCAGTGCTTTTTGAGGAAAATACTGCCGTTAGTTCCGTCACCTTAACCCAAAACCATTTTCAGAAAATAAAAGTTGGAAAACGAGAGGTGCGCCTGAATGGCTACCTTTACGACATCCGCAGCAGCGAAGTGCGGGGCGATTCTATCCTTTTGGTGCTGTACCACGACAAACACGAACAAGCCCTTTATGCCTTGCTGGGCGTTCATTTTTCCCAACTCGACGGCACCACAGATGGCAAGCCCAAGCCTATTTCGGTTTTGATCGCCCAATGGCTCGGCGCGGCATTTTTGGCACCGTATGTTGTGGCCATGCCTGTGGCTGGGGCAGATCAAAGCACGGCTACTTTTTACTGGCGTTTCCCCGATACCTTGGGGATTCGAGTCCCGCCGTTTATGCCACCAAAGGAGCGGCGAAGCACCGCAATATTTGTAGCAATGTAACGACATTGACGTTAAACTTGAGCCATCCCTTATTTTTTCTGAGGGGATGAAAAAGGGAACAAAGTCAGTATTTGTTTATAGTTATTGGTCGGACCACGAAAAGTGGTCAGACCAAATGGCCCTTGTCCGACCACTTTTCGTGGTCCGACGAATAAGTTAGGACAAATTCAGCCTTACCTAGCCCGCCTGTTAACAACCTGGGCCAATCCTAGAAATTCGGGGTGACTCATGTTGTCTTTCGGGCCGACATCTCGATGCTACAAATATTACGGTGCTTCGCACCTTTTTAGCCTTTGACGAAGGCTTTTCGTTTCTCTTCGTAAACGATGCTACATTCCATTCTCCGCCATTTGGATTTACCCCCAATGGCCCGTTTTGTATTTTCAAAACATGATTCTTTTCATGAAAAAAATATTTTCACTCAGCATATTGCTGCTGGCTGCCCTGTGGGCCGCTGCGCAAACCTCAAAAATTGACACTACCTTAAATGTGGTACCCCTCAACGAAGCCGTTATTTCTGTCAGCCGTGGCGTACAGGCAAAAAAGGGCGTGGCGCAACAAGTTAAAGTAATTCGACGCTCCGAAATTGAATTCGCCAATGCCCAATCAACGGCTGATTTGCTGTCGGGCACCGGGCAGGTGTTTGTCCAAAAAAGCCAGCAAGGCGGCGGAAGCCCGGTGCTGCGCGGCTTTGAAGCCAGTCGCGTACTGATCGTCGTGGATGGTGTGCGCATGAACAACGCCATTTACCGCTCCGGTCACCTGCAAAATGTGATCACGATGGACAATGCCGCGCTGGATCGGGCGGAGGTGTTGTTTGGGCCGGCCTCCACGGTGTATGGCTCGGATGCCTTGGGCGGCGCCATTTGTTTTTTTACCAAAAACCCAAATTTTGCGGCAGAAGGAGAACGCCTGAACCTGGGAGCCAACGCCTTTTTCCGTTACGGCACGGTGAACGAAGAAAAAACCGGACACCTTGATTTTAACATTGGCTGTAAAAAACTCGCTTCGTTTACGTCATTTACTGTAAGCGATTTCGGCGATTTGCGCATGGGCGAAAATGCGGGCTCGAAAGGTGTTTTTGGCCAACGCGATTTTTATGTGGAACGCATAAACGGGAAGGACTCACTGGTACGCAACAGCGATCGGTACTTGCAAAAGTTTAGCGGGTTTAAGCAATACGATTTCTTAGAAAAAATTGTGTTCAAACAAAATGCCCGTACAAGCCACACGTTGAATTTCCAATACAGCACTTCAACCAACATCCCCCGTTACGACCGCCTGACGGACAAAAGTGCCAGCGGCCTGGCTTCCGCAGAATGGTACTACGGCCCACAAGACCGAATGATGGCAGCATACACCCTAAACCTGAAAAATGTGGGCATGTTCAACAGCTTAAACATCACCGCCAGCTACCAGGATATTGAGGAAAGCCGCCACAACCGCAATTTTGGCAACAGTCGCCGTAACGATCGGGTAGAACAGGTAAAAGTGTATGGCCTGCTCGCTGAATTGGTGAAAGTATGGGAAACTCAAAGCCTGCGCATCGGCCTTGATGGGCAGTACAATGACGTTACTTCTACCGCCCAACGTGTCAACGTCAATACGGGAGAAGTGACAACTCAAAGCACCCGCTACCCCGATGGCGGTAGCGCCATGCTCAGTGCAGCAGTTTATGCTACCCATTTTTGGAAGCCGGGCAGCGACAGCAAGTGGTCGTTCAGCGAAGGACTGCGGGCTGGTTTTTCCAGCCTGAATGCCGCATTTTTGAGTCGGGAATTTTACCCCTTCTCCTTTGACAAGGTAGAACAAAGCTCCCCGACTTTCTCTGGAAACCTGGGTGCCGTTTGGAACAGCACGGAAGACTGGCGCGTGGCCATCAATGCCTCCACGGGTTTCCGGGTGCCGAATGTCGACGACCTGACCAAATTATTTGATTCCCAAAAGGGCAGCGTCGTGGTACCCAATACTGATTTGAAGCCAGAAAAAACGATGAACCTGGATTTAAGCCTGACGCACCCAATTTCTGACAATGTTCGCTGGGAAAATGTGGCCTGGATCACCGGATTCCGCGATGCCATCGTGACCGATGTATTCCAGTTTAACGGACAAGACAGCATCCTGTATGACGGTGAGTTGAGCAGGGTATTGGCCAGCCAGAACAAACGGAATGCCAATCTTTTTGGGTTCAGCAGCATCCTTGAGGCGGATGTGTACCCAAATTTGGCCATGTACGCTTCGTTGACTTATACCAAAGGGCGCATTAAAGACGATGTCCGCGGCGATACCCCCCTGGATCATATTCCGCCGATGTATGGCAAATTCGGCTCCCGTTGGCACAATACCCGTGGCTCTGTGGAAGCGTTCGTATTGTTCAACGGCAAAAAGAAATTGGAGGATTACAGCCTGGAAGGAGAAGACAACCTGCAATATGCGCCGGTGAATGGAACCACAGCTTGGTACACCGCCAATATTCGTGGGGCCTTCAAATTCAATAAAAATCTGACCTTGCAAGCAGGCATCGACAATGTTTTTGATACCAATTACCGCGCGTTTGCGTCTGGTATTAATGCGCCTGGGAGGAATTTCTGGGTGACGGTTCGGGCAGGGTTTTAGGTAACCATTCTGCATATTAGTTTCACACATTACATCGTGCTTGCCGTCTCATTGTGTGAAATAATAGTGCCTTGAACCTACAAACCCGAATCTCTTAATAGAACTTTCCTACTTTTACGCCCTTCAAAACGACAAACCATCACCACCTAACACAATCCATTCATGTCCGACATCATTTTTTCCCTGATCGACAAAGAACTCGCGCGTCAGCGCCACGGCGCAGAACTCATTGCTTCTGAAAACTTTACAAGTCAGGCCGTACTGGATGCGATGGGTTCCTGCCTGACCAATAAATACGCGGAAGGGTATCCGGGCAAACGCTATTACGGCGGTTGTGCGGTGGTGGATGAAGTGGAAACAATAGCCATAGACCGGGCCAAGGAAATCTTTGGTGCTGCCTGGGCCAATGTGCAGCCGCACTCCGGCGCGCAAGCCAATGCGGCGGTTTTCCTAGCTTGCTTGCAACCGGGCGATACTATTCTAGGTTTTGACCTGGCGCATGGTGGCCACTTGTCGCACGGCTCACCGGTGAACTATTCGGGCAAGGTGTACAGCCCCGTTTTTTACGGCGTTGAAAAAGAAACTGGCCTTGTGGATATGGATAAGGTAAAAACCATCGCACTGGCAAGCAAACCAAAGTTGATCATTTGTGGCGCATCGGCCTACTCCCGTGATTGGGATTACGCGCGTTTCCGCCAAATTGCCGATACCGTAGGCGCGCTCCTGTTGGCAGATGTATCGCACCCGGCGGGCCTCATTGCGGCCAAATTATTGAATGACCCATTGCCACATTGCCATATCGTGACCACCACGACCCACAAAACACTCCGTGGACCAAGGGGCGGACTTATTATGATGGGCAAAGATTTTGACAATCCCTGGGGCCGCACCACGAAAAAAGGCAACACCATTCAAATGTCGAGCATCCTTGACAGCGGGGTGTTCCCTGGAATGCAAGGCGGGCCACTGGAGCACGTGATCGCTGCCAAGGCAGTCGCTTTTGGGGAAATCTTACTGCCTTCTTTCAGGGCTTACGGACAACAAGTCATAAAAAACGCGCAAGCAATGGCCGCCGAGTTTGTCTCCCGTGGCTACGACATTATCTCCGGCGGTACCGACAACCACATGATGCTGCTTGATTTGCAAAGCAAAAACATAACAGGCAAAGCCGCTGATCTGGCCCTGGGCCTGGCCGATATCACGGTGAATAAAAACATGATTCCTTTTGACCCCCAACCGCCCATGACTACTTCTGGTATCCGGGTAGGAACGGCAGCAGTAACCACCCGCGGATTCAAAGAAGAGGATTGCCGCCAACTCGCCGTGTGGATGGATGAAGTGATGAGCAGCCCGGATGATGCCAGTGTGCAGGCCAAGGTAAAGGGTGCGGTGAATGACTATATGAAGGGGTTCCCTTTGTATGAAGGAACGGTGGACGGTGGACGGTAGACGGTAGACGGTTTGCACAGCATTCGTTTTTTTCTTGTATTGGTTGTTTCAGCACCTAAATTCAACATTTGTTGAGCTATTCTTGACTAAAGTGCTGAAAATCAATGCCAATGGTAAGAACAAAAATTGTGCAAACCGTCTATCGTCTATCGTCCACCGTCTACCGTTTTAAGCTTTCTCCGCCATTCCACATACCCCATCACGGCCAAAATCAGGAATACGATATACTGGAAACTGGTAAAAACATAGCCTTTGATGAAATACAGAGGGATTGAAGCCAGGTTCGTCACGATCCACCAAATCCAGTTTTCCAGTTTTTTGCGGGTCATCAGCCACATGCCCGTATAGGCGGAGGCAGCGGCAAAACCATCGGCCAGGGGCACGGTACTGTCGGTAAAACGGCTTAAAATATACCACAATACCAGCCAGCTTCCCGCAAAAAATAGCAAGGAATTGCGCCACTCCGATGCTGAAGAAGCCGTTATTTGCAGCCCCCCTGCCCCCTCCGTTTTTCTGGACCACATTACCCAGCCAATGACGCTCATCACGGTGTAGTAGGTGTTCACGCTGGCTTCGGCATAAAGTCCGGCAACGAGGCATAAGTAAATGTACAGGGAGGTATTGACGAGGCCCGTGGGGTACACCAGAATGTTTTCTGCGCGGGAGTACAACACGCTGACGATGCCAAAAATGACCGCGATAAACTCAAGCCAGGAGGTGGCAAAGAGGCCTTCAAGTAATTGGCGCCAAATTTCTGGGAAGGACATAAGGAGCGAGCGCGGATAAGCACATATTACGCGTGAAAAATTTTAAACACATAGACACATAGACACATAGAAAACATAGACGCATAGAGACATAGAAAACATAGGTTTTGAGTGCGTAATGCTATGTTTTCTATGTCCCTATGTGTCTATGTGTTTTAAAAATATGTGCTTACAAATCCATCATTAACAGGATCGGATCTTCCAGCAACTCCTTCACCTTAACCAGGAAGGTCACAGAAGTGCTGCCATCAATAACCCGGTGGTCATAGCTGAGTGCCAGGTACATCATGGGGCGCACTTCCACTTTGCCATCTACTGCAATGGGGCGATCCTTGATGGCGTGCATGCCCAGTATGGCACTTTGTGGCTCGTTGATAATTGGTGTGCTCATCAAGCTGCCAAAAACGCCGCCGTTGGTGATGGTAAAGGTACCGCCCGACATTTCTTCGAGCGAGAGTTTCCCGTCGCGGGCTTTGATGGCAAGTTCCTTTATTTTTAGTTCAATATCACTGTAATGCAGGCTTTCCACGTTGCGGATGGGCGGCACCACCAATCCGGTCGGCGTGCTGATGGCAAAGCTGATGTCGGCGTAATCGTGGTACACAAAATCATCGCCATCGATCATCGCATTCACGTCGGGCATTTCGAGCAGCACCTTGGCACATGCCTTGGCGAAGAGCGACATAAAACCCAGTTTGACGCCGTATTTCTTGACAAAAGCCTCCTGGTATTTTTCCCGGAAGGCCATGATTGCGCTCATGTCCACCTCATTGAAAGTGGTAAGCATGGCGGTATTATTCTTGGCGCTCACTAGGCGTTTGGCGATGGTACGGCGCATGCGGCTCATGCGTTCGCGGCGATCGTTGCGGGAAAACGCAGCAACAGGCGCAGCTTGAATTGGCGGCTTGCTTGGCGCTGCAACAGGTGCAGGTGAAGCTGGAGTAGTTGCCGGTGGTGCAGCAACCGCTTTTTGCGCATCTTCTTTGGTGATGCGGCCATCGCGGCCGGTGCCGTTCACATCTTCTGGATTCACCCCTGCTTCCGTCAGCATTTTGGCTGCAGCGGGCGAGGGTGTACCTGTTGCGTAAGAAGTTGTTTTTTCAGCCACTTTTTCACTCGTTTGAGCCACAGCAGGCGCAGCAGCCTCCGCTTGTTTTGAACTGCCTGTTGCAGCCGGAGCGCTGGCATCGCTGTCGATTGTGGCAAAGAGCGCACCAATGGCAAGGTCTTCGCCTTCCTGCGCTACCCAGGTCAGTTTTCCGCTGGAGTCGGCAGATAATTCCTGATTGGCTTTTTCGGTTTCAATTTCACACAGCGGCTCGTCCATAGCAACGATGGAGCCATTGGGCTTGAGCCATTTAGAAAAGGTAACACTGGATATAGATTCACCCAAATTTGGGATTTTCAGTTCAACAACAGGCATTGATGTTTTAATTTGATAATGTGATAATTAGATAATGTGATAATTGTCGGCATCTGTGACAGGCTTAATTAAGGCAGGTTTTTGGGGTGTGAATTTGGGTAGGATGCGTAAAATTGAGTGCAAAGGTACGGATTCAGAATCCACAACGCGATATTTCAGCTTTGGTTCTATTTTTTGTGATAATCAAACTTCAATAACCTGCCATTGTCCTTTTTTCCTTCGCTGCTGATGTAGAGATTACCTTCGGAATCAAAAGCAATGCCTTCTGGTTGTGGGAACACACTTTTCTCAAGACGGGTAGCAAACCGAATTTTTCCGCTGCTTTTATCCAAGACTACCAGGCGTTTTAGTGCCGTTGAAATCACGTACACATTACCGTCAATGGGGTGTATGGCTACTGCGGAGGGACTGAAAAAATCATGTTTTTCTGTGTCGAGATAAGGCACGAGGCGGTTTATTATTTTGGGATCGATGGCATACAGTGGCTTTTCATCCAGCATTTTGGTTTGCAGGTCAAAAGTATAAATATTTCGGAGGTAGGCACTGTCCGGATCGCCTTTGCAAGCCAATAGCAAGGCATGCCTTCCCGCGTCATAGCCCAAGCCTTCAACATCGTCCTTTTTTTTAAGGGGGGTGTCAAATTCCTTCACTTGAATCGGTTCGCTTTTCCATGGGCTGATTTCAAACAATGTGCCATCGCTTTTTAGGGCCCAAAGTGCGTCTCCGACCATTTCTGCGCCTTCAAAATCGCCTTTTTCCCGAAACAACACACGGCGCGTAATGGTACCAGTCCCAGCATCAATGAAAAAAAACTCTCCTTTTTCGTCAGAAATAGCAAGATAGATACCTTTTTCGTCGGTCGGACTCAAGGCTGAAATCTCCTTTAAATCTTCGTTGTCAAAGGTTATGATGGAGGCTGGGTGATCCAGGTCGTAATACAGGGGAGCGGGGACCTCGACAGCAACAGCTGCTGGCTTTTGGGCATGACAAAAACAAAAGCCCAGCGCCATAAACGCCAGAATAGCCTGAAAAAAAAGATTTCTGCTGGAAAACTGATGCATGGTAGCAGGCGGTTTTGTGCTAGGTTAAAATCACTCTGAAAAGACCTCAATTTCATGTTGGCGCGTCACCAAATCAGTGAATTTTCCCTTGAATTGGGTAGCACGTACGATATGGTTATCGATCCAATGGTAGTTGCCGCCACGAGGTTTGCCAAAAACAATGCCGTGGTACTTGAAACCGTGCTTATTAAGCCATGCTTCTGTGATAGGTCTATGCGCTTCTGTACGACTGGTAAAGAAGAAGATGATATGCCCTTCGTCGTACCAGCGGTTGAGTACCACCAATGCGTCGGGGTAAGGGGCCACGGTTCCCATACGTTCAGGCTCTTCGTTTGGCACATCGTCGCAAACAGTACCATCAATGTCGATCAGGTAGTTTTTGACGTGCGTCGGTAGTTTCGGGCTGATGCGTTGCCCATGTTCGTCGAAGGCTTCTTGTAAATTATCCATTATTTCGTTGTTCGTTGTTCGTTGATAGTTGTTCGTTCTTCGTTGTTCGCTGCACATCCACTCAACTTTAGCCAGACATTAGCGCAAAGATGCCAACCGCTCGGAAACGAACAACTATCAACTTACCTTGAGTTGTCGTACTGTATATCCGTTCACGAAGGGGCGCTGAAAGTAGAAACATAGCATCTACTCAGGTGCCAAGCAAAATTTGAGCGGTTGTGAACGAACAACTATCAACGAAACAGCAAAGGTAGAAGTCTCCCGAGGCTATTTGATCCATTTTGGACATAATATTGAAAACTTGGTCAAAACAAGGACTTTTAAAAAAAGCCCGGATTGCAGCTGATGCAAATTTTCTGGTATTTTCACATCGCCAAATTAATCGATCAGCACAGTGTACTTTGGAATTGCCATGTTACCTTTCGCCCCGTTATGCGCATATTACTCGTAGAAGATGAACTAAAAACCCTGCTTTCTTTACGCCAAGGGCTGGAAGAGCAAGGCTGGACGGTGAATACCGCTACTGATGGCGATTCCGGCCTGCGACTCGCTTCTAACGATGATTACGACGTAATTGTTTCCGACATTACGCTTCCGGGCATTAGTGGGCTGGAATTGTGCGCACAATTGCGCAGCCTGGGCGTCCGAACACCCTTATTATTGCTCACAGCACTTTCCGATACGGACGACAAAGTGGCTGGCCTGGAAGCTGGCGCGGATGATTATCTTGCCAAACCATTTGAATTCAAAGAGTTACTGGCGCGCATAAAAGCCCTTGCGCGACGACCAACGACGACCATCAGGGCTGAAAACATCCTTCGATTTGCAGATATTGCCCTTGATCTCAACGCCAAAAAGGTAAGCCGTGCAGGCAAAGAAATCAACCTGACCCCCAGAGAATTTTCCCTGCTGGAGTTTTTTCTCCGAAACCCTGGCATCGTTTTGTCCAAACTGGAAATCGCTGAAAAAGTTTGGGATGTGAATTTCGACACGGGCACCAATGTGATTGAGGTCTATGTTAATTATTTGCGCAACAAACTAGACAAAGGATTTGATCAAAAACTGCTGCACACCCTTTTTGGCCAAGGTTATGTGCTGCGAAATGAATGAAATTATGCTACCCGATTTTTTATCGGATAGTGTTGTGTCGGCAAGGCTGCCAGTTTTGGCAGGGAGTTGCTATTTTTAATTTGGAATCAAATTTTCTTACTTTATTTGCCTGACCTATTGTGTTTCGCAAAATATCTGTTTCGAAAAAGCTTTTATTGAAAAAACAAACAGTACGTATGAAGCAAATCTACAAAATATTAGTTTTCAGTATGTTGTGCCTGGTGTTTTTGCCTGGCATAATTGATGCCCAAACCACCATCAAAGGGAAAGTTCGGGATGCAGAAACAGGTGAAGACCTGATCGGCGCTACCATCGTAGTTCCCGGCGCCGAAGGTGGCACCCTGACCAACTACGACGGTGAGTTTGTGCTGAAAGTAGAATCCTTTCCAGTAACGATTAAAATCTCCTACACCGGCTACGAACCGAAGGAGTTGGTAGTTGCCAATGCTACTGACCGCATCGACATCCGCCTTGGTTCCAGTGCTATTGTCATGTCTGAAGCCCTGGTGGTAGGCCAACGCATCGACGACAAACAAAAAGCGGCGCCGCTGACCGTGGAAAGTCTGGATGCCATTGCCATCAAGCAATCGGCATCCATCAGTTTTTACAACAGCCTGGGAAATTTAAAGGGCGTAGACCTTACGACCGCAAGCCTTGGCTTTACCGTTATCAACATGCGGGGCTTCAACTCTACCAGCCCGGTGCGCTCACTCCAAATCATCGACGGCGTGGACAACCAGGCACCCGGACTAAACTTCTCACTGGGCAACTTTCTGGGTGCCAGCGACTTGGATGTCAATAAAGTAGACTTGGTCGTTGGTGCAAGTTCTGCCTTTTACGGCCCGAACGCTTTTAACGGGGTGATTTCCATTGAATCCAAAAATCCGTTTGTGCACCGCGGCTTGGCTGTTTCACTCAAAACAGGGGAGCGCAACTTGTATGAGGGCGCTTTTCGCTATGCCGATGCCATCAAAAACAAAGCCGGGCATCCTTTTATGGCTTATAAACTCAACTTTTTTGGCTTGCAAGCCAATGACTGGGTGGCCGATAATTACCAACCAATCACTGACTCCAAAGACAATCAGGTTTTTGCTGCCAACCAGAATCCCGGGGGCTGGAATGCCGTCAACATTTACGGCGATGAATATTCAGGGAGTTTTGTCTCCACGTATGATGGTCGTGCGGGCCTCAACAGTTTTCACCGCCAGGGCTACAAAGAGATAGACATCGTAGATTACAACACCAAAAACGCAAAAGCAAGTGCTGCCGTGCATTTCCGGCTCAACCCATCGAAGGAATTTGATTCGCCCGAATTGATTTTGGCATCCAGCTACGGAACAGGCACGACCGTTTACCAAGGCGACAACCGTTTTAGCCTCCGGGGCATTCAATTTTACCAGAACCGGATAGAACTGCGCCAAACAGACAAGTTCTTCATCCGCGTTTATTCCACCAATGAAGATGCCGGACGTTCTTACGACCCCTATTTCACCGCCCTGAAAATGCAAGAAGCCTCCAAAACAAACGAAAAATGGCAACAAGCCTATGAGTTTTGGTGGACACGCAACGACCTAGGCGCGGTATTTAACAAAATGAAGGCCGCCGGGTACGGCCCTCCTGAAGATTTTAATGGGCTGCTGCAATGGCAACAAGACAATAGTGCCACGCTGCAAAGCTACCATGAACAAGCGCAGGCATATGCCAACCAGGCCAACTCCTCAACAGGTACACTGGCATTTTTCGAACCCGGTACTGCGCGATTTGACTCCCTGTTCAATCAGATTGTTAGCCGGAAGAACAATACTACTGAAAATGGCACCTTGTTTTACGACAAATCAGCCCTGTATCACGCGCACGGCGAATACCATTTCAAACCAAAATTCCTTTCTGATTTGACCGTGGGCGGAAATGTGCGCCTGTACCGTCCAAACTCTGATGGTACCATTTTTAATGATTCCTTGGGAATACGGATCAAGAATTCGGAATTCGGTGTCTACACGGGCGCGTCAAAACAAATGGGCGACTTTAAAGCGTCGGCGACCATTCGGGTCGATAAAAATCAGAATTTTGACTACCTGGCCACCCCGGCTGCCTCTTTGGTGTGGACACCCCGCAAAAACAATTACCTGCGTTTTTCCTTCTCCTCCGCCATCCGGAACCCAACCCTCACCGACCAGTACCTCAACCTGGGAGTAGGGCCTGCTACGCTCGTCGGCAACCTGAACGGCTTTAGTGGCTTGATTCCGCTGGAAGGATTCAGGGCGTGGAATGAAAACCCTTCCATTGGTCTTGACTCCTTAAATATCGGGCCGATTCGCCCGGAAAGGGTAAAAACCTTTGAATTGGGCTACCGCACGACCATTTTTGAACGACTGTATGTAGATGCCGGTTATTATTACAACATCTACAATGATTTCATCGGGTATAATATTGGTGTTAAACTGCCTTTTGAAAGCGTTGAAATTTTCCCAGGCAACTTCGTAAACCTCCCGCTTTATAGCGAATTAGAAGTGTACCGTGTAGCATCCAATGCATCGCAGCAAGTTACATCACAAGGTTTTGCTATTGCGCTGAACTACTATTTCGGAGACTACTTTATGGCACAGGGTAATTACAGTTGGAACAAGCTTAATACCGCGGAGGCTGACCCGATCGTACCCGCTTTTAATACGCCAGAGCATAAATTTAATATTGGATTCTCTGGTCGCGACATCAAGGTTTGGGGCCGGAACACCTTAGGGTTTATGGTAAATTACAAATGGATCGAAAGCTTCATTTTTGAAGGCTCTCCACAGTTCACGGGTGTTATCCCTTCGTATGATATGGTGGATGCACAAGTCAATATGACGTTCCCTAGCCTCAACACTACCGTCAAGCTCGGCGCATCAAATGTACTCAACAACAAACAATTTCAAACCTATGGAGGCCCGCGTATCGGGAGAATGGCTTATCTTTCGCTTATCTACGATTTCCATAAAAAATAAACATTCCCTTTCTTTCTCATTCATTTAACTAATTAAATCTGTTGACCATGCAATTTTCAAAATTAACTACTCTGCTGTTCTTGCTGGCTTTTGGGGTGAGTCTATCTGCCCAAAATCGCTATCTGGAGCCTGTATTTACACAAGTAAGCAAAACCACTGCGGTATATGGCTCTAACTTTACCATCTTGCCCGCACTGTTTGGCGGCAACACTGCAAGGCAGCCTTTGGCCATGCAAGTATATGCCCCTGTTGGTGATTCAAAAACCGATCGCCCGCTGATTATTTACCTGCACACAGGCAACTTTTTCCCTTTCCCGCAAAACGGATCATGCGGTGGTGCTTTGAACGACTCTTCTAACGTTGAGTTTGCCACACGTTTGGCCAAAATGGGTTATGTCGTTGCGGTAGCAGATTACCGTCAAGGTTGGGCTGCCACCCATCCACAGGAATTGGTACGCCGTTTTTTCTTGATCAACGCCGCGTATAGGGGCGTGCAGGACGTGCGTTCTTGCATCCGTTACTTCCGCAAGACTGCTGATGTGGGCGGCAATCCATGGGGCGTAGATCCAAGCAAAATTGTGGTTTGGGGACAAGGTACTGGCGGTTATTTGTCGCTGGCAACAGCCTATTTGGATAAGTTTTCAGAAATTTATACCACGGCTGATCCCAATAAGTTCAAATTGCAAATAGCGCCAGGCGTTTTTTATCCAAACATTCAGGAGTCCTACAATGGTGATATCAACGGCGTGCAAGCTGCCCCTGGTCTTGTTGATGCAACGTATAATTCGCTCACCAATTTCAAGATCGGCGACACCCTTTATGTCCAGAACACGCCGGGATATAGTTCAGATTTCAATTTAGCGGTAAATATGGGCGGTGCATTGGGCGACAGCTCATGGATGGAGCCAGGCGATGTTCCGCTCATTTCCTACCACGTTCCTTCTGACTTTTTTGCACCTTGTGGTACCAATATTTTGAATGTTCCTACTGCCAATGGCCCACAACCAGTGGTAGAAGTATCAGGTTCTTGCGACATGCAGGTAATTGCAGCTAGCTTCAATCTGAATGCTATTTTCAACACCATTCCCGCGGGACACGATCCTTATGGTGCAAACTCCATCAGCAGTTTTAATAGTTATTATCCCTTCATTGGAACGCCCACACCTCCAGGTGCCAGCATGGAATCATCGGGGCCATGGGCTTGGACCAATTATAGTGGAACGCCTGCGCCGCTGCCTACGACAACAGGCTGTGAGATAGATGCGGTTTCTGCCCGCCTATACATCGATACCATCGTTGGCTATTTTGCACCACGTGCTTGTGTTGCACTCGGCCTGGGCTGCAACTTCACCAATACTACGGAGCTGAATGGCCTGGATTTGGGCTTGAAAGTAGCGCCTGTACCTGCTTCTGATGCCGTAACTTTCCAAACCAAAGAAGTTCCAATGCGTCAAATTTATGTGTACGATCTGAATGGCCGCCTGGTAAAAGCCGTTACGAGCATCGACAACAATGTATATCAAATGCAGCGCAACAACCTACCCAATGGCATGTACATCGCAGAGCTGCGATTTGACAGCGGGTTTGTGAAGCGTAAAATTGTGTTCAACAATTAAAGCGAAATATTACACTAAGCCATTAATACAATACCCGAAAGGGTAACCAACATGTAGAAGCCGCTCCAATTTGGGGCGGCTTCTGTTTTTAGCATTGGCCAGAATTGGCATGTTTGGAATAAGTGCTTGAAAATCAAGCACTTTATGGCTGCACACTGCAGCGCTGTTATTTTTTTTCAAAAAAAGAACAAATCTTAGGCAGCACTTTGATGGGGGCAATACGTTTGTAAAACGTCTTTAATCATAAACCGACAACACTGACCATGACAGCAACTTTCACGTACACACTTGTGCTCGCCGCCATTTACGTTGGCCGCAAATTGACTGCTTTGAAGCCTCATGCCGCTTAACCAAGTATCACCACCACCACATGTGGCCAAGACCTTCCAAGTTTTTAAAACCTGGAAGGTCTAACGCTCGAATAGAATATTGTTTTATTCACAAAGTACGGCGAAGCCTTTTAACACAGCCCTGAAGGCCACTTGATCCGGCGATTTCTCATCGTCCGATCAATAACTTTACACAAATGCCTGCATTTCCCCCGCTTTCCCTTCCAATAAAAATAAGGGATGACGCATGTTATTGCTCCCCTTTTAAGATGAGCCGCATGGCCTCCCGCTTGGTCAGTGCCGATAGCCGGGTGCTTGCCAAAAATTCCCCCACCGCTTCCGGGTTGGTTCTTGAGTACTGACGCAAGGCCCAACCTGCCCCTTTTTGTAGGAAAAATTCTTTAGAATCAGCCACCCGCCGCACGTATTTGAACATCAAATCAGCATCTGTTTTTTCTTTGTAGGACAATTGAAAAATCAGGCAAACCCGTTGCAGCCAAAAATTGCCGGAATCCATCCAGCGCTCGGTAACCGGTACAATCAGCTGCGGGAAACGCTTGAAATGCATGCCCACCAGCTTGCTGATCCAATCCACTGTATCCCACCAGGAATTGGCAAGGATCAGCTCTTCCAGGAATTCAATAAATTCAGGAGCTTTTGCTTTTAGCGTTTTTTGCACGGTTTCAAGCGCGAAGTAGTGCATTTCCCGGTGATCGTCCTGGAAACAAAGGCGGGCCAATTGCTTTAAATCCTCGCCTTGTGGCAAGCCTTGTTCTTTGTGTATAACCTTGGTAAGGGCCGCCCACGCTGGCATTTTCAGGCCAAAATATTCAAACTGCTGACGCATGTACGCCATTTGGCCCTGGGCTGTTTCCGGGTTGCCGTGGGTGTGGAAGGTATCGCGGACGAGCACGTAGTAAGCTGCGGGCATTTTTTTGCCAAAAGTAGGGCTTACCAGATAAATTTTTTACCCATAGAGTTTTTACCACATAGCACACATAGTCCACATAGCCGATTTTACGTACACCATTATTTTCTGCCATATAGCACACATCGTTTTTTCTCAAAAACACCATAGCACTTCATGACGCCCAAACGCAACGCCTATGTTTTCTATGTCCCTATGTGTCTATGTGTTGAATAACTATGTTTTCTATGTGTCTATGTGTTGAATAACTATGTTTTCTATGTCCCTATGTATCTATGTGTTAAAAAACCGCCGCGGTAGCCCAGAAAACACGTCAAATTCGGACAATTCAGCATTTTCAGAAACCCAATGCCAATTAGGTCACGCAAAGAGATTATCTTAGCGCATTCAACCCTGAGAACAACAACCAATTGCCTGCTTTATGTTTCAACAACAAAACCGTCCAACTTTCCCTACGCGGAACATCGTGGTACTCGCTGCCGCAGTGCTTGGCTTGCTGTATTTTATGTGGAGCAAAATGCGGGATCAGCGCGCTCAAGACACACAAGGCGTTGAAAATGAAGCAGCGGAACAACGCGATAGCGCGCTGATGCCTTTCGAGGAATTTTATGCCATGCGCGATTATCCGGACTTTCGCCCTGATGTGCAGACCTATGCGGAAGCAATCGCCGTAGCCCGCCATGGCTACGAGGCCGCCCGGCCACGCGGCGGAAAAGAAGGGGTTTATGCGCCCTGGATCCTGCAAGGCCCTGGAAATATCGGCGCAAGAATCAATACCATAGCCATTGACCCAAGCGACAAGAACACAATATATATCGGATACTCCAACGGTGGTGTTTGGAAGACGAAAAACGGTGGCCAAAGCTGGAAGCCTGTTTTCGATGACCAAAATTTTCTCTCTATCGGGCACATCGCCATCGATCCTAGCCACCCCGAATATGTGTACGTTGGCACGGGTGACCCCAACATCAGTGGCTACCCCTTTATTGGCGACGGGGTTTGGAGAAGTACTGACAAAGGTGAAACCTGGGCGCCCTACGGCCTTGAAAACCAACGTATTGTTTCAAAGTTGATTGTGAATCCTTCCGGCTCCACAAAAGTATATGCAGCCACGATGGGGCTTCCATTTGAAAGAAACAACAACCGCGGGTTATACAACGGATCCATCGCCAACCCCGTTTGGCAATCATCGCTGTTTGTTTCAAATGAGGCAGGTGTTATAGACATCGCAGTTTCGCCAACCGATCCCTTCACCATTTATGCAGCATCCTGGGATCGTATCCGCAACAATCAAGAAAGTATCGTTTCGGGCGAAAATGGCCGGATTTGGAAAAGTATAGATGGGGGTATCAGCTGGAATAAACTTAGTGGCGGTCTCCCACAGGGGGCACAATGCCGCATTGGCCTTGCCATAGATCCAAGCAATGCGGAGCACTTGTTTGCGTCTTATGTTGACCCAAGCCTGTCCTTCTCTGGCTTGTATGAAACCTTTGACGGCGGCGGTTCCTGGCAGTTGAACCCGACCAATGGCCTAAACATGAATTTCCAAAGCAACTTCGCCTGGTATTTTGGAAAAATACGCATCAACCCATTTAATGCGCAGGACATCTGGCTGCTGGGCGTTACCTCTTACCGTTCAACCGACGGCGGCCAAAACTGGTCGGAAGCTGCCGGATTTCAGCAAGACGTACACGCCGATCACCACGACCTGGTCTTTTTGTCGGCCACCGAATTCTTACTGGCAACCGATGGCGGGCTTTACCGCAGCACCGACAATGCCAGTACCTGGGCCCGGGCTGAAAATATTCCAACAACCCAGTTCTACCGGGTGGCTTACAACCAACACAACCCAGATTTTTACTACGGCGGCGCCCAAGACAACGGCACATCCGTTGGTAATGCGTCTGCACTCAATAATTGGCAGCGCGTTTTTGGCGGCGACGGCTTTCAAGCAGTATTTCACCCCACAGACCCCAATATTACCTATTACGAATACCAAAACGGAGCAATTGGCGGCACCACCGACGGTGCTAACTTCGACGATGCCACCGAGGGTATTGACCCAAACGACCGTCGCCACTGGGATATGCAGTACATACTGAGCCAGCACGACCCCAATGTGATGTATACAGGTACTTACCGACTGTACAAAAGTTACGGCCACCTTCCGTTCTGGTCGCCCATTACCGACGACCTCACAGATGGCATCATTTTCGGCTCGCGCTACCATACCATCAGTACTTTAGACGAAAGCCCGCTCGATCCCGAACAGGTATATGTAGGCACCAGCGATGGCAACCTGTGGCGTATCAACACCGCATCAAAAGCTAAAGCCAGCATCAGCAACGGCTTGCCCAAACGCTATGTATCCTCCGTAAAAGCCTCTCCAAGCAATCCAAACCGTTTATTTGTGACCCAAACTGGGTACCGCGACAACGATTTCACCCCGCGCATGCACCGCTCCGACGACAAAGGAACCAACTGGACACCCATCGTTGGCGACTTGCCCAACCTGGCCATTAACGACATTCAAATACTGCCAGGACACCAGGATTCGGTCATTTTTGTGGCCACCGACGGCGGTGTTTACCTGACTTTCAACAGCGGCCAAAACTGGGAGCGCCTCGGTACCGGGATGCCTTTTGTTCCCGTGTATGATTTGGCACTGAACCTCTCGAAAAAAACGCTCATTGCAGGCACGTTTGCCCGCAGTATTATGAGCTTCCCAATTGATTCGCTGCGTATCGGCGAAAACTCATCCACTTTTAGCCCAGGCGGCGTAGCACCACCCATCCTCACGTTAAATCCAACACTGGCCTACAGCTCCACCTATTTGAACGTCGACAACTTAAAGTCGAACCAAAGCGCTGAAGTTTTCATCACTGATTTTTCCGGAAAAACCCTCTGGAGAGAATTGTACAAAGGGTTTGGGAAACACGACGCGCAGATTGACCTGAGCAATTTCGCGCCAGGGGTTTACGTGGTGTTTGCCAGGAGCAATGGAAAGGTGTGGGGGACGAAGAAGTTTGTGGTCACCAAATGAGTGATGAGTTATGAGTTATGAGTTATGAGTTTGCACAGCACTTGAGGGTTGGTTCGGCAAGGGTTTTTTCAGCACCTTTAACGATTTCCCGATTTAGGTGCTGAAAAACAATTTCGGGGCAAAACACAAACGCTGTGCAAACTCATCACTCATCACTCATAACTTATCACTCATAACTTAAAGACTCTTTTGGTCACCACCAGATTCCCGGCATTTACTTTGACTATCAGCATTCCAATAGGCATATTGGAAAGGCTTATTTGTTGTAAGCTGCCGGAACTTTGTTGTTGGAGTAACAATTGGCCATTCATGTTAAAAATGCTGATGTCCTTGTTGCGGAGGATTATGTCGAAATCTTCGATAATTAAAACATCCTGGGACTGGTAAACAGCCAACCCAAATGGCAGCTCGCTTCCGCTGCGGTTATCGGAGTTGCTACCACTAAAGTTGCCGCAAAGGTGGCCGTCGATGCGGATAATCCAGGGAGCGCTTGGTTCACTTGGGTTGTATATCGGAGGGTTCCCGCAGTAGTCAAGTGGGGTGACCACTGCATAAGTAGACCTGGATGCTTCCAAGGTGCTTTTGATGCAGATGGTGTTGCCTGTTACAGTGATTTGCAAATTTGGATCATTGTTAGTTACGGAATAGGAAGCAACACAGGGGTTGTCTGGGAGCGTAACACATTCTTCAATGCCGGTGCAAATTTCACTCAGTTCAATTGGCATAGGAACAAAGTTGGGCAAAGGACAACTAGCGGAAGGCGTCAAGCATGGCCATGTGTCCAAAAGCGCATTGATTTGTGCCACTGATGTTGCGCTCCAGGTATTGGTACATCCAGTGTAAACCGCGCCCATAATATCGGTATTGTGACTGGCTCCAAAAGAGTGTCCCATCTCATGGCTCACGACAGTGCGCAACCCACAAGCCGACAAGGATTTATCGGCCAATACGCCAAAACGGTGAGCCGTACACAATTGTCCGGTATAAGCCGCACCCAAAGCTCCGCCATCAAAATCCCTGGTAGCCCGTAAATGACCTAAATCAAAGGCCAAGGTTCCAAAACCTCCAGCATTTGCCCAGGTATCGAAAAATGCGATGAGATTTGCGATGTTTGTGGTGGAAGGAAATGGGTCTGCACTTTGGGAAGCTGGTACAAACTGAGCCACAATTTTGAACATCACTGGGGTGCTGAATTCATCGTCCCAGTTGGCTTGTGCATCATTCATCACGCCGACATTGTGGGTTAGTACATTATTGACCGAACCGTACTTTAGTACCATCTTGTAATCACTGGCAATAGCAAGTTCTAACTCAGGCGGGCCACAATTTTCCCGAGTGGAATTTGTGCGATCATTTGCGGTTTCGAGTTCGTGGTGGGCTTCCAGCTTGGCACAAAAATTACCGGGAACCGGCAACACATCCGCACTTTCATAAACAACAAATAAATCATGTGCTTGGGTATTGTCATAATACCAAAGTGGCTCAATATACCAGGTCTGGCCACCCTGGCTAAACAACCCGTATAAAAAGCCAGGAGCAACAGTGAGTGCTGCTTTAGCTGTTTTGCCGTCCTTGGCTTTACTAATGAACGGAAGGATTGAGCTGCGTTCTGTGCTGGTTTTAGTACCACTTTCCTCCGCAATAATGGTGGTGTAGCCTTCTGCCAATAACCCGCTTGGTTGTAGCTGCACATTTAGCGTTGGCAGTCCGGTGAATTCCAATTCCATTCCAAATCCTTTTTGGTTTTTTTGCGCAAAAAGGAACAAGTCGTCAACGGATACCTGATATACAGCGCTCTGTTCAAAGTTTTTTTGAAGTGCTGGATGGGTGCCGTTTTCAATTTTCTTTCCTGCAAGACGATAGTTTTGACCAAAGACACCTGCTGAAATGAGGCAAAAGAGTAGAAAAATTACATGCTTTTTCATTGTTTAAGTGTTTAATGTTGAAAGATACAATCTGATTTAGCCGTTTATTCAGCTAACGGGTCAAAAGTCAGGGTGTTCATTTCAATATTCTGTAACACATTTTTCTTCTTTTCTGGACAAAAACAGCCGCTGAATACCCAAAAAAGTCATAAAAAGCCGTTTTGAAGCTTTATGGTCGGAGTAAGGTGTAACACTTTTGATTAATTTTTCTGCGTTGGGGGGATTACTGCTCAGGAGTTTGGGTTAAAAATTTCCAAGTCGATACTTGAAATGCTCGGCAAAAACAGCATTCAGCCTAAATAAGAGATCGTCTATCACACGATAGCAAAATCAACCTAAATTCATCCCAAAACACACCTAATTTCGCCCAATCAAACCCAACTACTCATCGCTCATCACTCATCACTCATCACTCTAATAGGGTTAGTTTTCGCCCTGCTTGTCCCGCCATTTCAATCGCCGGACGAGCCAAACCATTTTCTGCGGGCCTGGCAGGTAAGTGATGGGCAGTTTTTTCCCGAAAAGATGGAAAACAGGCTGGGTGGGACATTGCCCGTCAGCCTGACGCAGGTGCGTGATTCCTTGTTGTTTTTAAAAAACGACCCAAGTGCGCGATTGGATATTAACACCTTGCGGAAGGTTCTTGCCATTCCGTTAAATCCTGAAAACCGACAATTCACCGATTTTGCGAATACAGCCATTTATGCCCCCACGGCCTATTTACCCCAAGCGGCGGCCATCGCTGTTTTTCGGCCATTGGGCGCTACGCCTTTGCAATTACTCTATGCTGCCCGGATTGCCAACTTGCTGGTTTGGATGCTCTTGGTGTCGGCAGCGCTGCGCCTGATGCCTTTTATGCGCAGTACTTTGGCTGCAATAGCCCTGCTACCTGCCACGCTTTGTATCGCGGCCTCCGCCAATGCCGATGTGCTGACGAACGGGCTTTGCTGGTTCCTGATAGCGGCTTTGCTGGCAAAGCCTTCGGCAAGTTTGTTTTCGGAAAAATTATTGGCGACAGTGCTGGTCGCAGCGCATAAACTCATCGCTATGCCTTTGCTGCTACTTGGCTATTTTGCCCGAATGGATCGGCGGACCGTGACCGTATTATGCATTGCTGGAATGCTGGCGGCAATTTTTTGGGGGCGTTTGGCGCAGCAATGGTTTATCCCCTACGATGCTTATAACCCAGTTTTTCGGGACACACAAACGCTCAATTCAGGGGTAAACCCAGCAAGGCAAATGACGTTTGTAGCAGAGAATCCCCTTTTTTTCATAAAAACCTGCACCAAATCGCTGTTTCATGCTTTGCCTTCCATGGCGGCTCATTTTGTCGGAAAATTTGGGTGGGAGAAAAATTACCTGCCAACGGGATGGATTTTGTTGTTGTGGATGATGTTGTCAGCCATGCTTTTGTCAGAAAAAAATCCCTTGTCAACCCGCCAGCGCTTGGGCGTGGGCGGCATAGTTGTGCTGTACGTTGGAGCATTTGCCATCACCATGTATGCTTTATGGCATGCTGTGGGAGCCAACCATATCGGCAATTGGCAGGCGCGGTATTTTTTGCCTGTGGTGCCCCTGGTAGTATTTTGTCTTGCAAGCGGATTTTTGGAGAAATGGAAGTCTAAAATCGACTTGTTCGCACTAGCCATTTTGATCCTCAACAATGCCGCAATGGCCTATAGCATTTGGATGCGGTATTATTCCTGAACTACCTTTATTGTTCCAATACTTTTTTACCTGCCCAATTGGGAAATAATACTTACAATCCTGCTGAAGGTACCGTTCCGCTGGAACGGGTGCGTTTCTACAAAGGTAAAGTCCCGATGGGACTTGTGATATGCTCTATGCAATTAACTCAAGGGCATCAAAAATTTCATCAATCTCCTCAAACGATTTCACGCCTACCTGTTCTTCTTCTCCACCGACCAGGCTAAAGCCGCCCAGTTTGAATTTTTGCAACAATTCCGGCAATTGTGCTGCAGAAACATCTGCCTGCAAAAGCGTCGGGCGCAAGGAAAACAGTTCGTTCCAAAAATCAATGTTCTCGGTTAATATGGTTTCCCAGTCACTTGTTTCAGAAAAATCAAGCAGAAAACAGGAAACATTTGGTGCAGCGCCACGAAATGTACGTTCCAAAGTACCGGCATCGACGGCCCCATTTAGGTGCAAAATAATTTCAACCCCTGGCAATTGCAGCAAGCTGTCTTCATGGTGCTCCGCTGTAAGCTGTACAGCATCCAAGCCAAAAAAATCCAAGGCCGCCTTGACATGTGCGATGGGTAACTTCGTGAATTCACCCACAATTTTTGGCCCGGCCACCCATTCCCGAATGGCTTTCATGTACATGGGGTCCAGGTACCCGGGTGTGCCTTCTTCGAGGTTAAACCCAAGATAATCAACCTCTTTGGCCGCAAAATAGCGGGCATCGGTGAGATTTGTGACGGCGGAAACCTTTGTTTTTAGTTGTTCGTTGTTCATTGCTCGTTGTTCGTTTTCATTCGCTCAAATCTTGTTTGGCATCCTGATAATGCCGCATTTGTTCGGTAGTTGGCGATGGAAATCGCCAAAGGTAGTTGATAGTTGTTCGTTGTTCGTTCTCATTCACTCAAATCTTGTTTGGCACCCAGATAATGCCGCTATCGAGTAGATGAGGATAAACAGAATATCCAGCGAGAATTGAGTGGATGAGAACGAACAACGAACAACGAACAACTATCAACGACTAACGAACAACGAACAACGAGCAACGAACAACGAAGAAAGAACGTAGTTTTGCAGCGCTGCCCAGGTATTCGAGCAGCATTCAATTAAAATAATGATATGCGCAACAGAATATTGCTCTGGTTAACGCTCGCTGTCATCGTGGGGCTTACGGTTTGGAAATTATCGTCCAATAAAAAAGAGTTGGATAGCGAGGCCCAACTTTCTACTATGACGCGGGCTTTTGTGCCGGTAGAAGTCGTTGAACCAAAAATGGAGACACTGGCCAACCGCCTGGAAGCGGACGGGATTTTCCTGCCCGCCAAAGAGATGTTCATCATTTCAGAAACCGCGGGCCGGGTGTTAGAAGTATTTAAAAACAAAGGAGAATGGGTTGAAGAAGGCCAGGTAATTGCCAAAGTAGACGATGAGCTGTTGCGCATCGAACTGGAAGCAACCCAGGCTAACCTTGCTAAACTCCACAAAGACCAGGAACGTGTGGCCAAACTCATTGAAGGCGAAGCAGCGCCCAAAAATAAAATTGAGGATTTGCAATTGGGCATTTTGGCCGCCGAAGCGAAAGAAAAAGGCCTGAAAAAACAAATAGCCAATACCAGCATTAAAGCGCCGATGACCGGAACGCTGGGCCTGCGCTTTATCGAGCGCGGCAGCGTCATCGGTCCAGGCATTCAGGTAGGGCAAATGACCAACCTGGAACGGCTGTTTCTAATGGTGAAAGTCACCGAACGCGACGTGCTCAATGTGCGCAAAGGTCAGTCGGTCAGTGTGACACCGGATGTATATCCCGGCTCCAGTATTACAGGCAAAGTAACCAATATTGGACTCCGGGCCGATAATGCATTTACCTACGACGTTGAAATAGAAGTGATTAACCCAACTGCAGCACCCCTGCGCGGGGGCATGCACGCCAGGGCATACTTCACCTTTAATGCCAACCGGCAAGGTTTGACGCTGCCGCGCAGAACCATTGCCGGTAGCTTGCAGGACCCGAAAGTATTTTTGGTGGTGCAGGATTCCTTGGCGGAGCAGCGATCCATTACCCTGGGTGGTGTTTTCGGCGACAAAGTAGAGGTAATATCTGGTGTAAAACAAGGAGATCGGGTGGTGCTTACGGGCCAGCTGAACCTGAGCGATGGTGCCCGGGTACAGGTGATTCGATAAATTGATGCAAACCCATGAAAGCGCAAAACACATCAGAAATCAACTTCCGAGGCCATATTCCCGCCCTCGACGGGGTGCGGGGTATCGCCATCGCGTTGGTGCTGCTGAGCCATTTCATGTTGCGGGCGTATTTTCAAGACGAGCGGGCGTACTTTATCACCCAGTTTGGCTGGATCGGGGTCGACTTGTTTTTTGTGCTTTCCGGCTTTCTCATCACGGGCATTCTGCTTGACTCCAAATACAACGAACATTATTGGCGCAATTTTTATCGGCGTCGGGCACTGCGAATTCTGCCCTTGTATTATTTCGTGGTGTTGGTGACCTGGCTGACCATATTATTTATTGAAAAGGCGCCTGAGCGATTGCAGGGATACGATTCATTTACCTGGTTTTTCACCTTCACGCCCAATATTGCGATGGGCTTGAAAAATGACTTTTTATACCACAGTCATATTTTCAACCTCAACCACCTGTGGTCGCTCGCCATTGAGGAGCAGTTCTATTTGTTTTGGCCCTTAATTGTGCGCTATGTACCCATGCGCCCGCTCGCCATTTTTTGCCTGGTGCTGCTTGCCATGGGCACAGGGCTTCGGCATATGACCGATCATATCGTTGGTACAACACTTTCGATATCTTCTTACACCTTTCCTTTTTGCCGCATGGACGGCCTGGCTGCAGGCAGCTTTATTGCCGTGGCCTTGCGATTGGGTTGGTTGCAAAAACTGCCTTATCATAATTTGATTGCCCGTATCCTTTTTGTCTGGATGGGCATCATGGTCATCGGCAATTTTATCTTTGGAACCCAACAAAGCCTGTACACTGAATCCGCAATATTCTTTGGAGCACTGTTGTTTCTGTCGCTCAATGCCAGCCCTAAGGCGCTCATACGCCGTGTTTGCGAAAACCGCTTTTTGCGGCACTTAGGCAAGTACAGCTATGGGTTGTATGTATTCCACCACATGTTTGAGTATTTCTGGCGCGATTGGGTTGGTATACGCGTGTTGGCCAGTGGCTTACACCCTTTTATCGGGCAAAGCATTTTCATTTTGGTTGCGTTTGCGGGTACTTATCTGGCCTCCAGGCTGAGTTGGTTGTTGGTGGAGCAGCCATTTTTGAAATTAAAAAAGCGCAAAAACAAAACCACCTAGTGCCGCAACCAGTATTCCTACCTACCAACTTTTACCGGGCAATTATTTCCTGATTCCAAGTGGCAAAAAAGCAGCCGCAGTTCGGTTTATCGTGGCGCGGTAGCAATGTTGGAATAATTTAACGCAAAATCAAAATCCCCGCTTCACATTGCGGGTTACCTTTGCGTGTATCAATCCTGCCGGTCGCCTATTTTTTCGCTCACTTCAATTCGGAAAAACTTATTCTGATGCGCCTATCCAAACTTTTCAACATATTCGCTTTCGGGCTTTTTTGTGCTGCTACATCCATTCAGGCCCAGACCGTCATTTATACCAACGCGGGAACCACACACACCAATACGGATCAGGTGACAACCGATACCTACGGCCCCGTGGATGTTTCAAACTGCACTTCCATCTCCTTTTCCATCAGTTATAATTTCTCCTTGCCTTTTCCGGGAAACGGCAATATGGAATCGAGCGATGAGTGCCTTATCGGAATACCACCTTGCCAAGGCGATCCCAATGACCCTTATGGCGGCGGATGTGATAATTGCTGGGATTTTTTCTACGTCCAGTTTCAAATAAATGGCGCGACGGTAAATACCAGACTTGTGGGCGTTCCTGGTATGACAAACCAATCAGGCACCATTACCTACGGCCCCGTTTGTACCAATGGCGCGGCAACGGCGGGCTTGATCGTCCAAACCAATACCTGGGCCATGAATGAAAGCATCACCTTCAACGCTATCAGCATCACCTGTTGGGATGCCACTTCTTCCAACTTGATGGCCAACCCAAGCCCCGCCTGCACGAGCGTGCCCTTCACGCTGGGCGCTACCTTGGATCACCCTGCTGATGTGACGACGACCGTTTGGACTGGGCCTGGCACCATTGCGCCTCCTACCAGCCTCAATCCCACCGTGACCAATGCGCCAGCTGGCACCAATACTTACGTCCTTACTGTAACAGACGATAATGGTTGCACCAAAACCAACTCCATTGACGTGTTGGTGACAACCGGCCCAACCATGGACGATCCGCCCAACCAAATCGTCTGTGCTGGCGATCCGGTCAACGCCATTTTTGTGGGCACCGGAAACCCTACCTTCAACTGGACAAACTCGAATACAGCCATAGGCTTGGCCGCCAGCGGCTCCGGCGACATCAGTTTCACCGCATCCAATGTAGCTGCTCCAACTACCGGAACCATTACGGTCACGCCGTCGGAAAATGGCTGCGTCGGCACGCCCCAAACTTTTACGGTCACCGTAAATCCTTTGCCCAGCGTCAACCAACCGAATAACGTGTTGATCTGTGCTGGGTTGCCTGTAAACATACCTTTCACGGGTACCCCAGGCGCTACCTTCTCCTGGACGAATGACAACACCGCCATTGGCCTTGGAGCCAGTGGCAACGGCAATATCAGTTTCGTATCAGCCCTTGTGGCCAATCAGGAAGTTGCCAATATTACGGTAATCCCTTTCCGCAATGGCTGCCCTGGCCCGCCCGTGAATTTCACCATCACCGTGAACCCTAGGCCCACTGTGGTAGACCCGCCTGACATGAGTGTATGCGCCGGAAACCCGGTAGACTTGGTATTTACAGGCACCGGAAACCCGACGTTTAATTGGCTAAATAACAATACCAACATTGGCCTCAGCTCCAATGGCATGGGCGATATTTCCTTTACAGCTGCTAATGTCGGTGTGCCAACCACGGGCACTATTACGGTTACCCCAACGGCCAATGGCTGTGTTGGTACGAACCAAAGTTTTACCATCATGGTAAATCCTACCCCGTCGGTCAATCAACCCAGCAACGTGGTGGTTTGCTCCGGAGCTCCGGTGATCACGGTGATTTCAGGCAGTCCGGGCGCCAGTTTTTCCTGGACAAATGACAACACCAACGTTGGTCTGGGCGCTGCTGGCTTGGGCAGCATTAACTTCACTGCTGCGAACGTGAGCACCCAACAAGTGGCCAATATTTTCATAACCCCCACCATAAACGGTTGCCCTGGCCCCCCGGTTTCCTATACCATTACCGTAAATCCAATACCAACGGTGGTGGATCCGCCCAACCAAACAGTTTGCTCCGGTGCCATGGTGACCGTGCCTTTTAGCGGTACTGTTAACCCGACATTTATTTGGACAAACTCCAATACAGCCATTGGGCTGGGTGCCAGCGGTACTGGAAGCATCAGTTTTACAGCTGCCAACGTAGGTGCTCCCACCACAGGCAACTTAACCGTAATACCCACAGAAAATGGCTGCCCTGGCATGCCACAAAACTTTACCATAACCGTAACCCCGGCACCAAGCGTGAACCAGCCTAGCAACATACTCGCTTGCGCAAATACAAGTATCATGGCCGCTTTTACGGGTACTTCAGGCGCTACCTTCAACTGGACAAACTCCAATACAGCCATTGGACTTGCTGCCAGTGGCACAGGCGACCTCAATTTTATCGCAGCAGGTGTCGGCATGCAGCAAACAGCCACCATCACGGTGACACCAGTCATCGGAACCTGTTCAGGTACAGCCGTGACGTTTACAATTATCATTAACCCAGCGCCTGCGGTGACCGACCCGCCCAATCAAACCGTTTGTTCGGGAACCATGGTTGCGGTTAATTTCACGGGCACCAGCAATCCAACATTCAATTGGGTAAATGATAATACCGCCATAGGACTTGCTGCCAGCGGTGCGGGAAATATCAGTTTCACCGCAGCAGCCATCGGTGTGGGCACTGTCACCGTTACCCCGGTTGCCAATGGCTGCATTGGTGCCAGCCAAAACTTCACCATTACGGTCATTGCTGCGCCAATAGTAGACCTGCCAGTCGCCGTGGGTGCCTGTGCGGGTAATCCCGTAGCGACGACATTCACCGGAACTTCGGGCGCTACTTTTGCCTGGACAAATAGTAATACTGCCATTGGCTTAGGTGCCAACGGCACTGGAAACATTGCTTTCAGCGCTGCCAACGTAGGCGTCGTAACCACCGGAAACATTAGCGTCACCCCAAGTCTGGGCGGCTGTACCGGAACGCCGCAGAATTTTGTCATTACCATTAACCCGCTGCCGACGATAAGCATCACATCCGTCGTTTGCGCAGCCGATTTGTTGACTTATAACGTAATAATAAGCACAAGCGGCACCATGCTAACCGCTACTGCGGGAACTGTAACGGGCAGTGCGGGCAATTTTACCATCAGCGGTATTACGGCTGGCACCAATGTGGACATTTCAAGTACCAACACCACTACGGGCTGCCAATTGGTACAATCGGTGAATGCGCCGAACTGCAATTGCGCCCCGGTGAATGCGCCGACCACGCCAAACAATCCTATGATTTGTGAAGGCGCACCTATCCCCGCACTGACCGTAACAACCGACCCCGGCAATACCGTAGATTGGTACACTTCCGCTACAGGCGGCACCTTGCTGTTGATGGGAAGTGCCAGTTTCACACCAACAGGCCCATTCATGCCGGGCGTGTATAATTTTTACGCAGAATCGAGAGACCCCTCCACCAGTTGCGTAAGCTCAATACGCTTGCTTGTCACCCTGACGGTGAATGCATTGCCAACAGTTACACTGCCTTTGAACCAAGCGGTTTGTGCGGGCGTTCAGGTCGGTGTTGTTTTTGCGGGAACTGCTTCTGCCGCTTTCGCCTGGACAAATTCTGAGCCAGCCATTGGACTTGCGGCCTCAGGCAGCGGAGATATTAATTTTATGGCAACAAACGTGGGTAGCACACCATTGGTCGCCAACTTAACCGTAACGCCAAACTTGAACGGTTGCCCAGGTACGCCACAAAATTTTACCATTACCGTCAATCCAATTCCGACCGTCACCGCACCCGTGAATCAAACCGTCTGCGGCGGTGCTTCTGTTATGCAAGTATACAGCGGAACCACTGGTGCCATGTACAACTGGACGAACTCCAATATTGCCATTGGGCTGGCTGCCAGCGGTGCGGGCAACATCAGCTTTACGGCTGCCAATGTAGCGGCCCCCACGCTTGGAAACCTCACCGTTACGCCCACGTTGGCGGGCTGTATTGGCAGCACGCAGAATTTTAATATTACGGTAAATCCACTGCCGACCGTCATGGCGCCCGCCAATCAGAGCGTTTGCGCGGGCAATGCGGTCGCGGTCAATTTCAGCGGCACCAACGGCGCTACCTTCAATTGGACAAACGCCAATACGGCCATCGGATTGGCAGCCACGGGCATGGGCAATATCAGTTTTATGGGTACAAATGCCGGAGCAATACCCATCGTTGCCAATTTGGTGGTAACACCCACCCAAAATGGCTGCACGGGCGCTGCACAAAATTTCAGCATTACCATCGATCCGCGACCAACGATCACCGTCAACAGCACCACTTGTTCCCCGGATTTGTTGACCTATTCCGTCAACCTCACGTCCAACGCAAATACCATCCTGTCTACGCTTGGAACCGTATCGGGCAATGGTACCAATTTCAACATCACGGGCATTCCAAATGGCAGCCTAATTATCCTAACCGCCACCATCACGGCAACTGGCTGCTCCATTCAACAATCCGTGAATCCGCCGAACTGCACCTGTCCACTGTTGACAGCGCCCAATGGCCCCAATTTCCCTGTTATTTGCGAAGGAACTGCCACGCCTGCTTTGATGGTAAATGCACCCGGAGCAGGCAATGCGGTTGACTGGTATACGACACCCGCTGGCGGCGTACCGGTTTTTGTAGGAAGCAACAGTTATACGCCTCCCGGTACATTTACCCCGGGTACCTATATTTTTTACGCAGAAACCCGAGAAATATCCTCCAATTGCAAAAGCCCAACACGAACACCAGTATTTTTAACGGTCAATGGAGCGCCCAGCATGACCCAGCCGATTAACCAATCGGTGTGTGCAGGTTTTACGATTTCTGTCGGCTTTAATGGTACCAGCGGTGCCTTGTTCAACTGGACAAACTCCAACCCAGGCATTGGGCTGCCTGCAAGTGGATCGGGCAATATTAGTTTCTCTGCAACCAATACGGGTCTTGCACCCATTGTCGCCACCATTGTCGTCACCCCTACTTTGTTTGGCTGTAATGGGCAAGCGCGAACGTTTACGATTACCGTTTTGCCTTCTCCTTCGCTCACCGATCCAGCGGATATTGCCGCCTGTGTTGGACAATCTGTTTCTGCTAATTTTTCAGGTTCAGCGGGCGCGACGTTTTCATGGATCAATACCAATGCTGCTATTGGTCTGCCTGCCAGCGGTATGGGTAATATCAGTTTCAACGCAAGTATCGCGGGAAATGCAACGGTTACCGTAATTCCAATGGCCAACGGTTGTTCCGGTACGCCGCAAACGTTCAATATAACGGTCATCAGCAATCCTACCATGACCAATCCTGGAAACCAGGCTGCCTGTGCAGGCGCGAATGTTTCCCTTGTTTTTACGGGAACACCGGGCCTGACCTATTCCTGGACGAACACCAACCCTGCCATTGGCCTGCCAGCCAGTGGCGCTGGAAATCTCAACTTCAGCGCAGCAGCCGTTACAACCATGCAAAATGCTCAAATAAGCGTCACTCCAATTTTTGGCGCTTGCGTCGGACAATCACAAACCTTTTCGATCACAGTTAATCCGCTTCCCGTGGCCAGTATTTCGGGCAATACCACCATTTGCAGTGGTAGTGCCACCACCCTCATGGCAATGGGTGGCGCAAGCGCCAGCTGGCTTAGCGGGCAATCAACAGCTGCTATCACCGTGAGCCCCACCACCACCACGACCTACACCGCTACTGTCACGGCCAATGCTTGCAGCAGCACGGCCACAGCCACGGTAATTGTCAACCAGCCCACATCCTCTACCGTCAACGCACTCACTTGCGATCCGGCACAGGTAGGTTCCGTTACCAATGTCATTCCAAATGCTGCGGGCTGCGACAGTACCATTACCACCGTCACCACGCTTGATGTGGTGAACTGCGCCCCAGCGCTAACGCTGAACAATGGCTCGGTAAGTTGTTTTGGCAATGCCAATGGAAGTTTGTCCTTGAGCGCTGCCGGTGGCCTTGCGCCCTATAGCTACATATGGTCGAATGGCAGCAACCAAATGGGTGCTGGTATGATCACAACAGGCGGAACGACCGCTCAACTGCTGAATTTGCCTGCGGGAAATTACACCGTCACGGTCACGGGTGCCAATGGCCTCACCAAAACAATATCGGGAACGGTGAGTTCTCCGGCGGTGCTGGCCACCAACGCTATGGCACAGTTGGCTTTCGGGCAATTCCCGCTGAGCTGCATCGGTGCAACAGATGCGACCATACAAACAATGACCACGGGTGGTACCACGGCGTATCAATATGCCTGGAGTGTTGCCGGGCAAACGGGCGCGACCCTTTCAAACATCGGGGTTGGCACGTATACGGTCACCATAACAGATGCCAATCAATGCAGCACGACCAGTTCGGCAATGGTTATTGCGCCGCCGCCGCTGCGTTTCGACATCGCCATTGCGGGCGTGGAATGTGGAGAAGACGTTGCTACAGCCCTGATTACCCCTTCTGGTGGTGCAACGCCGTTCAAGGTGCAAGTGGATGGCATTCCAGCCGCCGGTGGCCTGATGCCAAGCATTCCCGATGGGCAGCATTTGGTTGAAATCAGCGATGCGTATGGTTGTACGGCCGATACGATGGTTACAGTGACATTACCGCCTGTGCCCTTCATTGCCTTGCCTGCTGAGGAAACGGTTTCGCTCGGCGAAACACTGGTACTACAGGCCCAAACAAACCTCGCAAGCTGGCAAAGCCTGGTGTGGACACCATTGCCGGACTCCGCTTGTGCCAATTGCCTGCGCCAGGAGTGGATACCCGAAGTTTCCAGGGTGTACACAGTCGCCATCACCGATACTTTTGGCTGCCGCGCCACCGCTTCTGTGCGGGTGATGGTGCGCAAACAAATAGACATCTACATCCCGAACGTATTTTCGCCCAACCTCGACGGCTCCAATGATTTTTGGGTGCTGAATGCCGGGCCATCCGTAGTAGCCTTGAATTCACTTCAAATTTTCGACCGCTGGGGCAGCATGGTCTATTACTGGGATTCACCCATACCGGCGAATGAATGGCCGGGATGGGACGGAATGTACCGTGGTGACAAAGTCAACCCGGGCGTTTTTGTGTATTATTTGAGGGTGAAACTGGTGAATGGGGAGGTGGTGTTGAAGATGGGGGATTTGACGGTGGTGCGGTAGGGGTTATGTCAAAAGTCCGAGCATTGAAAATGCTGCCAAACTTTATTTCGATTTTATTGGCCAAGACCTTCCAGGTTTTTAAAACTTGGAAGGTCTAACGCTCGAATAAAATTAAATTTTGTTGATAGGCATGGCTAAGCCTTTTGGCACAACCCCTACATGGCCTCCAGCAGTTTCTCAGCTTGCTCACGCCGAGATGATTTGCGCAAGCTTTCCAGTAAGGGTTTGGCTTTGGCATTTTGCCCGCCTGCGACGTAGGCCAGCGCACTGCGCCAATCAGCGATTTCACGATAGTAGCCAGGTTGTACACGGTTGAAATATGCAATGGCGCGTTCCCATTCTCCGGTTTGCAACAAGGATTCTCCCGTGTAAAATAGTATCTCGTCCGTGGCGTTCGTTTCAGCAGCCAGCGCGGTTAATTGTTGAGCAGCTGTAGTAAAATCCCTCTTTCTATACGCCATATACCCTTGTTGCGCTGCAACACGGATGGTGTCGTTTCCTCCCATAGTGGCTACGGGAGGGGGATAGGGGGCGGCAAAGGCTTGCGCCATTTTCTGGATGTCCACTTTCTCCGGGCGCTTGTACGACTTCCACGCGGCGAAGCCTCCGAGTGCAAAGATTGCCCCGATGGTCAGCCAGAGCAGCAAGCGACGGAGGAACGATGGCCTTTCAGGAGAAAGTTTATCGTCAGCAGTTTCCAGGGAAAGTCTCTTTTTCAGGCGCTGGTTGTCCGCAGCTTTCAGCGCCAGGTAAAGGTCAAGTTCTGAAGCCAACTCAGGCTCGTTTTTGAGCCGCTGTTCGAATTCCAGCAATGCCTGGCCACTCAAAGTGCCCTCCGCGTAATCCCTGATTAATTTTTCGTAGCTGTCGTTCATACGCGTATTTTTTTCCTAGTTGATGGAACTAGCATCAGGGGTGATTGTCTGTGTATAATGCAGTTCATGCAGAATGTGTGGTTTGTGTAAGCTGAGACAAAAGCAAATGACCCGATCCCTATTGCAGCACCCAGCCATTTTGCTGCATTACTTGCTGCACCAGGCGCTGTAGTTGACCCTTACAATCCTGTTTTTTTGCGGTTACGCCGCGCGCATCTTTCAATCCATATTTTTCCACCAGCGCGCCGACCTTAATGCCGTTAACAATCGTATCCGTTAACAGCTGGCGGCAAGCTTCGCCAAGCATGTTCATGGCACGTTGCACGGCCAGCATGTTGCGTTGTTGCTGGGTTTCAAGATTGGTTTCTGATTCGTTGCGAAGCAGTGTGTCAAAATCAAGTTCAGTATGGTTGTCTGGCAATTGTCCCAGGTACTGTTCATGGCGTTTTAGGAGGCTGGTTTCGCTGCGCAGTTCCATTTTCCAGAGGTTGATGGCAGTGCGCAGCAGGTAGGCACGCAGGTTGCCGGGTTCCAGTTCGCCACGCATGGCTTTGTCGCGCACCCGCAACACGGCATCGCTGTGAAACGCCGACGCGCGGTCGCGCGGACATTTCTCCCGGTAAACCAGCCAGCCGGTGACGTAGCCGTACTGGGCTTTGTAAAATTGCAAGAGCGCGTTTTCATCGCCTGTAGCGAGGCGCTCAAATTCCTGATCTGTCAAGGCGGGTTGAGTTTGTTTAGTTGGGCTAAAGGTAAAATACGGTTTGAATATTTGGGCTGAAGCCTTGCATTTTTGATGGCTTGCATTGTAAATGTATTGAAATTGATAACCTTGGGCGAAGCGCAGCGCAATCAACACAATTTAATTTTTTTACTTCAAAAAAAGTACGTGAAGTATAATTGTTTTAACAGTATGTTTGCAGAAGCAAATTCGTCGGTTTTCAATATTTAAGAAATATTGACCCTGTATCAACCTTGAAAACCACTTTCATTTTTGCCCGAAATGGCACAAGTTGTACGTTCACCAAACTTCAAACTATTCAGATGAAAAATTGGCTTTTTTTATTACTTTTTGTTGCTTTGTCTGTAGGAGCGGGAGCGCAGACAGCAACAGTAGTCCCACAGAATTACAAGATTGCAATTTCAGAGATTCCGTCAAATCAGCCTACATTTAACTGTAAAGTAGTGCCTATTACGCTACCGAACACTGAAACACCTCGGGTTTGGACGCACGGAGATCTTATTACCTGGATATTTCCGGATGGGCAAATGATGCAACGGGAAATTGTGATAGCTGGAAATGCCATAAGCAATGACACCGTAAATTGGTCCCCTTGCTGTAGCCTTACCGTTAAAATAAACGAGGTACAGGCTCATGTGGCAAAAAAAGGTGGAACAGTGCCTCCGCCTATGGCAATGCATCTTGCAACCCCAGCCTCCGAAGTTACAGGAACTACTTTAGCGCCTGTTGCTATAGAATTCTCCACAGGCAAACACTGGAAAGTGAGCAGCACTTGGGAATTTTCGCCAGGAAAAGATAATTTTCTTGTCATTTCATATAAACGTGGAGAATGTAATAGCCAAAATGGTTCATTTGAGATAATGCTACCTGCTGGAATTTCCATGATAGGTAACATGGCATTCAATTCTGAGAACATTACGACAGCGGCTAATGGAAATAAGTTAATCCAAGTATCTTTATCAGAAAACCACCGTAATGTTTTTCTTAAATTGCATACAGAAAATACCGTTGCTATTGGCAAGTATTTTGAGATTATTATTAGCTCCAGAATGTGCGGTGAAAATACTCTTGAAACACTTAATTGCGTGGCAAAGGGCGAGCCACACGACATAAATTACAAAATTGTGGATATTCCGCAAATACCACCTGGCCAAACCGATTCTCTAAAATTGACCTATACCATTCAATTTCACAATAGCGGAGAAGGCTCCGTACAATTTGTCACGGTAACAGATACTTTGCCGAAAGAATTAGACCCTGCAACCTTCGCCTTGTTAGCTCCTCCCGTAATGAATGGTTTGGCTTTATATTCTGTAGAAACCTCTCCAACGAATAAATACGTCAAGATAATCACCTTTAAAGGGCTGGGACTTCCCGGTTTAAACCAGAAAGACAAACCTTTCAATTTTGATGAAACCATCTACAGATTTTCATTTACGGTGAAAACCATACCGAATGTTCAAACAACAATAAATAATAATGCAAAGGTGATATTCCATAAGAGTACTGGGGAAAAATTGCCGGCTGTAACAACCGGAATTGCCAAGGTATCCCCTGCTCGGGTGTAATTCCCATTTGAGGTACATTCAGGATCAAAAGTACAATAAATAGGCACCCAACTGCCGGAACCATCTCCTGATGCGTTCCGGCAGTTTTTATTTACGCAGCCCGTCAATTCCTTACTTCCTTGGACGAATTAACTTTTAACACAAAAAGTTTCACAAAATCCCCCAAATCCTTTTACTTTTGCCTTCCCAAGTCCATCCATCAACACCATGGCAAAAGCAAAAAAAGATACCTCCGCACCACCAACCACCTCAGCCAACCACGAGGACTCCGTCATAACCCTCTCGGGTATGTACCAGAATTACTTTCTGGACTACGCCTCGTACGTTATCCTGGAACGCGCCGTCCCTGCCATCGACGACGGCTTGAAGCCCGTGCAGCGCCGCATCCTGCACGCTATGTTCGAGCAGCACGATGGCCGCTACCATAAAGTCGCCAACCTTATTGGCCAAACCATGCAGTTCCACCCCCACGGAGATGCTGCCATCGGTGATGCCCTGGTGAACATGGGCCAAAAAGAACTGATGATCGATTGCCAGGGCAACTGGGGCGATTACCGCACGGGCGACTCCGCCGCCGCACCGCGTTACATCGAGGCGCGCCTCACCAAATTCGCCCTGGATATTGCTTTCAACCACGATACCACGGTGTGGCAAATGAGCTACGACGGCCGCAAACGCGAGCCCGTCAATTTGCCCATGAAATTCCCGTTGGTGCTGGCACATGGCGCAGAAGGCATCGCGGTGGGCCTGAGCACCAAAATAATGCCCCACAATTTCATCGAAATCATCAAGGCAAGCATTGCCAGCCTGAAAGGAAAGCCCTCGGATTTAATTCCCGACTTCCCCACAGGCGGTCTAGTAGATGCGAGCAACTACAACGGCGGGCTTCGGGGCGGAAAATTGCGGGTGCGCGCCCGAGTGCGTGAGCTGGACAAAAAAACGCTGCAAATCACCGAAATCCCCTACGGTGTCACTACCGGCGACCTCATGGACTCCATCGTGAAGGCCAATGAAAAAGGCCAGATCAAAATCAAAAAGGTAATAGACAAGGTTGCGGCCGAAATTGACATCGAAATTGAATTGCAGCCTGGCGTAAGCCCTGATGTCACCATTGATGCCTTATATGCGTTCACCAGTTGCGAGGTCAGCATCAGCCCCAACTGCTGCGTCATCATCAATAATAAGCCGCTGTTTACGGATGTCAACGAGCTGCTGCGCATCAGCACCGAAAACACCAAGGCCCTGTTGCGGCAGGAACTGGAAATCCTGAAAGACGACCTAGAGGAAAAGCTCCATTTTGCTTCTTTGGAGAAAATTTTCATCCAAAACCGCATTTACCGCGACATTGAAGAGGCAGAGACCTGGGAGGCTGTTATTTCGACCATTGATATCGGGTTGAAAAAGTACGTCAGCACACCAAGCGACCCCGAATACGCCAAAGAGACTAAAAAAATAAAGCTGCTGCGCGATGTCACCGAAGACGATATTGTACGCCTGACGGAGATCCGCATCAAGCGCATTTCAAAGTTCAATTCTTTCAAGGCTGACGAGGAAATCGCCAAGACGAACGCCGAGCTCGAAGAGACCAAGCATCACTTGGCGCACATCACAGAGTATGCCATTGATTACTTCGAAAACCTGCTGGCCAAACACGGCAAAGGCCGCGAGCGCCGCACAGAAATCGCCGCTTTCGATACCATCCATGCATCGGCAGTTGCCGCCAACAACGCCAAACTGTACGTCAACCGCGCAGATGGCTTTATCGGTACAGGGTTGAAAAAAGATGAGTTCGTGCAGGACTGCTCCGACATTGACGACATCATCATTTTCCGCCGCGATGGCGTGATGAAAATCGTGCGTGCCGAGGATAAAACCTTTGTCGGGAAAGACATAGAACACATAGCGGTGTGGAAGAAAAACGACGAACGCACCACCTACAACATGGCATATATGGATGCCAAATCGGGCAAAACCTTCGTCAAACGTTTTAATGTGACGGCCATTACCCGCGACAAGGACTACCAATTGGGTTCCAAGGTCAAAAACTCTAAAATGCTGTACCTCACCGTAAACCCCAATGGAGAAAGTGAGGTGGTGCAGGTGACGCTAACCCCCGCCAGCACCGCCCGAACCAAGATTTTTGACTACGATTTCGCGGAATTGGCCATCAAAGGCCGTGATTCACAAGGCAATGTATTGACCAAATACCCCGTCAAACAAATCAAGCAAAAAGAAGTCGGGAAAAGCACCATCGGCGCGCAAAAACTGTGGTTCGACGACATCACAGGCCGTCTCAACACCCAGGAACGCGGCAACCTGCTGGGCGAATTTGATACGGGCGACAACATTTTCGTGCTGTACAACGACGGCTCCTATGAAGTGACCGATACGGATGTACTACAGCATTTTGAAGTAAAAGAAATCAACCACCTGTGCCGCTTCTCTGAAGACCTAGTCGTCAACGCCGTGCACTACGACGGCCACAAAGGCTGGACGATGGTGAAACGTTTCAAGATAGAAACCAACAAATTAAAAGAGCGCTTTTCCTTCCTCACCGATCACAACAAATCAAAGGTGCTGTTTGCCTCGGTACAGGACAACCCGCGTATCAAATACACCATAAAAATCAAGGGCAAACCGATGACCGGCGAGGTTTCTTTGGGCGATTTTATGGACCTAAAAGGCTGGAAAGCAGTGGGCAATCGCCTGAGCGACCAGATGTTGAGCGCCATCAAAGAGATTGAGGTAAAGGACTCCAAGTTGCTGCCAAAACCCGAAGCTGCAGCGCCGAAACAGCCGAGCTTGTTTGGCGATGACGCGGAAGAGGTTGTTGAAAAAAAGACTGCGCCGAAGGAGGACAAAAAGCCAGCGGACAAGGAGTCTCCTGAAAAAAAGACTTACAAAGCAGGAGATACGATCGAGTTTGATTGACTTGGCGGTGGACGGTGGACGGTTTGCACAGCATCTAAATTACTTTTGGCTTAATTGTTTCAGCACTTTTGGGGGCTTCTACGCGGCAACTTGGAACCTCATGCAACAAGACAAAAACAACACGTCCGGCAAAGGCTCATGGCCTTGCCGGACGTGTTGTTTTGCGAAAGAATGATAAGTCCTAGTGATAAATTTTCCAGTGGATTCCAGGGCTGGCGTAATTATCAAATTATCACATTATCGAATTATCACATTTTCCTTTTAGGCTTCTTCACCGTAAACACCCGCGAAATATTAAAGCCCAAACGCAGTCCGCTCAACATACGCCCATCAGTGCCTTTGAAAAACCAGTCTTCCTGGGTCTCCGTGATAAAACCTTTATAAGTCATGTCGGGAGAATTGGTGACATGCAATTGAAAAACGTGTCCGCCCGTCTCGATATCAACACCAACGGAGAGTGAATTGGCAAATAGCGTAGCGATTTGGCCATCAGGCACATAGTAATACTCGGCATTTAAAGTGACGCGCTTGGTGAGCTTGATCCTGCCCGCAGCTCCGATTGCGAAAACGTCGTTAGCATCTTCGGGGATGGTGGTAAGGTTGCGGTGTACGAGGGTCGGCATCAGCTGTAGCGTCAGGCGCTCATTGAATTTCCGGCCTATCAGTAATTGGTGGGTGTAATAAAGCCGGGAGCTGAATTTGTTGTCCCGCTCTGCATCAGAAAATTTCACCGTTTTTATTTGTGCATCAATCAGATACGAAAGCGTGATGGGCATGTTTTTGGCCCCTGAACTTTGGCGCAGAATTTTGTACTTCGCGAAACCGTCGATGATTTTTTCTTTGCTGGAGCGCCCAACACCGATCATCAACCGGTCGGTGATACCATAGTCGAAGCCGAAGCGGATGGAAGCGCCATCAAGCCCAAAAATATCGTATATACCTTGGCGCATCTGCGAAAACCGGTGCGAAATTTTGAAATCCAACACGCCTGGCGCGGTATTCTCAATGGAATGCCCGTTGACGACGCGGTTGGTTTTGAAACTAGCGGTAGCGTAGTCGGTGGTTTTTTCTTCGCCAAGCAAGGAGAGCAGGTCGTCCTGAGCGCTTAATAATAAGGGAGAAAAGAAGGCAAGTAGCAAGTAGATTTTCTTCATAAAACATTTTTGATATTTCAGGATTCAGGTTTCAAGGTTTCAGGTTTACAATAATTTGTTGTAGCCTTGAAACACCTTTTCAAAATCAACAACCAACCGCGTAAACCTGAAACCTTGAAACCTGAAACCCGTTTACTTCATGGGTGATAAAGATGCGTCAATCAGCACTTTAGCCTCTTTGGCTACTTTGTCGCTCACCATAGATGGGATCGCTATGCCGTAGTCGGCCAAGGTGACAGTGAAGCCCGCGTTCAAGTTGATTTTTCCTCCGGCTACCGTCAGGGCACCGTTGGTAGTGATGTCTTTGGTGACCCCGTGGACAGTCATTTTGCCCGTAACAATGGCGTTGTAAGTGCCATCTTTGGTGAGGTTAACCTCGCTTAGGTTGGTGATTTGACCAGAGAAGGTCGCTTTTGGGAACTTGGATGACTCCATGTAGTTTTCGTTGAAATGCTCTTGCATCAGCGCTTTTTCAAATTGAAAACCTTTGATAAGAACTGCCCATTGCATTTTACCGGAAGCGGCATCCAGGACACAGGAGCCAGTTGTGCTCAGGGCATCAATATTTTCGGGTGAATTGGCGTTGGTAGCGTCGAATTTCACCTTGCCATCGCGGGTAAAATAATTTTGGGCAGAAATGCTCGCACCGATGGAAACCAAGGCAACGAGAAGAAGAATTTGCTTTTTCATAGTATGTTTGTCGAATGATTTGTGTTTAAAAATCGGTATTGTATTTATTCAAAAATTGAATTGTAAGCCACTCATCACTCATCACTCATCACTTAATTTCAACGCAATTTGACAGCTCCACATCAAAATTAAGTCCATTACAAGTGCCTTTAAAGGTCACCGCTTCACCTGGACTAAATTCGGTGCGGGCATGCGACGAAGTGGTAGAAAGCAAGCAACGCACCCCGAAATCACCTCCCGTTTCCAGGCTCACTTTTACATTGCCTTCGTCGTTGGTCACCTCTTTCACCTTGCCACTGACTGCGATTACTTTTTCGAGGTATTTTGCGTTGCAGCTAGTTTCGTCTGCGTTGTATTCGGCGAAAAGGGCTGTTGCATCAATGGCCAGATCCGTTTTGGCAGCGGCCATGTCTTGATGCGGCTTGTTCCACATGTAATAACCGACACCTGCCCCAATCAAGGCCAATGCGAGCAAAGCGAGTAGTATCCGTTTCATTGGTAAATGTTTTAATTTTTAATTGTTGGGTGCCCCGGCATTAACCCAGGCTTCGATAAGGGCAATGTTACAACTGTTCATTTTCCCAGATGGTGGCATCAAACTGCTGCTGCCGTTGGTTCGATTCACGACATCGCGGGTGTCGGCGTATTTTTTCAATTCATCGTAGGTAACCATTGGAGAAGTTTCCTGTTGGCCGCCAGGGGCATGACAACTGATGCAGTTTGCATCAACAATGGGCTTGATGTCAGCAATGTAGCTCACAGCTGTGGTGTCGCAGTTGCCTGTGCCATACAGGTCTTTCTCGTTATCGTAGTAACAGGCCGTTTGTGAGAGGCTTGCCAGGAACAAAAGGGTTAACGCTGCAAAAATAAATTGTCTCATGTTTCGTAAGCGGGAATAAGGTTTTAATAACAAAAGATTCGAGTGCGAAGATAAATTTCATATCGCCAAAAATTTAAAAGTCTTTGAACAAAAGCCTGGTATTTGCGAAATTTTAGTTTTCAGGCGCTCCAGCATCCACCCATTTTTTCAGCTTAGCCAACTTACAATCGTCTAATTTGGCACCACCCTTGGGCATCAAACTAGCATTCACAGTCACCGAGTTGTAGAGCCTGCCATTTAGCGCGAGCGTTTTGGTTTCTGCATAGGTGGTCAGTTTAATGCCGCCTTGAGGATTGCTACCACTGTGACAACCCTTGCACTTAGCTTGGATGAGTGGTTGCACAAAGGTTGCGTATTTTGCTCCTGAAATGGTGTCGCAACCGCCAAAACCCTCATCACAAGCATTGTTCAATGCACCCTGATTCACCCATTTTTTGATCAAATTAATCTGATCTGTTGTGAATGGAGGCTTGTTTTGAGGCATTCTTTTCTCTAAATCCGTTTCTTGCAGGGATTTTATCAACTTATTCTTTCCCCAATCGTTTGAGGTTACGCGTTCTACAGTGGACATCAAAGTTCCGTAGGACGTAATGACAATTCCTTCTTTGTGATCCTGTGCATTGTGGCAACCCGATTCCGTGCAGTTGGAAACCAACAAGGGCAAAATCTGGTTCTGGAAATAAACAGAGTCTGGACTACAGGCATTACCAGAAGGCGGGTCAACAACCGGATCATTGGGAACCAATGGTTCGTGTTTGCAAGCAAAAATGAGCAGGGAGAACAATGATGTAAAAGCAAAAACTGAAAAAATACTGCGTTGCATGGGCGGAATCAAAAGCGTGAATAAAACGGTGAACTGCTCCTATTTAAACGCAAAAATGCCTCCAAGCAACATTGAAATACCAATTTAAAACACTGAACGGGAATAAATCGCCTCTGAACATGGAACAAAAAGGCTGGAAGACATGGCTGCGCCGATTCGGAATCGGTGGATTTCTATTTTTTTTAATCAAAGGACTCGTCTGGCTAGCCGTTATTTTCGGCGGAATCAAAGCTTGTAGCTGAGCTTTTATGTCAACAAGCTTGTTAAAACAAAAAGTTTTTTTATTTTTGCAGCTTCGTAGTTTTTAACATATAGGGACATAGAAAACATAGCATTACATACTCAAAACTATGTTCTCTATGTCCCTATGTGTTAAAAATACATGTTTAAAAAAATACATGGTTTAATGGCAAAAAAATCAACGGTAACCAATCCAATGGCAATAAATACATCCCTTGACGTTGATACCGACCTCGTCGATCCCAACCATATCACTATTAAGGGCGCGCGCACCAACAACCTGCGCAACGTTGACCTCCGAATTCCCAAAAACCAGCTCGTGGTGGTCACTGGCGTGAGCGGTTCCGGCAAATCGAGCATCACCATGGACACCCTCTACGCCGAGGGGCAGCGGCGCTATGTGGAAAGCTTGTCCAGCTATGCCCGGCAGTTCTTGGGCCGTATGAAAAAACCAGATGTCGATTATATTCGGGGCATTTGCCCTGCTATTGCCATAGAGCAGCGCGTGAGCACCGGCAATACCCGATCCACGGTGGGCAGCATGACGGAATCGTATGATTTTCTGCGCCTGCTGTTTGCACGCGTGGGCAAGTTCTATTCCCCCATCTCAGGCCGTATGGTGCAAAAACACGAGGTCACCGATGTTGTGGATTTTATCAAAAAACTCCCTGATGGTTCCCGTGGCTTAGTATTGATCCCTTTTCATAAAAAGCACCACGATCGGCCGCTTGTACAGGAACTCAATGTTTTGCTGCAAAAAGGCTACACCCGCTTGTGGCGCAATGGCGAAGCCCTGCGCATCGAAGAACTGATTGAAGACCCGAAGATCAATAAAGACACTGAATTCCGCAAAAACACCTATATCCTCATCGACCGCTTTGCTTTGCCGATGTCGGAGGAAAGCGATTGGATGCGCCTGGCGGATTCCATCAACACCTCGTTTTATGAAAGCGACGGCGAATGCGTGGTGCAAGTGGTGGCCAGCGAAGGCGAAAAGCAACCCGAACCCGCCATTTTTAACAATCGCTTTGAACTGGACGGCATGGTTTTCCCAGAACCGACACCCCAACTTTTCAACTACAACAACCCATACGGCACCTGCCCTACCTGCGAAGGCTACGGCCGCGTATTGGGCATCGACGAAGACAAAGTAGTACCTGACCAGTCAAAATCCATGTACGAAGGCGCGGTGGCTGCCTGGAAAGGAGAGAAATTTGGGGAATGGCAAGACGCATTTCTGAAGCATGCCCACCAGTTTGAATTCCCGGTGCATACGCCGTATGAGGCGCTGAGTAAGGAGGAAAAGAAGCTCGTGTGGGCTGGGAATCAATATTTTGAAGGCATCAGCGCCTTTTTTGCAGAATTGGAAAGCAAGACCTACAAAATTCAAAATCGCGTCACGCTCGCGCGCTACCGCGGCCGCACCACCTGCCCTACCTGCGAAGGCGGACGCTTGCGGCAGGAAGCCCTTTGTGTGAAAATTGGCGGCAAAAACATTTCTGAGCTCACCAGCATCCCACTCGATGAGGTTTTGGCGTTCTCTAAAAGCTTAGACACAGTGCTAAGCGAGCATGAGCGACAAATAGCCCGCCGCCTGCTGTTAGAAATCAACAACCGACTGAAATTCATGGTCGACCTCGGCCTGGGCTACCTCACCCTCGACCGCATTTCAAGCTCCCTTTCTGGCGGCGAAACCCAACGCATCCACCTCACCCGCACCCTGGGCAGTAACCTCACGGCTTCCATGTACCTGCTCGATGAGCCCTCCGTAGGCCTTCATCCCCGCGATACGGGACGCCTGGTGAGCGTGCTCAAAGACCTGCGCGACCTCGGCAATACCGTTGTGGTGGTGGAACACGAAGAAGATATGATCCGCAGTGCCGACTTTCTCGTGGATATGGGACCGGAAGCGGGCGTGAACGGCGGTCACGTGGTGTATGCCGGACCTTATGCCGACATTGAAAAAACTGCACCCGAAAGCCTGACAACCAAGTACCTTACGGGTGTTATGTCCATCAAAACACCGGAATATCGGCGAACAGCCAAGGAGTTCGTGCGCATTGTCGGTGCACGGCAACACAACCTGAAAAACATAGACGTGCGTATCCCGCTACACTGCCTGACGGTGGTGAGCGGCGTGTCCGGCTCCGGAAAAACAACCCTCGTACGGGACATCCTGTACCCCGCGCTTCAGCTGCACCTGCCTGATTCGGGAAGCAAGCAACCTGGAGTTTATTCGAGCATCGAGGGTAATGTGAAAAAAATCACCCGTGTTGAGTTCATCAACCAAAGCCCAATCGGCAAAAGCAGCCGCTCCAACCCCGTCACCTACGTCAAAGCCTACGATTATATCCGCGACCTGTTTTCCAAGCAGCAACTGTCCAAAATTCGCGGTTTCCAGCCTAAGCATTTCAGTTTCAACGTGGAAGGCGGTCGCTGCGAAGCTTGCAAAGGCGAAGGCGAACAAGTGGTGGAAATGCAGTTCCTCGCCGATGTGCACCTGGAATGCGAAGAGTGCAAAGGCCGCCGTTTCCGCCAGGAGGTGCTTGATGTTCAATACAAAGGCAAAAGCATTTTTGACGTGCTCAACATGAGCATCGAAGATAGCTTGGACTTTTTCAAAGACCATAAGGACATCCGTGAGCGCATTCGGCCACTGTTCGATGTGGGATTAGGTTACGTTCAACTAGGCCAATCGTCCAGCACCCTATCCGGCGGCGAAGCGCAGCGCGTAAAACTTGCCTCTTTTTTGATCCGGGAAAACTCCGGCGGCCATATCTTTTTTATCTTTGACGAGCCAACGACAGGCCTGCATTTTCACGACATCCAGAAACTACTCACCGCCATCAACGCCCTGGTGGAAAAAGGCCACAGTGTGCTGGTGGTCGAACACAATATGGAAGTCATCAAATGCGCTGATTGGGTGATTGATTTGGGGCCGGAAGGCGGCAATGCAGGCGGAAACCTGGTGTTTGAAGGTGTCCCGGAGGATTTGGTGAAGGTTGAAGGGAGTTATACGGGGATGTATTTGAAGGGGAAGGTATGAGGGGGCTTGCTCCTGTATTTGCAAAAAAGAATTATTACCCATAATTTTGAACCTCGAATTCCGTTGAAACATTACTGCTGAAATCATTTGAAGCATTACACACCTAAATTCAATATTAAACTTACATGAGAAAACTAATTCAATGCACACTCCTTCTCGGCTGCTTCCTGGTTGCCAACACCGCTTTTTCACAAAAAGACTGGCGCTGGGACGGCCACGGCGTAGGCTTTAGCGCCCCCGCCAATCTAAGAGTCACCACCAATAACGCCAGTGAATTCAGTGCTGAATGCAGCGACCTGTTCCTGTCCATCTATGCAGAGCAAGATGGGGAAGTAAGCGAGGAAACCTTGGCAGATGCCCTCGTTGTTGCGGCAAAAGAAATGGAGTACGACGAAATTTCTGACGTAGATGCGCTGGAAATCGACGACTTCACAGGCTATTACGTAGAAGGAACAAAAGATGGCGTGGGTGCTTTTATCATCACGTTGCTCGACAAAAAAAGCGCGACAAACCTGGTCGTAGCACTGGTATTTACAGACGATGCGGCGCGGGAAAAGGCGGTAAATGTCGCGCACTCGTTTTATGCTTTTGATTAAAGCCGTGATGTAGATAACATCAAATTTTAGTGTTTAAAGCACTACACAACGCGCCGGTAGCACCGCTTTCAAGTCGCCTTTTTCGATCAATTCCTTGACCTTGGCTGGATCAATTTTTGCATTATGACTTGGGAATACCCCATCGAGCAGGCTGCGCACAGTTATCGGGTCGCCGTGTGTTCCCCCATCCAAAATGTATCAATTTTGACGCGATGTTGCGGTTTTTCATCGTCTTCTGCTTCCTTATCTGTGTCTGGGCTGCCCATCAGAAAGCTGCCACCCGGCACTTGCACCATGCGGAAAGCGGCGGCGGGGTTGGGGAGTTATTGTTTGTAGTAGGGATCGGATGTCATGTAGTGGGTGGGGGGGGCGGTGAAACGGTGTGCAAGTATAGGGGAGTCTTGATACACGGAAGGCTGTTATACTTGTGTGTCTGGTTCAAGTACACGCAAAAAATTGGAAACTGCATACAATGGCATTCCGCCAAGTACTAAAAATCGCTTCAGTAGTGACAGCAGTTTTTGGTGGATAATATCGGGTAAAGGATTTTTTGCATTTGCCTTTTGCTTGGTTTCCAGCAAGAGGGTTTCACCTGATGCCCATAAAAATTCATCAAAAGAAAACGGGAACATAAACATGGAGCGCACTCGGCCAACACCATAAGAGGGCAATTCCTGCAATGCAAATTCTAATAGCGAGCCCCTGCCACTACATGCAGGCTCGGCATTTTTTCAAAAAAAAAGCGCAGCGAGGAGATTGCAGCTGGGCAACTCTGCGCTTCATCCAAAAACTATAAGGTTTTTCCAGGAACAATCTGAATATTGTAAAACACCGATAGATTTTCAATCAACCGTTCTGCTTCTAAATCACCTTCAAACGGCGTCTTAACACTAGGGCTTTGTTCAAAATTGACCTCTACAAAGGAATCAAAATGCCGCGCCAATTGCTTAACGGCAGTCGATTTGCCCACCTGAAGCGCTCCCCGAAGCAATAAAGGATTTCTATTGGAATCGTTTTTCCAGTTCAGCAAATATGCATCTATTGATCTAATATAGTAAATTTTCGTTTTTTATAGGCTTAGAAATGATAAAAAATGAATTTTTTATAGGCGAAGGCGGCTAAGCATGGCCTTCAGACCTGTCTCTAATGCACGCGCAGCATAGGTATAGGTAGCACCGCGTTCACGCCAATGTCGTTGACTTAGCGATTTTGACGACGGAACAGTAGCTGATTCCCTGGACAACAAAAAAAACGAATGCCCAATGTCCAACAAGGAACACCCAATTTCCAGGTGGGCGGAACGCTTGGTCATATCATAGAACAAGCCAAAAACAACGTTTTCTTAGGCTTATCGGGTGAATGAGGGGTACGTCTAATACTTGGAGGTTGGACCCTTGTTGGACATTGGATATTTTTTGAGTTGAGCGTAGCTTGGCTTGTGTAGATTTCTCGCCTGGGACTCGAAATGACAAATCACTATGGATAAAATAAGGGATGGCTTGGAGCTTTACGAACGGTAGCTATTTCCAACGCCTCATTGCATATATTCTTTGAGTTCCTCAAGCGGTTCATTAAAGTCCGCAGCCATTTGAATTTGGCCTTTCAGCGTGCCCAGCGTTCTTTTTTTTGGCTTTTGGTCTGGCGTTGATGTTGTGCTTTTCGTCAACAAAAAATCAATAAAATCACCTACCAGCATTTGATCTGTTGGCGCTAATTGCTGATATTTTTTCAAAATGAGTGTATCTCCCATGGCAATGATTTTTGACCGTGCTGGATTAGTTTCCCAAACAAAGTTACGCTTATTTAGGGATCAAACAAAAAATCCCTGCAACACGAACTCGCGCGTTGCAGGGAATATATTTCGCCAACCAACGGTTAGCGGTACGCAGCACTAGGCTTTACCAGCCCGTGCTTTCTCAATTACAATCTTCGCAACCGCTTCTGGCGGAGGCGCATAGTGGCTGAACTCCATGGTAGAAGATGCGCGACCGGAAGTGAGGGTACGGAGCTGGGTCACATAGCCAAACATTTCTGACAGCGGCACTTCTGCCTGAATGGCGATGGCGCCACCCATACGGGTTTCTTGTCCTTTCGGCATACCGCGACGGCGGTTCAAGTCACCAATTACCGGGCCAACGTATTCCTCAGGTGTGATAACCTCAAGTTTCATGATCGGCTCCATGATATTCGGCTTGGTGGCTGGCGCAGCTGCGCGGAAACCTTCCTTTGCACACAATTCAAACGCGATTGGCTTGGAGTCAACGGCGTGCATACTGCCGTCTGTTACCCGCACTTTCATCGAGTCGATGTTGTAGCCAGCGAGAATACCATTGCTCATCATCTGAACAAACCCGTCGTTGATCGGCTTCTGGAAGTTCTTGTCAATCGCGCCGCCGACGATACCCCATTCGAATTGGAGTTTCTTCTTGCCACTCTTGAAGTCGTCGCTTTGCAGGAACTCCTCATCGGCTGGGCCGAGGGTGAATTCCATATCGGCGAAGAGACCGGAACCACCCGTTTGCTTTTTCAAGCGCTCGCGGTGTGCCGTAGTTTTGGTCAAAGCCTCTTTGTAGTTAACCTGTGGTGCGCCCTGGTTGCATTCTACCTTGAATTCGCGACGCAGACGGTCAACGATTATCTCAAGGTGCAGCTCACCCATGCCTGAAATAACGGTCTGGTTTGTTTCCTCGTCGTATTTCACGCGGAACGTTGGGTCTTCCTCCGCCAATTTGTTGAGGGCCATACCCATTTTGTCCAGGTCTTTCTGTGTTTTTGGCTCTACCGCCAAACCGATTACCGGCTCTGGGAAAACCATACTTTCCAACACAATCGGGTGTGCGACATCACAAAGGGTGTCGCCCGTACGGATATCTTTAAAACCTACAGCAGCAGCAATGTCGCCAGCTTCAACCGCGTCAATCGGGTTTTGCTTGTTGGCGTGCATTTGGTACAAACGGCTGATACGCTCTTTGTCGCCGGTGCGGGTGTTCAATACATAAGAACCAGCATCCAGACGACCAGCATACACGCGTATGAAGCACAAACGGCCTACGAATGGGTCGGTTGCAATCTTAAACGCCAAAGCTGTGAAAGGCTCTTTAATGTCTGGCTTGCGTGATACCTCAGTTTCGTTCCGTGGATCGGTGCCCACAACTGGTGGAATGTCCGTTGGTGCTGGCAAGTAATAGCAAGTAGCGTCAAGGCAAGCTTGTACACCTTTGTTTTTGAATGCAGAACCACACATTACAGGGGTCATCTTCAGGTCGCAAACAGCGGCGCGTACGGCTGCGCGCATTTCATCAACGGTGATGCTGTTTGGATCCTCGAAAAACTTTTCTAACAGGGAATCGTCGTAGCCTGCAACCTCCTCGATGAGGATTTGACGCTGCTCTGCTACCATTTCCTTCAGGTCTTCAGGAATTGGAATAACATTGTAGGTCATGCCCTGATCGTCATCGTTCCAAACGATGGCTTGGTTCATAACCAAGTCAACAACACCTTTGAAGTTGTGCTCTGCACCGATTGGCACCTGCAATGGAATTGCATTGGCACCCAATTTCGCTTTCATGTCTTTCACACACATCATAAAATCAGAACCTGCACGGTCCATTTTGTTGACGAATGCGATACGTGGTACGCGATAGGTATCGGCCAAACGCCAGTTGGTCTCAGATTGAGGCTCAACGCCGTCAACGGCAGAGAAAAGGAACACGAGACCGTCGAGGACACGGAGGGAGCGGTTAACTTCCACCGTAAAGTCAACGTGACCAGGCGTGTCAATGATATTCATGTCGAATTTTTGGCCTTCTACAACCCAATGACATTTGGTAGCGGCAGAGGTGATGGTGATACCACGCTCTTGCTCCTGCTCCATCCAGTCCATGGTGGCGGCGCCTTCGTGTACTTCGCCAATCTTGTGATTAACGCCAGTATAGAAGAGGGTCCGCTCAGTGAAGGTCGTTTTGCCCGCATCAATGTGGGCGGCAATACCGATGTTACGGGTGAACCGGAGGTCGTTTGCCATGACTTGTTTTATAGTTAAGATGAGTGAAGAGTAAATTGTTTGAAAAATTCTGCAAAACGGAAGCAAAAGACCGCTTATTGGAATGATATTTTGAGTAAATGACGTTTTCGTTTTAAAAATTTTGAAATGCAAAAACAATGCCTGCTTTTCAAAGCCCTATTAAAACGCCAATACCGCCGAAAATTGACCGTGCATTTTCAGAAGAAAGTGCGTGGGCAATTCTGGCGGTAGGTGTGGCTGAAAGCTTGTTTAGACCCTGAAATGGGCGAAAGCGCGGTTGGCTTCTGCCATTTTGTGTGTGTCTTCGCGTTTTTTCACAGCGTTGCCCTCCCCTTTGGAGGCTGCAATGACTTCTGCGGCGAGTTTTTCAGCCATGCCTTTGCCACTGCGGGCGCGGGCGTATTTGATCATCCATTTCATGCCGATAGAAATTTTCCGGCCAGCCGGTAGTTCAGTCGGGATTTGGAAGGTAGCGCCACCAATACGGCGACTGCGGACTTCCACTTGAGGCATGACGTTGTTGAGTGCTTTTTTCCACACTTGCAACTCGTCCTCGTTGGTGCGGCCTTTCACGATGTCTAGTGCATCGTAGAAAATGCTGAATGCAACGCTCTTCTTGCCCTGCCACATCAGGTTATTGACGAAACGTGTTACCATCGTATCGCTATAACGCGGATCAGCGGCCAATACTCGAGGTTTCGGTTTGTGCTTACGCATTTTTTAAATGATAAATTATGAGTGATGAATTATGAATGAAAAACCATGAATGAGAACCCGATAGGATTCATCAATCATCATTTATCATTCATCATTTTTTGGGGCGCTTGGTGCCGTATTTAGAGCGGCTCTTGTTGCGCTTAACCACGCCAGCAGTATCGAGCGCACCGCGCACGATGGTGTAGCGTACACCTGGGAGATCTTTAACACGACCACCACGCACAAGCACGATAGAGTGCTCTTGCAAGTTGTGGCCTTCACCCGGGATGTAGCAGATCACCTCTAGGCCGTTCACCAGACGCACTTTTGCGACTTTACGAAGGGCCGAGTTAGGCTTCTTAGGAGTAGTGGTATAAACACGGGTACAAACACCGCGTTTCTGCGGGCTTGAGCTCAATGCACGACTCTTACTCTTGTATTCCACCTTCTCGCGGCTGTTGCGCACCAATTGGTTGATAGTAGGCATACCGTTTTTTTGTAAAAATTTATTGTAACTCGTTCAAAATCAATGAGAAAATGGCACGAAAAGACATGCCTTTCCCAAAAGCGAACGCAAAGGTAACTCTACGCGGCATATTTTTACTAAGAACCTTAAAAAAAAGTGGATTTAAAGTTGATTGGCTTCAAAGTTGCTGACTGTCGCTTGTTACCAGCAGGTTAAGACCAGATTCAAAGCGCTAGAGAAGTTATTATCGAATACTTTTGCAGCAAGCATGGCGCTTGTAAGGAAGAGGCTGCCTCGTACGTCTGGGAAACTAATTGTCGCTTAGCGTATGTATAAAACAGCCCAGTTAAGTCGCAATCGCGTCGAAGATACAGTTCCGATGGAACGGAGTACATTATTCTTTGGCGTTGCTACAAAGATACAGTTCCGATGGGATTTTTAGGCCCACTACAGTAAATTAACACAAAACATGAACCCAAAACGTATTCGCCTCATCATCGGACTTATGTCGCTGGCTTTGGTCGGCCTCATCAGCCTGCAGGTTTATTGGATTGGCTGGAACATTCGCCTCAACGAGGTGAAATTCGATACCGATGTATTTGATGCCCTCAATAAAGTAGCCAGCAGGTTGCAATACAACGCAGAAATGAAGGTACAAGAGGCGCTCAATGCTTCCCGCCGACAAAGCAACAGTGAGGCCAACCGCAACATCCGCGAAGCCGCCAAGTACCTGGAAAATGGTTTTGCCTCCCGCAAGGTAGGCTCCAACGACAGTTTGCCCAATCCTGTGGGCGAAGGAGAGACCTTTGAAGAGAATATCAACCGCTGGGAATACATGAAAGTTATTCAGTTGGTGGATGCCAAACCACTGGCAGAGCGCATTTCCCTGGACATGCTCAACCGATCTGTTCGGGAAGAAATTGAAAGCCGGGGCATAAAATCGATCTATCAATATGGCGTCTATTCCACTGCCCGCAACAGCTACGTCATCGTGAACGACCATTTTGTGGTAGAAGACAACGGACCACAAGTGGCACACGGCGGTGCGCCGACCCTCTTTAATTCTCCCTACAAAGTAGCCCTCTTTACCCAGGATATTGAATCACCAGGCTACCTTTCGCTGTATTTCCCCAACCGTACCCGCCTGGTATTGCAGTCGGTACTCGGCACCTTATTATTATCCATCATTTTTACGGGCATCATTCTGTTCTGTTTTTGGTACACCATTCAGGTAATCTACCGCCAGAAGCAGCTTTCCGAGATGAAAACGGATTTCATCAACAACATGACCCATGAATTCAAAACGCCCATTGCTACCATCTCCCTGGCCGCTGACAGCATCAGCAGTCCCAAAATATTGAACAGCCCCGACAAGATCAAACGTTTTATCGACATCATACGACAGGAAAACCGGCGCATGAACAGCCAGGTGGAAAAGGTGCTTCAGGTGGCTGTCATTGATAAAAAAGATTTTGAACTCAGTGTTGGAGAGCTTAATATGCATGAAGTGATTCAGCAAGCCGTGGATAATTTCAGCCTGCAAATTGAAAACCGTGAAGGCAATTTAGAGGTCGACTTCCAAGCCCAAAACTCCATCATCGAAGGCGACTCAACCCATATCGCCAGCATTATCCACAACTTGCTCGATAACGCTAACAAATACAGCCCCGATAAACCACACATTATTGTAAGTACCCGAAATGTGCCCATTGGACTGGAAATAACCGTGCAAGACCGTGGATTGGGCATCAGCAAGGAGGCTCGAAAGCATGTTTTCGATAAATTCTATCGGGTGCACACGGGAAACTTACACGACGTGAAGGGCTTTGGACTCGGGTTGAGCTATGTAAAAGCCATTATGACGGCGCACAAAGGGCTGGTAGATGTGCACAGCGAATTGGGCAAGGGAAGCAGCTTTGTGTTGACTTTCCCAAAACATTAAAAAGGTAGCGCGGATTTAAAGCCGCCAATACAAGGCCATTTATCAGTATTTTCGGCCATAAATGGCCTTGTACTGGCGGCCTGAAGGCCAATGTCGTTGACTTAGCGTATGTACACATCCCTGCATGGTATAGCATCAACGTTCAAACATGCTGCATACCAAACAGTCGTGTCATTCCGAGCGAAGCGAGGAACCTGAGGAATAACGATCCCAATTATCAGGTTCCTCGCTTCGCTCGGAATGACACGACTGTTTAGTATTCAATATGGAAATTAAAGCGGAACAACTGCTTTGCCAAATGCTCCTAGCTAGATTTTGACTTGTGTACATTCACGGGACGCGGCACTAGTGCCGTTGTCAAAATCGCTAAGTCAACGACATTGGCCTGAAGGCCGCGCTACCCCTCTCCTAACCCAAATCCACCTCAACGCCAAAGGCTCCTATTCCGCAATCCGAACTCCGCATTCCTATTCCGCATTCCGAACTCCGCATTCCGAACTCCGCACTCCGAACTCCGCAATCCGAACTCCGCAATCCGCACTCCGCATTCCGAACTCCGCAATCCGCATTCCGCACTCCTCAATATCCGTCGTTCTGCTCCAAGTTCCGATTTGCCTCCAGCTCCCTTGCCGGAATCGGATACACCAACTTCTTATCGTCCCAGTTCAGGCCATCCGCGGTGCCGCGCAGGCGCTTGATGTCGTGGATGCGATGCCCTTCAAAGGCGAGTTCCAGGCGGCGTTCGAGCAGGATGTCGTCGAGGGTGACACCGGTTTTGGCTGTTAAGCCTGCGCGGGTATGCACGGCATTATAGTCGTCATCGGCATTCTGTTGCAGGCGGGCCTTGCACTCAGCATTGATGAGGTACATTTCCGCCAGGCGAATGAGCGGGATGTTTTTGTACTGATCACGCCATTTTCCGGTACGGGTAGCGCCTGAGCCCAGGTAAAACATTGCAAACCGCGTATCTGATGCGTTGTACAAGTCGAGGTGCTTTTGATTGATTTCAATATCGCCGTCGCGGCCGCCGTATTGTGGGATGGAGAAGAACGTGACCAATTCATTGTCACCATCCTGATCAGAAACCTGCATGGAAAAAATGGATTCAGGGGTATCGTTGTCCTGGTTCCAAAGATCGCTGTAGTTTGGCAATAAACTATAGAAGCCTGATGCAATTACCATTCCGGCAAAGTCCTGCGCTTCATCGTATTCTCCCGTTGTAAGGTGAAGGCGGGCGATCATCGCGGCTGCGGCAAACTTCGTGGCATACACATCATTGAGTTCAGGAAGCAGGTCGTAAGCTGTATGGAGCTCTGCTTCAACAAAATCGAACACCTGTTTCACGCTGGCGCGCGCGACCAGGCTGGCATCGTTGACACCGCGGGTTGGCTCCGTGACCAGCGGCACGCCCAAATCTGAAGCCGCTGTGGCAGCAACGTAAGATTTACTGTACAAACGAACCAACTCGAAATAGCAAGCTGCCCGGATAAAACGCGCTTCGCCTTCCACCTGAATGCGGTCATCGGCATTCACCACCGCCAGGGCGCTCAACACGTTGTTACAAGTATTGATGGCGGCGTAGGCTTGCGCCCAGGTTTTTTCCACGTAAAAATTGGTTGGCACCATCGTGTGGTTGAATATTTCACGCGGATCGACAAAAGTGCCTACCCAGCGAATTTCACCGTCAGCGCCGGCCAATTCGGCATCGCGCACCATGTCGCCGCCATACACGCCTTCCTGGCTGAGGTTGTCGTAAGCGCCCAGCAGCACGAGTTTTACATTCGCATCGGAGTTGAGCGCAATGCCTTCGCTGATGCTTTGCTGCGGCTCAATGTCCAGTTTGTTATCACAAGCAGTTGCCAAAAGGAGCAGGTTTGCAAAGAGTATGTAATGTAAATTTTTCATTGTCAATTTCTTTTAAAATGTGTCAAAATGGGTTGGTACATTTTCTTTAAAAACCAATCCGAACGCCGCCCACAAAGCTCTTGGGTTGTGGGGCGGAGTAGAAATCAATGCCGTAGGTCACATTGTTGGCAATGTAGTCTGCTGTGACTTCCGGATCCCAGCCATCGTATTTGGTGAACGTGAGCAGGTTGGTGCCCGTCACGTACAAACGCAGGCTGCGCGCACCTTTGCGGCCCAACCAGCCGGTGGGCAGGTCATAAGCCAATGTCACGTTTTTCAAGCGCAGGTAAGCGCCATCGGAGATGTAGCGGCTGCTGCGGCCATTGTCGCCATTGGAGTAGCCCAGGCGTGCTTGTGGCACATCGGTGATGTCGCCCGGTTTCTGCCAGCGGTCTAGTTGATCCTTGGTCTGGTTGTCGAACCAGCAAGCGTTACAGGACATGAAAATGTCGCCGGAACGCTGGATTTTGTTACCCTGCTGGCCTTGGAAACGAATATCCAGTGTCAGGCCTTTCCAGGAAATGGTATTGCCTATACCGCCTATTAAGGTCGGCAGCGGAGAGCCGAGCACTACAAAATTCGCGTCGTTGTACACGTTGGTGGTCATGCTTGGGTCGCCACCTTCTTCGTTGACAAAATACAGGGCATCCCCATTAGCCTGGTCAACGCCTGCGTATTCAGCGCCGAAGAAAGTACCAATTGGCTCGCCGACCTTTACCACATTGAGGTTGCCATCATCAATGATGGTTTGGCCTTCTGCGAGTGCGATTACTTCGTTTTGGTTGAACGCGAGGTTCAAGGAAGTTGTCCATTTGAAATCGCCCACGAGGTTGTTGGAGTTGAGGGTAAATTCAAATCCTTTGTTTCGCAGTTCGCCGATGTTTTTCCACTGTGTTCTGAATCCTGTGGTTGCGGGCACGGGTACTTCTTGCAGCAAGTCGTTGGTGTTTTTGATGTAGTAGTCAATTTCACCGCTGATGCGGTTGTTGAAAAGCCCCCAGTCGATGCCGAAGTCGATTTCGGTGCTTTTTTCCCAGGTCAGGTCTGGGTTGGCGATTTGTTCTGGCGTGAAATTACTGCCGCCGGAATAACTGCCTGGCCGGTACAAGCCCAAGGCGCGGAAATTACCGATATCGGCATTGCCACTTTGGCCCCAGGAGGCGCGCACTTTCAGGAAAGAGATTACGTCATTGTCTTGCAAAAATGCTTCTTCACTGGCCACCCATCCAGCAGAAACAGCGGGGAAAAAGGCATAGCGGTTGTCGGCACCAAAGCGAGAAGAGCCGTCCACCCGTGCCGAAGCATTGAATAGGTATTTCCTTTTAAAATTGTACCGCGCACGGCCAAAGTACGAGAGGAAGCTGTATTTGTCTTCCGTGCTGGTGCCCGCCGTTATAAGGGCTGCGCTCGAAAGCGTTTTCAAGGCATCGGATGGAAATTGCTGGCCTTCCACGGAGCTCCGGTTGTTTTCACTTTGGAAATATTCCGTTCCCAGGTCAAATCCCAGATCATGGCTGCCAAATTCCTTGTTCCAACGCAAAACGGCGTTGGTATTGTAATCTGTCGCGCCGGCGAAAACGGATTGACCAAAACCGTTGCTTGCGTTGCCGGCATCGGTGCGCGCGCCAAAGCGGGCTTCGTCACGGACATTGTACAGGTTCGCTGCGGCCTCGACGCGCAGCGCGAGGTGACTGGTAAAACTGTAATCGCCGAAAACGTTGGCCAGGCTGCGGTTGGTGAATACTTTCCGGTTGGCATCTTCTATGTCGATCAGGCCGTTGTAATAGGTGGTAACGGGACGGTCGTACAACTGGCCATCGGCATCGCGTTTCGGAGTAAGCGGCGACAAGGCCACCAGTTGCATGGGGGTGGAAAAAGCATTGTCGTCGGATACCTGGCGGGTTTTGGTGCGGGACAGCGCCAGGTTTACACCCACTTTCAGGTGGTCGGTAGCGTCAAAATTAAGGTTGACGCGGGCGCCATCCTTGTCGAGGTTGTTCGATTTTAGGATACCGTTGGTGAAGCCCGAGTTGGCGCTGATATAGTAGCGCATGCGTTCGTTGCCGCCAGACATGGTCAGGGTTGTGTTGCGCATGGAGCCTTGTTGAAAAGCTTCGTCTTGCCAATTGGTTTTGTCAATGCCTGACATCCAATCGTCGTTATAGCCGGAATAGCGGTTGAAACGGCCTTTAACGAATTCCGTCCAGGAGTCGGGGTCGTCGTAGGGCAAGCCATCAATGTCATCGGAGTTGTTGGCCGCTTCGGTGAAAAGCTCTACGTATTCTTTGGCATTCAAGAACTCCCGTTTGTTGGTTGGTTGGCTGAATCCGGCCTGGAAATCAAGCTCGATCTGGCTTTTGCCTGATTTGCCCGATTTAGTGGTGATGAGCACCACGCCATTGGAGCCGCGGGAGCCGTAAATTGCTTTGGCAGAGGCATCTTTTAGTACCTCAATGGATTCTATGTCGTTGAAATTGATGTCGGCAAGCGGGTTCAGGGCCGCGCCGTAGGTATTGCGGGCATCTTTGGCCAGCGGGATACCGTCGACGACAAAAAGTGGCTCGGTGCCCGCATTGATGGAGCCGACACCACGCACCCGCACGCGGGCGGCAGCGCCAAGCTTGCCGTTCACACTTTCCACGCTTACACCAGCGGCCTGGCCTTGCATGGCTTGTTCGAGCGATACCACGGGCATGCCTTTCATCTGTTCGTTACCGATTTTGGCGATGTTGCCCGTGAGGGTACTTCGGATTTGTTTGCCGTAGCCGATGACAACTACTTCATCCATCACGTTCTGGTTTTCCTGCAAAATGATGGAAAGTGCGGTGCCGGCGCCGACAGCTACATCCTGCGTAATGTAGCCCGTGTAGGCTACAGTCAGGGTGCTGTTGTTGTTGGGTACTTGGACGGTGAATTGCCCGTTCGTGTCGGTACTGGCACCGGTTCGGGTGTTTTTGACGGCGACGGAAGCGCCGATCAGGGGCGTTCCAGCGGCGTCAGCGACTTTGCCTGTTACCGTATGTTGGGCCTGCGCGCCAACAAAGAAAAATAGGCAAAGCAATACGGAGAGAAGAGATTGCTTCATACAAAGTTGATTTAGTGAAACTATTATGTAGGATTTGGACTAATTCCCGGGCTAATGTAAAGCGCACGTAAATACTTTCTGTTACAAATCAACCCATAATTTTATTTGGGTGCGATAAACCCAGGAGTAATGTCTTTCCAACACCCAAACAGTTTTCCTACCTTTGCCTTGCCCAAGACCAAATCGTACGGCTAAAGTATCCGCGTCCGACACCGTCAAACCGTCAACCGTCAACCGTCAACCGTATATTATTTAACCAACTAAAGTCAAATCTACCATGATCATCGGTGTACCAAAAGAGATCAAAAGCAATGAGAACCGCGTCGCGCTCACGCCCGCAGGAGCCTTGGAATTAACCCGTCGCGGGCACTCCGTTTTCGTACAAAGCACAGCTGGTGTCGGCAGCGGCTTCGAAGACCATGACTACGTGAATGCAGGCGCAAGCATTCTCAATACGGCCGAGGAAGTATGGGCCAAAGGCGAGATGATCATGAAAGTGAAGGAGCCCATTGCGGAGGAATATGCGCTTTGCCGTGCCAATCAGTTGATTTTCACGTATTTCCATTTTGCTTCAAGCCAGGATCTCACCAATGCCATGATTGCCAGCAGGTCAATTTGCCTGGCCTATGAAACGGTAGAAACCAAAGACCGCCAATTGCCGCTGCTCATTCCGATGTCGGAAGTGGCGGGCCGAATGGCCATTCAACAGGGTGCCAAATATTTGGAGAAACCCGTGAAAGGTCGAGGCGTATTGCTCGGCGGTGTGCCCGGCGTTCCCCCAGGAAAAGTCCTCGTACTCGGTGGTGGTATCGTAGGTACCCAAGCGGCAAAAATGGCTGCTGGCTTGGGTGCGATGGTTACAATTCTCGACGTAAACCTTCCACGATTGCGCTACCTCAGCGATATAATGCCGGCAAACGTTGTAACGGAATATTCCAATGAATACAATATTCGCCGCCTCATCCAAACGCATGATTTGATCATTGGAGCGGTATTACTACCTGGGGCCAAAGCGCCCAACCTCATTACCCGGGAGATGCTTAAGCTCATGCGCCCAGGCACCGTGGTTGTCGACGTTGCTGTTGACCAAGGTGGTTGCATGGAAACGACCCGCCCAACTACCCATGCCGACCCGACATTCATCATTGAAGATGTCGTGCACTACTGCGTGGCCAATATGCCCGGTGCAGTGCCCTTCACCTCAACGGTCGCGCTTACCAATGCCACCTTGCCGTATGCTTTGCAACTGGCCGAAAAAGGCTGGAAAAAGGCTTGCGCCGATAATCTGGAGCTCAAGCTTGGCCTCAATGTGGTGAAAGGGAAAGTGGTGTACAAAGGCGTAGCAGAGGCATTTAATTTGCCTTTGGAAACGGTGGAGTCGGTGATGGCCGATTGATTAAGTCGCTTTAAAATATTCTGCCTAACCCTTTTCAATTTAATGAACCATTATTATGCCAATCGCACGTCCATTCAACCTTCAAAACTGGATCAAAGAAAACCGCGACCTGCTTAAGCCACCCGTTGGCAACAAGCAGATTTACGTTGAAAACTCCGATTTTATCGTCATGATTGTTGGAGGCCCCAATGGGAGGAAGGACTACCACTGGGAAGAGGGCGAAGAGCTTTTTTACCAATTGGAGGGCGATATCCAGGTGAAAATTATCAATGAAGCCGGCAAGCCCGAAACCATTGATATCCGGGAAGGCGAAATGTTTTTGCTGCCACCCCGCATCCCGCACTCGCCACAACGCCCTGCTGGTACGGTGGGGCTGGTGCTGGAACGTCACCGCAATCCGGGAGAGGTGGACAAGTTGCTGTGGTTCTGCGAGAATTGCGGCAACCCGCTGCATGAGGCTGGATTTCCGCTCAAGGATATTGGTACGCAGATCAAGGAAGCCATTGGGGTTTATAAGGAAAATTTGGAGGCGCGTACTTGCAAGCAGTGTGGGACGGTGATGGAGCTGTAGGACTGCCACAAAAATCACCACAGAGTTGCGCAGAGTTTCACAGAGGAATTCACAGAGTTTTCTTTTATAATTTTCCTCTGTGAATACCTCTGTGAAACTCCGCGCAACTCTGCGGTGATCCTGTATAGTGAAAAACTACATTTCCTTATTCCGCTCCCAATAATTCTGATCTTCAATTTCCTCCAACATCCCCAAATAGGTGCTGAAGCGAATCTCGCTTACCTCGCCATTGCGCAGGGCTTCATGCACCGCACAACCTGGTTCGTTGCGGTGTAAACAACTGCCACCAAAGCGGCATTTGTCGGAAAGCGCGAAAAACTCCCGGAAACTGTGGGCAAGATTGGATTTGTCTTTGTTGTTGAAACTCAAAGTTTTTATACCTGGTGTATCGATTAACCGCCCACCAAAGTCCAGTTCAAACATCTCCGCAAATGTTGTTGTGTGCTGCCCCTTGCCGGAATAGTCGCTGATTTCGCCCGTGCGCAGGTCGAGTTGCGGTTGAATGGCATTTACCAGGCTGCTTTTACCTACACCTGATTGCCCACTCATTAAAGTAGTTTTGCCTTGTAGCAGGCTTCTGAATTCCTCCAGGCCTTGTGGTGTCACAATGGAGGTGAGCAGGGTGTCGTAGCCAATTTTTTCATATACCCGCTTCATTTCCAGGTATAATTCCATGTCTTCGTCGTCGTACACATCGGACTTGTTAAAAACGATGGTCGCGGGAATTTCTTCACGCTCGATCATGACCAAAAAGCGGTCGATGAAGCCGGGCTTGATGGTCGGCTCCACGATGGTGACAATGACGATGGCTTGATCTATATTGGCTGCAAGCAGGTGTAAGTCGTGTTTGCGGCGCGGCGATTGGCGCACCACGTAGTTGCGGCGTGGCAGGATTTTATTGATCATACCACGCCCCTCTCCATCTGGTGTCACTTCCACCCGATCACCTACGCCGACGGGGTTGGTGAGCACGACATTTTCCAGACGGAATTTGCCCACGATGCGGCATTGCAAAGTGGTGTCCTGTCCTTCGAGGCGCACGTTGTACCAACTGCCGGTTGATTTTGTTACTGTTCCGATTTCCATAATTTGTTTACTTCGACCCTAACCCTAAAAACTTCAAAAGTGTTCCACATTCTAAGTGATTAAAAGAAAAATACGGAAAAATCAATCGTTGTAATGCCCTTTGAGGCTAGTCACGAAGATCGTTTGCTGTTCAAATTTGTAAATTAGCAGATGTTCAGATGTTATTCTACGTGACCAGTATCCTTTACAGGTATATTTCAAAGGCTCAGGTTTCCCTAAGCCTTTGAAAGGATCACGACTAATATCGCGAAGAAGTCGGTCTATTTTCAAAAAAAATATCGAAGTCAGATTCAGCCCATTCTACAAACTGTTCATAAGCAGAACCTTCAAACACAACGCTCTTCATTTTTCACTCATGTCTTTTACCATTGAATCATATTCGTTGGAGGAAAAGGATATCAGGTTTTCTCCTTTTTCAAGATTTTCAATGGATTGTTCAATCCGTTTTTTGGCCTCAACAGGAGTTTATTTCGTTTTTACACGAATAAAGATTTCGATATCTTGGCTCTTTTTCCTTTAAACATCGACTGAATAGTCTCTAGGAACTCTTGAGTAAGTTCTGAACCAGAAATAGTGAATGTTGCCTGTTGCATATCCAGGTATTTTTCACAAAGATACTAGCTAAAATTAATGCTACAGCACTTTAAGCCAATACACCCTAACTTTGCAACTTCAAATCAACCTTTTCCTGATAAAAACGGGACACCATACATTATGCCACACTTAGTTGAATTGGTACTGCTGCCGCAGGAACGGCACGACGAAAACCTGATTCGTCAAAAAGCCGCCCGCCAGACGGGTCTTGCTGCCCACCAAATTTCCCATATAGAAATCCTGAAATCATCACTCGATGCGCGTTCGCGGCAGCCGATATTTCGCTTGCGCGTAGAGGTATTTGGCGCCGGTGAAATCTTTTCGCCCGAGCCAGCCATTCTCGACAGCTTTAAACCATTGCAGGGCGGCAAAAAAGTAATTATCGTGGGCGCTGGGCCAGCCGGGTATTTTGCAGCCATGGAATTGTTGGAGGCCGGTATCAAGCCAATAGTGCTGGATCGTGGTAAAGATGCCCAGGCGCGGCGGCGCGATTTGCGGGCCATTCAGCAGTTTGGCGAAGTAAACCCGCATTCCAATTATTGCTTTGGAGAAGGCGGGGCAGGCACCTATTCCGATGGGAAACTGTACACCCGCTCGGTGAAGCGCGGAAGCGTGCAAAAAGCCCTGCGCCTGTTCGTAGAACACGGGGCAAAATCAGATATACTGACGGAGGCGCACCCACATATCGGCTCCAACAAACTACCTGGCGTGGTACAGAATATGCGCCAAACCATCTTGAAATACGGCGGTGAAGTACATTTTGAACAATGCGTAGTCGACCTCATCCTGAAAGACGGAAAAATTCTGGGTGTTGAAACAGAGCCTACCGGAAGTGGGAAAGGCGGCAGCTGGTTGGGCGACGCGGTCATTTTGGCTACCGGACATTCAGCCCGCGATATTTACACGCTCTTGCACAAAAAAGGCATCCTGATCGAAGCCAAACCGTTCGCGTTTGGCGTGCGCGTAGAGCATCCACAAGCGCTCATCGACAGCATTCAATACAAACAAAATCAGCGGGTGGAAGAATTACCTGCGGCAAGCTACAGCCTGGTTTGCCAGACTGCCGGGCGAGGCGTTTTTTCGTTTTGCATGTGTCCGGGCGGATTGATTGTGCCCGCTGCGACCAGTCCGGGCGAGATTGTTATAAACGGCATGAGCATGAGCCGCCGCGATTCTCCGTATGCCAATTCCGGCGTGGTAACTTCGGTGGAAATGGACGACCTGCTACCATGGGCACAACACGGTCCGTTTACAGCCATGGCGTTTCAAGCGGAAGCAGAGCAACGCCTTTTCAAAGCAGGCGATGGCAGTCAAAAAGCACCAGCCCTGCGCTTACCCGATTTTATACAGGGGAAATTATCGGCTGATTTGCCAAAAACCTCCTACATTCCAGGCCTTCATGCAGCACCCTTGTTTGATTTGTTGCCCGACTTTATTTTCCAACGCCTGCGGGAAGGCTTATTGGATTTTGGGAAACAAATGCGGGGTTACTATACCGAAGAAGCTATTGTTGTGGCCACGGAGAGCCGTACGAGCGCGCCCGTGCGCATACCACGCGACCCGGAAACACTCATGCACCCGGAAGTTGAAGGTCTGTACCCTTGTGGTGAAGGGGCGGGTTATGCGGGGGGCATTATTTCTGCCGCCATGGATGGGCAAAAAATTGTTGGTTTCATGGTTTCAAGGTTACATGGTTAAAGGGTTTGCGCAATCTGTTGTTGATATTGAAATGGTATTTCAAAGACAAGTCCAAATCGCGTAAACCATGAAACCTTTAAACTATGAAACCATGAAACCCCTTATCTGATTATATTTTTCAGCTGCTCCTCTATCTCTCTTAGCCGTACCTTTTTGATCGAATCCACCAATTGGGGCAATTCCCTTTTTTCCGCAGCGGTGCAGAGGCTATCAAGTTCTTGTCGGGCCAAGCTTATTTGGGAGGTTGCCGTCGAATCAATGGTTGCTCTGGTGTCGGCATCGATGGGTGCCTCGCCGCCGCAAGCCGAAAGAGCGGCAGCAATGAAGCTCCCATACAGGAGATAGCGCATCGAATATTTGTATTTTCTATTGTTCATCAGCGTTGCACGGCGATGCGTTGTTTCATTTCATTGGCTTTTGCCGTATCACCAACAGCTGTATACACTTCAGCCATACCTTCCAGGATGCGGAAGTCTTCAGTATGGCGGTCTAAGCCGTATTGCAGGAAGCGTAAGGCCGTACCATTGTCTTTTTTCTTCTTGAAAAAAAACTCGTAGCCTATCCGGTGACAAAATGAGACGTATTTGTCGGAGTTAGACCCATCCAGGTAAACCATGTATTGATCCAGGAAAGACCTGAAGTTGGTGTTATACGGGATCTTTTCTATGATATATTCAAACTCATGGAATAGCTTGTCCAATTGATGGTCTTGTTCAAATTGGGCGGTCGCCACAGCACTTTTCATGATCAATGCCGCGCTGTAGTTGGGGTTGATTCGCAAAGCCTCTTTGATGTGGTAATCCATTTCCGCAATCAAAGGCTTTTTTGCTTCCATATTCTTGATGGCCCTGTATTTATTGTCATAAAGACCGGTCACATAGAAGGTGTGTGAGCGGGCGCTTCCAGGCGATACTTTTACCGCAGCGGCATTGATGGTAAGACCGTCTTGCCAATCGGGAATTCGTTGCACCACAACAAAAGCATACAATGCTGCAATGGCAGCCAGCGAGATCATACCTAAAGGATAATTTGCATCGGGTTTCTCTTTTAACCATTCGGGTAATTTTCGGGCAAAAAACCAACCTACCAACAAACAGAACGCTACAGAAGGCATGTAGACAAACCTTTCATTCATAAAAGTGCCGACCGAAACAAACAAATTGCTTACAATACTCAAGGTGATGAGGTAAAACAAAATGCAGTATGCTGGAATGCTTTTCTTTCGCAGATTGAGCAGCGCCCAAACACCCATAATCAAGTAACCCGCCAGCGAAACCAAAGCTCTCCAATCGCTCCAACCCACTTTTGGCACGTGGTAAGGATAGTAGTCGATGGTAAGCGGATACGGGACAAACAGTAATTTCACATACCAGCCCAAGGTCAGAAAAATGGTGGCGTATTTCTCAGATCCGGTCATTTCGAGGAACGGATTGTTCATGATATCTGTATTCGTCTGGCCATGGTTGAGCATGTAGCCCAAGGCATTGTAGCGGATATAAATAAAGAGCAATACCGCAGCCAGCAATGGCAGCGCAGCACTTATAGCCCTGGAATTAGATACCTTGGTAAACAGCGCCACCGTAAGTGGAATAACCGCCAGGAAAGTGATGGTGTTTTCTTTTGCGAGCATTCCCAGCAACAAGAAAGCTGCAGAACCAAACAACCACAAACCTTTATTGGTATCAAAATATTTTAAAGTAGCCCATAGTGCCGCAAGTCCTCCAAGCAGCGCCAAAATTTCGTCGCGGCCCTTGATATTGGCAACACATTCAACGTGCAGTGGGTGCAGGACGAATACAGCTGCAGTAATAAAAGGAAGGCTGAAATACCAGCGTCCGCCTTCGTTAACAGGAAACAAACCCAGTAAAATACGGTATAGGAAGATACCCGTCAGGCCATATAGAAGGATATTGATGCTGTGGCTGATGGTACTATGGCCTTCGCCGAACATACCCACCTCTATGGCAAACGTTGCCAATGACAAGGGACGGTAGCGGCCACCTTCCAGCAAGAATTTTTGTTCTTTGAAATAACCCATGAAACTATCGGACGCAAAAATTTTGCGCAAACCACCAAAACCATCCTTAACATAGTCGTTTTTCCAGAAAGTCATTTCATCGTCGAGCACATATCCGTACTTCACACCGATGAAATAAAGTGCTATGGACAGGGCCATAAGGCAAGCTGCCGGGATCCAGTGTTCGATCCAAAAACCGGACAAAAACGTGCTGGTGGATACTACAGAGGCTCTTTCTGCCTTCTTTTCAACGGGTACGCGCTTGGCGGATCGGTTGCTTGATTTACTTTTTGCTGCCATCGTTTGTTTGATTAATCCTGCAAAAGTAGCACGATCGTAAAAAGAGTAGTATAAAGAATGCACACCTTTGTGCCGAAAACCAACGAAGGCTATTTTTGTTACCCTCCAGCGCCCCCTTTATTGGGTCATTTTTTAACCCGCAATATCCTCGGTGAAGGCGGGAACCATCTACCATCAACCCTCCTTTGCTTTTACCTGCAGTAGTTTTAACAAAGGCAGGAAAGCTTCGGCGGGTAAAGTATCCAGCATGGAATTCCAACCCATATTCAACGCCCAAAAACGCCCAATTCTCATTGCAGGCCCTTGTTCAGCGGAAACGGAAGAACAAGTACTTACCACCGCGCACGGATTAAAAGATCAAGGCATTGATCTTTACCGCGCAGGTATATGGAAGCCACGCACCCGACCAGGTGCATTTGAAGGTATTGGCTCAAAAGGGCTTCCCTGGTTAAAACGGGTGAAACAAGAGACGGGCATGAAGGTCACCACGGAGGTTGCCACCGCCCAGCACGTATACGAATGCCTTAAATACGGCATCGACGTTTTCTGGATTGGTGCCCGTACCACTGTAAATCCGTTTTCGGTGCAAGAAATAGCCGATGCGATGGCCGGCACTGATATTCCAGTTATCATCAAAAACCCGGTCAACCCGGATTACAAACTTTGGGTAGGGGCCATTGAGCGTTTGCACAAAGCAGGTGTACGGCGCATTGCCGCGATACACCGCGGGTTTTCTACTTATGGCGACTCTAAATACCGAAATGTGCCGCGTTGGCAAATGGCCATCGACCTGATGCAGGAGTTTCCTGACCTGGAGGTGATTTGCGATATTTCCCATATCTGTGGCCGCCGCGATATTCTAGCAGAAACGGCGCAAAAAGCTTACGAGTTGAATTTCGACGGCCTGATGGTGGAGGTGCACCCTACGCCTGACACTGCTTGGAGTGATGCTGCACAACAAATCACCCCAGTTCAATTTGGAGAAATGATCGGTTCTTTGGTGCGTCGCAGCATCAGTTCCGACGACCCAAGCTATCAATCAAGTATTGAAAATTTCCGCCAGCAAATTGATGAATTAGATGAGGAAATCATACACCTCATCGCCCAGCGCATGCGGCTGGTGCGCGATATTGGCTACGTGAAAAAAGATAAAAACATCGCTATTTTTCAGCCAGAACGCTGGCGGGCACTGGCTGATGCCTGCCGCCGCAGGGCCGAGAAAAATGAGCTCAGCCAACAGTTTGTCGATATGTTTCTGGAAGCAATTCACCAGGAAGGCATCGACCAGCAGGAACATGTGATCAATGGTGGGGTGTCAGCGCTAGTGGCAACGTCGGATCTTTGGATCAATGATTAGTTTGGTTGTTCGTTGATAGTTGTTCGTTGTTCGTTTCCGAGCGTTTGGGTGACTGAGCCTAACTTGGCCAGAGAAGGTGGTGTAACGCTATTTTTGTTCGCCTGATTCTAAATTGGCTACACATTACGGGTTGGCCATACATCAGGGCGACCACAAGGGGCGCCCCTGCGGCGGTGTTCGTATGGGCGACCCTCGTGGTCGCCCCGATGCCCGACCGCCAAACAAAATTTGAGCGAATGTGAACGAACAACGAACAACTATCAACGAACAACTCTATCAACGAACAACGAATTCCTTACCTTTGCCTTGCTAATGAAAAAACTTATACTGTTTCTCACTTTTGCCTGCTTGATGTTCCGGCTTTCGGCGCAGGAGGTTCAGGTCAACGAAGACCCGAAAATCACCCTGCTGTACAAATCCTGGACCAACAACAACCGTGCAGTATCCAAAATAGACGGGTGGCGGGTACAGATCATGGCTTCAACGGATCGTTTGCAGGTAGAATCAGGCAGAAACAAGTTTCGGACTGAATATCCTGAGGTATCGGCAGAATGGGTACACGAACCGCCGTATTACAAATTGCGTGTTGGTGCCTTTCGCAGCAAACAAGAGGCCTTGGCATTTATCCCGGAACTCCGCGGCTGGCCAGGCGCCTATCCCACCAAGGATGCCGCTATACACCCCCGCGACTTCCTGGAACAGTAGCCCACTCATCTCTCATCTCTCATCACTCATCACTCATCGCTCATCTCTCCCTTGTCGACTCAGCAATCATCACTCAAACTGCAAGAAATAGACCGCCGACTACTTGGCATCTACATTGCGTTGACATCTTTGGGGTGGTTTATGATCTATTCGGTGACGTACAATCCCGACACGCCATATTCTTTTCTTGACTTGAGTACGTTGGCGGGCAAGCAGTTATTTTTTATCGTGTTTTGCTTCGCGTTCATTTTCGTGATCTTGCTCACCGACTGGACGATTTGGCGGACATTTGCCTTGCCTATTTATATTATTACGCTGTTGCTGTTGCCCGGCACCTTGATTTTTGGTCGGGAGGTAAATGGCGCACAAGCTTGGTATCAGTTTGGCGGATTTACGTTTCAGCCTTCCGAATTGGCCAAGTTTGGCACTTGTCTGGCCATGGCCGGGTACCTGAGCTCTACGGGTGTTGATTTGCGGGAATGGCGTACACGCATCATTGCCGTGCTGATATTTTTGCTTCCCGTGGCGATGATCATGCTGCAAAGCGATACAGGTTCTGCCCTGGTTTTCTTCTCTTTCATGTTGGTATTATACCGCGAAGGCTTGACGGGTTCCTGGTATATCTTGGGCTTTAGTACGGCGGCTTTGGTGATTTTGGGCCTGATGTTCGATCAGCCCGCTTATGTAGTAGCCTTTTTGATTGCCATTGTCAACTACTTGCTCATCGCCCGTTTCAAGGGTGGAAAAAGGCCTTGGTGGGCTGCATTTGCCCTGCTTTTTCCAGTCACCTATTTTTGGCCAGAAATTGTAAGCTGGTTTTTGGAGACGAATCATATTAGCCCAGAACAGGTTTCAAACCCGCATTTATATGTTCTGGTGCCGCATTTGATATTCTTTTTAGCTGCTTTTTTGCCCAATTATTTAAAAAAGAACAACATCATACAACGGCAAATGCAGGTATGGGTTATCATGCTTGGACTTGCTGGCACGATGGTATTTGCCGCCAACTTCGCCTGCTATTCCATCTTAGCGCCGCACCAACAAACGCGTATCAAGATATGGCTGCGTCCGGGTGAAGCGGAGGCCAATGCCCGCGGGTCCGGCTACAACTTGATTCACTCCAAAATGGCCATTGGCGCAGGGGGATTCTTTGGAAAAGGCCCCTTGCAGGGAAACATGACCAAGCTGAAATACGTGCCAAAACAAAGCACCGACTATATTTTTTGTACGGTTGGTGAAGAACACGGCTTCATTGGCACAGCATCTTTGATTGCTTTGTTTTTATGGCTTCTTGTACGTATAACCATTATCGCTGAAAGACAGCGATCTAATTTCTCCCGCATCTATGCTTACAGCGTGGCAGGAATTATATTTGTGCACTTTATTGTAAACGTAGGCATGACCATGGGTCTATTGCCCACTATTGGGATTCCTTTGCCCTTTTTCAGCTACGGCGGCTCTTCGCTTATTGGATTTACATTGCTGATCGCGGTGCTGTTGAAATTGGATAGCAATCGGAATTTGGCTTGAGGATTGAACGAAGAATGCGTTTTAGCCACACCACTGTTATTTATAGCGTGTAAAAACATCGTGTAGACAGAGTCACAAGTCACTTGGCATTTGCTACACTAGCCCCCATATTCTTCAAGATTTTACTGTCAATATAAAAGGTGCCAAATGGCACTAAGCTCGACAGCAATACTTTCCAGGTTGTTTTTTTGAAATTCCAATCATATTCGATGCTGATGCGCAAGGCATAAAAAATGAACAACAAAAACAGCACGCCGTGAATGGGGCCTATGCTTTTAACCAGGAATGGGTTTTCCAGGAAATATTTAAAAGGAACGGCAACAAATACCAAAAATAACAAGGAAATCCCTTCCAGAAAGGCAATCAATCGCAGCCTACCAATGTCTGTTGTAAAAAATTGTGCCATGAAAAATGATCTAAAAATTTGATCCATCAAACGTGTAATGAGGGCAAAGGTCAATGAAGTATTGGCAATCCAGCCGTTTGCCCAAAAAAAAGACAAAAATCTTACTTTCCGCCGAGCACGCTCAAATCAACATCTGCACCCAACCACTGCTTCAGTTGTTCGGCAAATGACTGCTTCATTTTGGCATCCATATTTCTGATGCGCGCCCGCCCGTGGTCGGTACCCGGGAGAATAAAACTCTTGGAATTGACCTTGGCAGAAGGAATGATGCGATCGGCTGACCATGTATCCGAACCGCCGTAGATATAGAGAAAGTTATTGCCCTTGTCTTTCAGCCACTGATCTACTTTTTCATTCAAGCTATTGTTGTAGGGCGGCGGATTGGAACCTGTCGGGGCAAAACTTGCCAGCGGGTTTTCTTTAAATTGGGTCAAGTACTCTTTGAAAGGCTGGATGTTATAGCCGTAATAGCCCATTTGTGTCGCTGCCTGGTAATAGTGCGAAGCGTACCCCGTCATGTCGCGGTCGGAGAAAAAACCGATGTCGGAGACACTGAGAAAATGCGCCAGCGCATCGTCGAAATCCCCGCCCTTGGGAATCGTTGCACACGAATGCCCCCATTGCCAAAAAGAAAAAGAGTATTCCAGCACCGCGTACTCAAAAGCCTTATCAAGGGAGCCGAGGTATTTATAGTTCAGGTCAGCGCCTTTGGAAAACCATTTCAGGCGTTCCAGGGCCTCTTTTTTATGTTGCAACATGTACACCTGGAATTCATAAATATTTTTCCGACACTCATCGGAGCCCACGGTGTCCAGGAAGGTGTAAATGCGTTTGTCCTCCAGACTATTGTTGAATGGCGCCACGTAAGGAATGGATACATCAACATCATCGGGATAAAAATAGCGGTAAAATATGGTGGTTTGGCCGCCTTTACTGATGCCGGTGCTAACCCATTTTCCAGGGTACAGCTTGCGAAAAAGTTGGTTGATATGGTGCAAATCGGCAGTAACCTGCTCCAGCGTCAGGTATTCCCATTGTACGATGTCGGGCATGGACTCACCGAAAAAACGATGCTCTACGTTGAGGTGGTTACCATCCAATATGGCCTCAATTTCACTCTTGCCAAAGCCTATCTGATACCCCTGGGTCGTGATCACCGTTGGCCGATCAAAGCCGTGGTGCGTGAGGCGCACTTGCTGGTAAAAATACCCCTTTTCAGGGTGTTGGTGGTCCAAGGGTTGTTTTACGCGAACATCGTATTGGAGCAATCCACTCAATATGGTTGGGAGTTTTTTAAAAGAAATATCTGGCAGGTCGAACAAGGCGCGCTCCAGCAAGGCTTCGTTGGACTGTGCGTACAGGAAAGACCCCAGGAAGAGCAGGGCAAGGAAGAGGCTTGATTTTTTCATAATGTAAAGGTCGCGGTGTTGTTAAGTTCGAAAGATAAAGCGGGTTCTGGGAGCTTAGAGACTAATTTCGACGAGTTTCCAAACTAGCTCCTCGAAAAATTCTGCCCGTTGATCGGGTTTATATCCCATATTTGAGTACGATTTTTACAAAAAGCTAGCTTTTTTTATTAGTTTTATGCCTTCAAGCAGGTTTTCTGTTTGAAGAACCATCAATCAAAATCAACAACACCATGTTCTTTATTTTCCTCGGCGCCGTCATTCTGGTGATTAGCGCCTCCATTGCAAAAGTCAACCCTCAATTTTTATCCTTTGGCAAAATGGGGCGCCTTCTGGGCGCTGGACTGATCCTGCTCGGATTAGGTTCTGCTTGTTTTGTCCAAATTCAGCCCGGTGAGGTCGGGGTGCAAACCCTTTTCGGTAAAGTCCAGTCGGGACTGCTCACGGAAGGTCTCAATTTTGTGAACCCGCTGGTTGAGGTCAATAAGTTCGACGTACGCACCCAGAATTATACCATGTCGGCGGTAAAAAATGAGGGTTCACAAGATGGCGACGATGCCATTCGTGTCCTCACTGCCGATGGCCTTGAGGTCGTGATAGACCTTTCGGTGCTGTATAGAATTATACCGGAAAAGGCACCAGAAATCCTGCGTACCCTTGGCCGCGACTTGACCGACAAGATTGTACGCCCGGTATCCCGCACCAAAATTCGCGACAATGCCGTGTTTTACGATGCCGTGGGCATGTATTCTTCCAAGCGCGATGAGTTCCAACAAAAAATCTTTAAAAGCATTGAGGCAGAATTCAACAACCGTGGGATGGTGCTGGAAAATATCCTGATCCGAAATATCACGCTGCCCCAATCGGTGCGCACGACCATCGAATCAAAAATAAACGCCGAGCAAGAAGCGCAAAAAATGAAATTCGTCCTGGACAAAGAAAAACAGGAAGCGGATCGCAAACGGGTGGAAGCCCAAGGTATTGCCGATTATCAGCGCATCATTACGGCGACATTGACCGAAAGACTTTTGCAATACGAACAGATCAAAGCGCAAAAAGAACTGGCGCTTTCATCTAATTCGAAAGTTATCGTCATGGGCAGCGGCAAGGGAACGCAGTTGCTGATAGGGCAATAGTTGAGTGCGGATTTCGGATTTCGGAAAGCGGAATGGCACGACAATCGTTGTTGCTCTTGGATTGAGTTTTTCAGCACGTGAGCGGTGATTGTAATAAAACCTCGTAGGACTAAAACCTCGGCACCCTCCCCAAAAAGCTTGCGTTTTTTGGGGAGGGTGCTGAGGTTTTAGACCTACGAGGTTTATTAAGCGGGCCCGAATGAAAATGGTGCTACCTGCGCTTCGTGCTTGGCATACGTGTTTCCTTTCGACAAAGTGCTGAAAAACCAAAGCCAAGGTTTACAGAATAGATGTGCCATTCCGCACTCCGCACTCCGCATTCCGCACTCAAAAAGTGGCTTCCAGCATCTTTTCTGTTTCTCCGCGCTTCACCTTCACCTTCACCGTATCCCCTTTTTCATGAGCGGCGAGGGCTTTCATATAATCCTTCATACTCTTTACCTCCATATCGCCGAGGCCGATAATAATATCACCTTTTTGCATGCCGGCTTTGGAGGCTGGTTTTCCATCGGTAACACCGTCGGCGCGTACGCCTTCCCCTTCAAAAGTGTAGTCGGGCATGATGCCCAGGGTTACTTTGAAGCTCGGTGTATCGTCTTTATTGGCTTTTGTTTCCTGGAATTTCAGTTTCGGCGTTTTGTCCAGGCTCATAATGGCCTTGGATGCCAGGTCAAGCACCATTTTTTCGCCCGGGAAATTGACCAGTTTGGTGTCGTCGCTGGGCTTGTGGTAGTCGGAATGTTGGCCTGTGAAAAAGAACAGCACCGGGATATTTTTCAGGTAAAACGAGGTGTGGTCGCTGGGGCCTACGCCCGCGCTGTCGAGCTTGATGCTGAACTCGCTACCCATGCTTTTGAACAGCGGTACAAACTCCGGCGCTGTGCCGACACCACCCACCACGATGCGTTTTTCAGCATTCAATCGGCCAATCATGTCAAAGTTGATCATGAAGCTGACTTTCGTCAAATCAATGGTTGGGAATTCCGTGTAGCGCTTGGAGCCGATAAGCCCTAGCTCTTCGCCTGAGAAGCACAGGAAAAGGAAGTTGTGCGCTTCTTTCACACCATTTGAAGACAGGTAGCGTGCCAGTTCTATGACACCCGCCGTGCCGCTGGCATTATCATCGGCACCATTGTGGATTTTTCCCACGGGGTTGGCATCGAGTGAATTGTGGTCATTGCCCAGTCCCAGGTGATCATAGTGGGCACCAATCACAATGGTATATTCAGCGCCATTGTCGAGGTATCCTGCTACGTTTTGGCTGTACACCTGCGGGGAGCTTGCGCTCACGCCACCATGTGGGTCAGTGGATTTTTTGAAACCAAATTTGTGGAAATAAGTGCCGTTGTCACCTTTTGGCGCGATGCCGGCCTTTTTGAATTGCTTGGCGATGTATTTCGCTGCGTTGAGCTCCTCTTTGCTGCCCGTGGCACGGCCTTTCATTTTATCGGAAGCCAGGTAGGTGACATCCTTGAGGAGATTTTTTTCTGAAATTTCTTGTGAAAACAAGTGCTGCGCGGCGAACAGCAGTGCTGCTATAAGAATGAGTTTGAATTTCATGTAAGGGAATTATTTGAATGAAAAGGCTGGTTGAATTGTTGAAAAAAGAATTACCGCACGGCCAATCATGGTTAATGTTGCTATGCGGATGGCAAATATACCCGGACTTGTTCTCTCAACCGACATATTTCAGTCAAAAAGCCCATCGCGGTGCAGCATATCCAGGTATTTGGCGCTGCCTTTTTTGTTTGGGTGCATAAAATCGCCAAAATCGGTTGGATCACTTAAGGCCGAGCGATAGTCATGCACGAGCAACCCTGTTGCTTTTTCGACAGCAGCTTTCAGCGCATCCAGGTTTTTTACCCGAAAACCTGGACAATACGGACCGATCAGCAACACAACCCGGCCTTTAGCTTGCGCGGTGGCCACTGTTTCATGAAGTTGTTGAATAAGGTAGGGATTCAACTCTAGATCGTAGGAATTATGGGCAGCGTCTTGCGCCAAGGCGGCGGGAATGACCCTGTCGAGCAGCCAGTCTGTGTCAGGTTTGCGGCGGTAGAACATGGCCCGCTGGAAAACTTCATGGTTGAAACGAAATAGATGAGACACTTTTCCGCCCCAGTAAATTTTGGGCAATTTTTGCTGAATCAAGGCTTCCAATCGCGGTGATTGTTGGGCATAAGGCAAGAAACCCGCCAACAAGGCATCGTTTTCCCGGTCGCAGATCGTGATGTCGATCAAGAAAGTTTTGGGCGCCGGATACCGGTCAAAGAAATCCCGCACCAGCGTCTTGGCGACATCCATGGGCAGGCCATTGTAGCTGAGGTTGAAGGTGGTTTTGCCCGTAATTTGTTCGATGTAAGGCTGATAAAAGGTGAGGCCACGGGAATTGCCGAGCAAGAGAATATCAGCAGCGGCTTGGTTCTGATATAGTTTTGAAAACCTGAACTGGCTGTGGAGCATTTGGGTTTGCAATAGATGGCCAGCAATGCGATCGCCAACAAAAAGCAATAAGATAAGTATTGTGTAGAACCGCCAGTTTTTCATGTTCAAAACTGAAAATAGATAAAGGTATTTGCCCCAAAATTGCCAAAAAACGCCAGCATCCAAAGCAAAATGGAAAACAAAACCAGCCGCAATACAGGTTGCGACACCTGCCGCTCGTTCCACTTGAAGCGGACATTAGATACCTCTACCGCCAACAAGATGCCCAAGAGCAATACGCCTTTTATCACCTGAAATTTATTGATTACCGCGGCAAAACTAAACCCTTCAAATGCGGCAATACCTTTCAATACAGCATTCGCCGTGCCGAAGCTGTCGCCGCCCGCCAAGCCTATGCTGCCGCTGCGGAAGTAAACCCAGGCGACAAGGGTAAGGGTGTACACTAAGGTCATTTCAGCGCCATTGGAAAGCAGTGCTGGCAAGCGCAGCACCCGAATCAAACGGTGCCAGACAGGGGCAATAAAACGCTGTAAAATCAGGTACAACCCGTGCAGCAAACCCCAAAACACAAAAGCCCAATTTGCGCCATGCCAAAGTCCGCCGAGCAGCATGGTCAGCATGTTGTTCTTGTAGGTTGCCAGTTTGCCATGCCGGTTTCCGCCCAAGGGAATGTACAGGTAGTCGCGCAGCCACGACGAGAGCGAAATATGCCAGCGTGTCCAAAACTCGCTGAAACTGCGGGAGAAATAGGGCGTTTTGAAGTTTTCCGGAAAATTATAGCCCATCATCCGCGCCAGCCCAATGGCGATATCAGAGTAGCCGGAGAAGTCGCAGTAAATTTGGAAGGAGTAAAAAACAACCCCGATCAGCAAGTGCATGGAACCAAAGCTGGCGGGCGATTGAAAGCACTGGTCCACAAAAGGCCCCAGGGAATCGGCAATGGCGATTTTTTTGAAAAAGCCCCACAACACCCGACCCAAACCAGAATTGAAATTAGCCCAGCAGAACCTCCTATCCTCCCGCATCTGGTACAAAAAATCGGAGGCACGCACGATCGGCCCGGCTACCAATTGCGGGAACAAAGCAATAAACGTCGCGAATTTTAGCAAAGAAGGCTCCCATTCAATTTGCCGACGGTACACATCAATGGTGTATGACATGCTCTGAAAGGTATAAAAGGAAATACCCACGGGCAAAATGACGTGCAAAGTTGTCCAAGATGGCGTAAAACCTATAGAGCTGATGAGCGCGCCCAGGTTTTCGGCAAAAAAATCGAAGTATTTGAAAAAGCCCAAAAAGCCCAGGTTCATCATCATGCTGAGCACCAGTACCGATTTGCGTGACAGTCCCCATGAGGCCACGGACTCTGTTACACCTCCAAAAAACCGAAGCACAGGGCTGCCCTTTCCCCAGCGCGCTCGGGTATCTTCTGGTTTATCCAAATACGTCAGCCAAAGGCCGAAACTCCAATCCAGCACTGTAGAAAAAAGGATAAGGGAGAGAAAACGCCAATCCCACCACCCATAGAAAAGATAACTCGCCAGGAGGCATACCCAGGTCCGCAAGCGCCCTTTTGTCCCGAAATAGAGGGGAAAAAAGAGAACGATGAAGAGGAGGAAGGGGAGGGAGTTAAAAGCCACTTCTTTAGTTATGAGTTATGAGTTATGAGTGATGAGTTATAAGTGATGAGTTATGAGTTATAAGTGATGAGTTTGCACGACGTTTGTGCTTTGCTTTAAAATTGTTTTTCCAGCATCTGAACCATGAATTAAAATAGGTGTGTCAGATTTTCAGTACCCGAAAAACCATTCTACAATAAAGTGCTGAAAACCGATACCAAGCCAGAAAGTGACGCTGTGCAAACTCATCACTCATCACTTATCACTCATAACTCATAACTCATCGCTGATCACTAACGAAGACAGTTCATTCTTCATCAACACATACCCCAACCCATTAATGTGCAGCCCGTCATCTGTAAATTTAGCCGCCAGGTTCCCATCCGCATCAGTGAATGGGATGTTTAGGTCAAGGTATTGCAAGGCAAAATCTTTGGCGATTTGGCGGATGCGTTCATTTATGGCTTGTATGGCGCTGTTTTCTACACCAATATTCCGCACCTCATTGTTTACAGGCAATAAACTTAGCAAATATAGTTCCGTTTCTGGCGATTCGGCGCGGGTACGCTGTACGATGGCGCGGTAGTCCGTTTCTATCTCGGCGATAGTTTTGCCGAAAAACAGGTCGTTTACGCCTACCAGCAAGAAAATTTTCTGCGGTTTGTGTCGCAGTATTTCCGACATTCTATCCAACACACCCGCCGTGTAATCGCCCGAAATGCCGCGGTTCAGCACCATGGGATTGTCGCCAAAAATTTCGTGCCATTCGGCTTGTTCCACCTGACTATCGCCCAGGAAAACAATGCTGCCCAGACGCTCTGGCAATTTGCTGAAATGCTGCACCCGGTGCTCATAAACCCCCCATTCACGTTGACTGAGCCGAAGCCAGGTATAACCGAAACCGCCTAGTTTTTGTACGGCCCAGGCGATCGCGCCCAGAAGCAAGAGGTTAATAAATAAAGAAATGAATAGTGCTCGTTTCATGGTAATCTTGCATGTTTAGCAAGCCTTCACAGTGTATCAAAAATTCCGTCAAATCCTTTTCCGCGTCTACTAAATCTTCAATCGCATTTTCAAGGTGAAAAGTGCGCAAATTCGCGGTTCGAAGCAGCAGAGATATTTCATTGTGCGGTGATTTCAAAAATCCAGCCCGGTCAATGATACAGTTTTCTTCAAAGGTTTCAGCATATAACCATTGGGCTAAATCAAAGGTTTCTTTTTCATGGTGCAAAGAAAAACCCAAGGTTTGAATTCACAGCATTATCTAACTATCCCATTATCAAATTATCAAATTGATATTGTTTGGCAGTATTTTTGACACTACCACCCCCAGCAAACACGCCCAATTCCGATTATGACAAATTTTGAACAGCTCGCAGCAATCCTGCAATGCCCGGCTACGAAAGAAACCCTGCATTTCACCACCGATTCGACTGTAATTGCCCCGTTTTTATCCACTGAAATGCATTCAAAAAACCTGACATCGGGCTATTTGAACCAATCCGGCACCCAATTCTATCCAATCCTGGAAGGTATTATTTGTCTGCTGCCCAGCAGCTCCGAAGTTCTGCACGACAACATGAAAATGGTGCAGGATTTTTACGAGGATTATGGTTGGAAGCGCGATGAAGATGGGCGTTTTCACGACAGCAGGTTGTTTATCGAGCAAAAAACGGCAGTTGATGCGTACTACCTACACACCATGCAGCGTCTCCAGCAATTTCTGGTGCCAAAAGGAAAATACCTGCTTGATGTAGCCTCCGGCCCCGTTTTTCAACCTGAAAACCAGGCTTTTTCCGACAATTTTGAAAAACGCATCTGCATCGATCTCACTTTCCGCGCGCTGGTGGAAGCCCGCCACAACGTTGGCGAAGAAAAGGGTATTTTCATTCAAGGCGACATCAGCAAACTTCCGCTCATTGACGGACTCTGCGATAACGCTGTGAGCATACACACGCTGTATCACGTGCCACAAGAATTACAGGAAGCGGCGGTGAAAGAACTCTTGCGGGTAACAAAACCGGGGTCCAATGTGGTCATCTTGTACAACTGGGCCTGGCATAGCTGGTTGATGAATGTGCTATTGCTTCCGGTGCGTATCATAAAAGCTTCCAAGCGCCTTTACCGGTATTTGACCGTAAGTGCCAAAGAGCGCTGGCTCTCCGGCGGCTTGTATTTTTACCCGCATCCGCCCTCCTGGTTTGAGCGCATCGGCCAGGAACAGGGCCTGAGCGTCACCTTTTCTTCCCTCACCAGCATCCACCAGGATTTTGTAAAATACTATGTGCACGACGGTTTTGGCGGCGCGGCGTTGTTGCGGTTTATACTAAAATTGGAAGCACGGTTTCCGAAGTATTTGGGGCGACATGGGGCGTTTGCCTATGTCGTATTTACGGTGGATGGTGGACGGTAGACGGTGGACAACATGGTTTTATGGTTTTGTATTTGTTTTTCAGCACTCAAAAGAGTAAGCAACCGAATACTGGCTTAAATGCTGAAAAACAATGTCAAAAAAATCCAATAAAATTGTGCACCGTCTACCGTCTACCGTCCACCATCCACCGTAAAACGAAATTAAAGTCCGAACGCCTTCTTCACATCCTCTACTGCGTCTAAGCGCTCCCAGGTAAAGGTTTCTACTTCTACCATTTTCTGATCGCCATTGAGACCGATCATCACCGTTTTCTTTTCCGGTGTGCGGCCGAAGTGGCCATAAGCTGCCGTTTCGGAGAAAATGGGGTTTTTTAAACCAAAGCGGCGCACGATAGCAGCTGGGCGCAGGTTGAAAACATGTTGAAGTTTTTCTGCGATTTCGCCATCAGTAAGGCCCTTGATTTTGCAGGTGCCGTAAGTGTTGACGTACAGGCCAACAGGTTCTGCCACGCCGATGGCATAAGCGACTTGCACCAGCGCCTGGTCGCACAATCCGGCAGCGACAATGTTTTTTGCGATATGGCGGGTAGCATAAGCTGCCGAACGATCCACTTTTGAAGGGTCTTTTCCAGAGAATGCGCCACCGCCGTGTGCGCCTTTGCCGCCGTAGGTATCTACGATGATTTTGCGACCGGTGAGTCCCGTATCGCCGTGCGGGCCACCAATCACAAATTTGCCCGTTGGGTTGATGTGGTACTTGATATCGTTGGTGAACAGGTCAGTTGTCCGGCTATCGAGCCTGTTTTTTACCCGAGGGATCAATATTTCTTGCACGTCAGTGGCTATTTTGGCCAACATACGCTCGTCTTCATCGAAGTCGTCGTGCTGGGTAGAAATAACGATGGTATCGATTTTCTTGGGCACGTGCTCGTCGGTGTATTCAATGGTCACCTGGCTTTTGGCATCAGGGCGCAGGTATTTCATTTGTTTGCCCTCTTTGCGAATTGCGGCCAATTCCTGTAGCAGCAAATGCGCCAGGTCGAGGGCAATAGGCATGTAGTTTTCGGATTCGTTGGTAGCGTAGCCAAACATCATGCCCTGGTCGCCAGCGCCTTGGTCATCTTCTTTTTTGCCCACGTCAACACCTTGTGCAATATCGGCGCTTTGTTCGTGAATAGCAGAAAGGATGCCGCAAGATTTCGCGTCGAACTGGTATTCAGCTTTTGTGTAGCCAATACGCTCGATGGCGCTGCGGGCGGCGGCCTGTACGTCTACATAAGCTTTAGAGCGCACTTCTCCAGCTACCACAACCAATCCGGTGGTTACCAGGGTTTCACATGCTACTTTAGAGTCCGGGTCTTGACGAAGAAACTCGTCGAGTATAGCGTCGCTGATCTGGTCGGCCACTTTATCCGGGTGCCCTTCGGAGACAGATTCAGAGGTAAATAGGTATGCCATCGGTGGAATTGATGAATTATAAATGATGAATAAAAAGGATTGTGCTGCTGTAATGCGGCGACTCTTGCCGAATTTTGCGGCGCAAAGGTAGTTTTTCCCTTGATGAAAAACGAGCCAGGAAAATGGCTTCGTCACTTCACGCCAATAAAATATAGTACAAATGTCCAAAGAATTAGCGGCTCTCCGCCAAAATTACGCCCTTAATGCCCTTTCAGCGTCCGATGTTTCACCCGATCCGATGGCGCAGTTTGGGCATTGGTTCGACGAAGCAATCGACAGCAAAGTGTTGGAACCCAATGCTTTTTCATTGGCAACTGCCAACCTGGAAGGGCGACCAAGTGCGCGTACAGTATTGTTAAAAGGCTTTGACCACAAAGGCTTCGTATTTTTTACCAACTACGAAAGCCGCAAGGGCAATGAATTGGATGTAAACCCACAAGCTGCCATGCTGTTCACTTGGCTCGACTTGCAACGGCAAATCCGCATTGAAGGCAGCATCGAAAAAATAAGTATGGAAGAGTCCCTGGATTATTTTCAGAGTCGCCCAATTGAAAGCCAGATTGGTGCCTGGGCAAGCCCGCAAAGCCGCCCGATAACATCAAGGGAAGTACTGGAAAAAAATCAGGTAGCTATCAAAGAAAAATATCGCGGCGTGGAAAAATTACCCCTCCCACCATTTTGGGGCGGATATAGGCTCGTTCCGCTTTGGTTTGAATTTTGGCAAGGCCGGGAGAGCCGCCTGCACGATCGGGTGGTGTGTAGCCCAAAAGAGGGCGGCTGGGAAATTGGCCGCCTGGCACCATAGAGAGTTATGAGTGATGAGTGATGAGTTATGAGTTATGAGTTATGAGTTTGCACAACGTTAGTGTTTTGCTTTGGAATTGTTTTCCAGCATCATTAGCCAGGTCTTTGGATCAAATGCTGAAACACCCAAGCCCAGCAAAAGCACAAATGTCGTGCAAACTCATAACTCATCACTCATCACTCATAACTCATCACTCATCACTCATCACTCACCGCTCATCATTTTATTTAAACCAGCTGGAATAAAACACGTAGTTATTCGAAATGCGCTCAATTTGCCCCTTGAAAAGTTCCGGGGTAAGTTCTTTTACGCGCTTAGCAGGCACGCCAGCGTATACCCCACCCGCCTTGCAATGCGTGTTTTCCAATACCACCGCACCCGCAGCAATCAGGCAGTTTGATTCCACGACCGCCTGGTCCATAATGATGGCGCCCATGCCAATCAATACATTGTCGTGCAGGGTACAGCCATGCACCAAAGCCCGGTGTCCGATGCTGACATTGTTGCCAATCGACGTACCACATTTTTGGTAGGTGCCATGCAAAATAGCCCCATCTTGGATGTTTACTTTGTCGCCAATGCGTATAAAATTCACATCGCCACGCACCACAGCCTGAAACCACACCGAGCATTCGTCGCCCATGACGACATCGCCGATGATGGTGGCGTTTTCAGCAAGGAAACAATCGTTGCCAAATTGTGGGGTGAGGTCGCGACAAGGGAGAATAAGCGCCATTCTTTATAGTTATGAAAGATGAGAGATGAGTTATGAGTTTGCACGGCATCCGGGATTCATTAAGAGATGGTTTTTCAGCACCTCAGGTGCGAGGATTTATAAACAACTAATTCGCCATCGTACAGCAACTCAGTATATAATTGAAAATGAATAATTTTGAATTTGGTGCTGAAAAACCCAAACCAAGCCAAGCCACAAGTGACGTGCAAATTCATCTCTCATCTCTCATCACTAAATAGAGGGTTACAACGGCTGCCCCAAACCCATTCGCCAACATATCATCCACTTCAAAAAAACGATAGGGGAAAAACGTGCCTTGTACAAATTCCATGAGGGCACCATATCCTGCTGCCAGACAAAAAATAACAATGGCTTCTTTCCAGGTGGTGGTTCTGTTTTTGGCCGCATTGAAACCTTTGAACAGCAGCCAGGTAAGCAGGGCATAAGCTGCAGCATGGCCCAGTTTATCCGTAGAAAACAGGTTAAATTTAGGCATGGGTACTCCTGGCGAAGTGGATAAGATGGTGATAACAGCCAGCCATAGGGCGGCAGGCAGGTAAGGCTTTTTAAACATCAATTTTTCTTTTTCGGTGTTGTTGCCGGTTTGCCAGGAATAACGCCTGCTCGTTTCGTTTTGTAATAATGCAAGCCCGCACCGAATACCCAGCCAACTTTTCCAGTTGGGGTGCGGATTTTCACCCAATGATCGGTCACTTTTTCATAACCTAGGCTTATTTCCTGGGTCCATTCTGTTTTTTGATTTAAAAAAGTAACGGGTGTGTACAATGGCAACAGCTCTATGGGGTCGCCTTTTAGTCCCGGTTCTTTGCGCACTTTCCAACCGTCGACGGTGACGTATAGTGTGGTGCTGGGTTTGCCAACATCTGTTTTGGGGACAGTAGTTGTGGGTTTTGATGCCGTTTCATTTGAAGGGGAAGGCCCAGGGTCGGCACTAGGTTTCTTCAAGGTGGAACTGTACTGCGTCGGTGGCGGGGGGGCCGGAGCGGGGGGGTGGATTACGGGTTGTTGTACGGGTTGTTGTGCGGGTGGTTGTGGTGCCACTGCTACCACGGTGTCGCGCCGCACTGGACGGTCTTCAGTCTCTTCGGTGTCAAAATCCTGCAGTTTGCGCACCAAGTCGCTGCGCCGTGCCGTACATTTTGAAATACCCCATAAAAAGAGGCAAACGAGAAAAGCAAAAAGTATGAGAGATTCTGATTTTGGAAGTTTCATTGCGTAAAAAGTTTATGAGGAAAGCGGTGTGGCGTGATTATTTCAAAAATAAACCCTTATATTTGAAGAGGAGAATGGAAGGTGGTGTCTAAACTTTTTAGCAGGAGGTTGAAGTGGTGGCTAAATTTGTCCTTACTTATTCGTCAGACCACGAAAAGTGGTTGGACGAGGGCCTATTTGGTCTGACGATTTTTAATCGTCCGACCAATAAGTATAAACAAATTGAACCCTTTCTTATTCATTCCCCACAAATATGGGATGCCCCCTGTTGAATAAAATAATTTCGTAAAAGTACGCATTACACCCTTTTTTCAAGGTGTTTACAGCATAATAACCTTTCGTTGTTAAACGCTGTGTACCAACGTGGTATCAAAACAGTAGATCAAGCATTCATCAACTAAACCCGCGACTTCCTGCCTTCGAAAAATTAAGAATAGGCCAAAGTAAGCTAAAAACACCTTCTCAAACCTCATGGATTGCCTCCAAGATCAAATTGCACTTACCCTGCTGCCGCAAATAGGCCCCGTAACCGCAAAAACCCTGGTTACCTATTGCGGTAGTGCCACCGGGGTGTTCAAAGCCAGCAGAAAAGAACTGCTAAAAATTCCTGGCATCGGCACCAGTACCCTCACCCACATCCACTCACCGGAAGCGCAGCGCCTGGCCGAGCGCGAAATCCAGTTTATGGAACTACACGGCATCAACGCGCTTTTTTTCACCAATCCAAAATACCCATACCGCTTATTGCAATGCTACGACGCGCCAGCCCTGTTTTATTTTAAAGGCAGCAACCTGGAACTCCTGAACGCCGAACGCATCATTGCCATTGTGGGTACCCGACAACCGACCGAACACGGAAAAGCCATTTGTGAAGAACTGGTGGAAGGGCTGCGGGCATTCAACATAATGGTGGTAAGTGGCCTCGCATACGGCATTGACATCACGGCCCACCGAAAATCATGCGTCCTCGACATGCCCAATATCGGGGTGCTCGGGCATGGTTTGGCCAGTATTTACCCCAACCAACACCGCAGCACCGCCCTTAAAATGATCGAAAACGGCGGCCTGATCAGCGAATACATCCACGATGCCAAGCCCGATCGGGAACATTTCCCCATGCGCAACCGCATCATCGCAGGTTTATGCGATGCGCTTTTGGTGGTGGAAACAGCAGCTTCCGGTGGCTCTATGATAACGGCAAACCTGGCGGGTCGCTGCGACCGGGAAATTTTTGCCGTTCCTGGCAGGCCACACGAATCCAAAAGCGCTGGCTGCAACTATCTTATTCGTACCCACCAAGCCAAGCTTATCGAAACGGCTGCTGACATCGCCGCTGCCATGCGCTGGGATGAGCCGGATAGACCCCAAAAAGCGGTGCAAACCCAACTTTTGCTGGACATCGACCCAGCGGAAATGGCGCTGATCAATATTATTCGGGAAAAGCCGGAAATACAAATAGATGCGCTGGCACTGGCGGCTGGCCATTCCACGGGTGGACTGGCATCGTTGATTTTGGGATTGGAGTTTCGGGGGGTGATAAGGACGTTGCCGGGGAAAAGGTACGTGGTGGTTTGAGTATTATTAGTAAGCCAAATCATTCCATTTCACGAAAAAAACCTGAACGAATTAACTTCGAATGGTTTCATGGCGCGTCGTAATTTTACCCCCATGAAACACCTCCTGCTTCTTGCCCTTTGCCTCAGTTTTTCTTTCCAAACCCGGCAAACACCAGCGCCTTACACCGGCCCCAAACCCAAAAACATCATTCTCCTCATCGGCGATGGCATGGGTCTTGCACAAATCAGCGCGGGCTATTATTACAACGGGAAAAAGCTGAACCTGGAAAAATTTCCGATCACAGGCCTGATGACCACCCAATCTTCCAGTCATCTCATCACCGACTCCGCCGCAGGTGCCACGGCTTTTGCCTGCGGCTGCAAAACCTATAATGGGGCCATTGGTGTCACCGCCAAGCGCAAACCCTGCCGTACGATATTGGAAGATGCCAAGGCGCAGGGGCTAGCGGTGGGTTTGGTGGCCAGTTGCAGCATCACGCACGCCACGCCCGCCTCCTTCATCGCGCACGTGGAAAGTCGTGCCGATGCTGAGGACATTGCAATCGATTTTTTGAAAACAGACATCGACCTCATCATCGGCGGTGGACTCCAATATTTCAACGCACGCACATCAGACAAGCGCAACTTGTATGCTGAGCTCGCCCAAAAAGGCTACTTCGTGTCCAATTTTGCAGAAAAAAAGTTGTCGGAACTGACATTTTTGCAGAAACAGCCCCTTGCCTGGTTTGGCGCTACAAAAGAACCGGGGTCTGTCGCTGAAGGTCGCGATTGGTTGCCCCTGGCGGCAGAAAAAGCGCCGGCATTTTTGAAACAACGCAGCGATATAGGTTTTTTCCTCATGTTGGAAGGCTCCCAAATTGATTGGGCTTGCCACGCCAAAGATGGCCCGCGTGCCGTGCAGGAAATGTTGGATTTTGATGAAGCTATTGGGAAAATACTCGCGTTCGCGCAAGCCGATGGCGAAACACTGGTCATCATCACTGCCGATCATGAAACCGGAGGCATGACCCTCGAACAAGGCTCAACGATGGATAGCCTGGATCTGGCCTTCAATTCCGGCTACCACACGGCCTCCTTGGTGCCCGTATACGCATTTGGACCCGGCGCTGCGCTGTTCAGCGGGATTATGGACAATACTGATATCTATTTGAAAATGAAGGGCTTGTTTGGGTTTTAGATGCTGGATGCACGACCATTCATTAATTTGAGTAATTAGTTTTTCAGCGCCCTGGGTGCTGGAATTCAAAATGCCTGCGTAATTGTAGTAGATGTGCATCCAGTATCTAAAATCCAGGAACCAGGTGCCGACCATCCTTCGCCACCGTCCTACGGCAGGTAAAAATGTGGTGAGGAGACCAGCCCTACCCCCCGGATGGACTGGTCCCTCGCCCACTAACTTAAGGCCGTAATGGACTTAATAAAGTTACACGGTTGTTTTCTCCGAAAGATTTCGGATGCATTGGGTTGTGGATTATGCCCAAAGCTTTGGTATTCCAAAATAGGCAACTACTGTGCCAAAAACGGTTAAAATGGGTAAACGAATTTAAACCTATATCTACCCAAACACCTCGATAAATCATCTCAAAACACTGATTTCCAAATTATTAGTTCCTGTTTGCTACGATCGGACATTTTGACAGATAGCAGGGTAATGGCATGGCCTTTGAAAAGGGTAATTAGATAGGATAGCACGTTTAAAGGTGTGCTTCCTGAATTTCCAGTGTTTCAGCTGGGAGAATGAGCATTCAACCAAACTATCCACCCAGCCCAAACGGGCCCATATTTAAACAATCAAATAATATGCAGACAGGTACTATTTCAGTTCAGACGGAGAATATTTTCCCGATCATCAAAAAGTTTCTCTACTCCGACCACGAAATTTTCCTCCGCGAGCTGGTTTCCAACGCCGTTGATGCCACCACCAAGCTTCAGGTGCTTGCCCAGCGCGGGGAAGTGAAAGGAGAAATTGGCGACACGCACATTGAGATTATCCTTAATGAAGCCGAAAAACAGATCATCATCCGCGACCGCGGCATCGGCATGACCGAAGAGGAAGTGTTGAAATACCTCAACCAGATCGCGCTTTCCAGTGCCACTGAGTTCTTGGAAAAATACAAGGACAGCAGTGTTATTGGCCACTTTGGTCTGGGCTTCTACTCCGCCTTCATGGTAGCCGACAAAGTGGAAGTGATTACCAAATCATGGCAAAAAGGCGCGGAAGCCGTCAAGTGGACCTGCTCCGGCGATCCTGAATACACCCTTGAAAAAGTCAAGAAAAAAGAACGCGGCACCGACATCGTGCTGCACATCAACGAAGAGAACAAAAGCTTTCTGGAGAAATTCAAACTGGAGGGCTTGTTGGAAAAATACTGCAAGTTCCTGCCCATTGAAATTCAATTTGGCACCAGAACCGAATACGTAGAAACAGGTGAAGGCGAGGATAAAAAAGAGGAATCCATTGAGGTGCCCAACATCATCAACGACACCAACCCGCTGTGGAAAAAATCGCCAACGGAGCTTCAGGAAAGTGATTACCAGGCATTTTACCGCCAATTGTACCCCATGGCTGCCGAGCCGATGTTTCATATTCACCTGAACATCGACTTCCCTTTCAACCTCACGGGTGTGCTCTATTTCCCAAAACTGGGCAATTCCATGGAGGTGAGCCGCAATAAAATCCACCTCTACTCCAATCAGGTGTTCGTCACCGACGATGTGCGCGATATTGTACCGGAGTGGCTGCTCCTGCTGCATGGAGTTATTGACTCCCCTGATATTCCGCTCAACGTGTCGCGCTCCTACCTACAGGCCGATGGCAATGTGAAAAAGATCAGCGAGTACATCACCCGCAAAGTGGCTGATAAGTTGAACGACTTGTTCAAATCCGACCGTCCTGCTTTTGAGAAAAAATGGCGCGATTTGGGTGTTTTCGTGAAATACGGTGTCATTTCTGACAAAAAATTTGACGAACGCGCCACCAATTTCACCTTGGTGGAAAATACCAAAGGCGAGCATTACCTCCTCAGCGAATACAAAGATAAAATCAAGGACAACCAAACCGATAAGCACGGCAAAGTGGTGGTGATTTACACCAACGACCCGGAAGGCCATCACGCCCAAATCAAAACGGCGGAACAGCGCAGCTACGATGTACTGCGCCTCGATACTGTGCTCGACAACCACTGGATGCAGCACCTGGAATACCGTTCGGAACAAGGATTTGTCTTCGTCCGCGTCGATTCCGAGACCGTCGACAACCTGGTACAAAAAGATGAAACGCGCACTTCAGTACTCTCCGACAAGGAACAGGAATCGGTGAAAGCGCTGTTTGAAACCCTGGCGAAAAACCAGCCGGGCGCTTCCGTAACACTTTCCCCTCTAACGCCCGAAGACCAACCAGTACTGGTCACAAAACCAGAATTCATGCGCCGCATGAAGGAAATGCAAGCGATGCACGGCATGGCGGGCATGGGCGATATGCCGGATAGCTATAACATTGTGGTGAATACCAACAACCCGATCATAGCGACCAAGCTGCTGAAAATCAAGGACAAAGACAAGCAAAACGACCTTACACAATACCTCCTCAACCTGGCGCTACTCCAACAAGGTATGTTGCGTGGAGAAGCGCTGACGGTGTTTGTAGGAAAAACGTTGGAGAAGATGTAGTTGCTTGATCGTTGCTCGTTGATGGTTGTTCGTTCTCATTCACTCAAACTTTGTTGGGCATCTTGTTGTATTGAAGCATTCGCCCGCTATTGAATAAATGCTCTACTACCTGAATACCAAACGAGAGTTGAGCGAATGAGAACGGACAACTATCAACGAACAACTATCAACAAAAAAAATGATCGCAAACACCCCCGCGCCGCCCTACTACGCCGTCATTTTCACCTCCCTCCGAACCGAAGTTGAGGAAGGTTACGCGGACACAGCAGCGCTTATGGTGTCTCTTGCTGCCGAACACCCCGGTTTCCTCGGCGTAGAATCTGCCCGCGATGGCTTGGGCATTACGGTTTCTTATTGGGAAAGCCTGGAAGCCATCCGAAACTGGAAAGCCAATACGGAGCACCTGATTGCCCAAAAAATGGGCCGGGAAAAATGGTATGCTGCCTATAAAACGCGCATCTGTAAAGTGGAGCGAGAATACGGCTTGTAGGGTAGCTACAACAGGCTTCTTCCATACACATACAACCAGGCAAAAGCCAATAGTGTGGTTGCGATAACGATGCCACGCATGGTCAAATCCCAGCGGCGGCGGCGGTAAATACTCAGAAGAATGAGGTTCGTAGCGAGCGCTACAATCGCCAGGGTACGTTCCCGAAAGTTTTCAGAAAACCCGATGCCGCTGGCAGCGCCCTTTCCTTCCAAAATGGAGAAAATTTGCAACAGCATAACGTATAAAAGCGATGGGACAACGAGACCTAGCAGGAGTCCGACCCAGATGGCGTTTTTGTTAAGCATGGTTGTTAATGTGATAATTTGATAATGAGGTAATTTGATAATGTGAATGTCATAATTTGATAATGGGCGTTGTGCTTGGCAGTTATGGGGATAGGGGATTATTGGTTTTCAAGTTCGGCCAATTGGCCCAGTGCTTTATAGCTCGTCAGGTCGTGCATGGATGGCACGATGGAAAGATAGCCTTGTTCCAGCGCCAGAACATCCGTATTCTCAGATTTGTCGTCGTTTACGAATTCGCCCGTAAGCCAATAGTAAGGTTGACCGCTGGGATCGCGGCCTTCCACGAATTTTTCTACCCATCGCGCATCCGCTTGTCGGCACAGGCGCATACCCTTGATCGCATCTGCCGGGAGTTTCGGGATGTTTACGTTGAGTAATTGCCCTTTTTCAAAGGGGCGATGGAGCATAAAATCCATGATTTTCCGTATCCAGGGTTTTGCGGGCTGAAAATCTGCCTCGAAGCTGAAATCAAGCAAAGAAAATCCGATGCTCCGGATTCCTTCCAACGCTGCTTCCATAGCAGCCGACATGGTGCCAGAATACAAAATATTGATGCTGGCATTGCTGCCGTGGTTGATGCCGGAAACACAGAGGTCGATCTGACGGCCTTTCAGCACTACATGTTTGGCAAGTTTGACGCAGTCTACGGGCGTGCCGGAGCATTCCCAAGCTTCAATACCCGAAAACACTTTGACTTTTTTGAGCCGCAAAGGATCGTGGATCGTGATGGCGTGTCCCTTTCCACTTTGTGGGGAATCGGGTGCTACAACGACAACTTCGCCCATTTCAGCGGCTACTTCCACCAGCGCTCGGATGCCCGGTGCTACGATACCATCGTCGTTGGTGACTAAAATCAGTGGTTTGTTCATGGTGCAAAAGTAGTGTATGGCTTGGGTTTGCTTGGCAAGGCAGTGTTAATTTCTGTAACTATTAAGTAACCTCAGGGTAAGAGAAGCGATTGCACAGGATATTTACATAAACAGTACCTTTGCAGGAATATTGCAGGCATTAATAAGCTGTTAAAAAGGGAATTACAGGCATTTTCCAGGCTCCTTTTGACAAAAAAATTTCGCGTTGCGGCGTTTTTTCAACCGTATTTACCGTTATTTTATATATTTCCCTGATAATCAATTCCAAATTTGGAAATTATGACATAACCTTGCAGGAAATTTTATCGCATATTCTTTCGTTAATCAAGTAGTTACAACTGAAATCCATCATCGAATCAACAATTAAACCCATTCACCAATAAACATTTTTACCATGAATCGTATCGTTCTTGCCTTTGCCATCACATTTTTGGCTCAATTTCTTCCAGCTCAGGAGGTTACATACGTGGTCTTCAACCGCGACTGCATGAGCCAATTGATGTATCGCTATGCCTATCCCAACGTTAAAGGGGAAGACCCCATATATGCTTATTCTATCCAACCAAACGTGTTGGAAAACTATGTTTTCACCTCAAAGGGCGCTGGACATTATTCGCCGACAATGCCTAATGGCGCCGTTTCTTGCCGCAGCCTGGAATTGAATGATGGCTACGTCGCCGCGCTCAACCGGGAAGACAAGCAGATGCTGATCGTATTCCAACGCCAGGAAGGCGGCTACTGGCTGATGCCCATTGGTTCAGCTACGCTTGTTGCCCGCAGCGGCCAAAAATATTGGATACGTTCCAAAAACTGCTCCTTTACTTTCGACACCCTGCGGATGGAAAACGACCGAAACCTGGCCATTACAGGTTCCGCTACCGCCGTTTATTTCAAAGGGGCAAAGCTGCGCAATTGCCTGATGGAGTATTCTTTCCACTGCGAATCCATCAAAAGCGGCCAGATACGCTCCGATGTTGACCTGATTCCTTCCCTGGGATTCTCTTCTGACCAAACAGGAACAAGCTCCGCAACTGCCCTTGAAAATCAAATGCAGCTTTTCCGGGTAAACGGCCAAAACATTGACGATTATATCGGAAAAGGTTGTCCAGAAGGTGGAAAAATCGAAGTTTCCAAAAACCAAAAACCGACACAATACGGTTATGACAAGGAGTCTTACGGCTATTCCGAGGTTGATAAAGAGGTGATGTCCATCAAAAGCAACAAAGCCTTGGAGGTAAAACCCGCTGCGTACAACTATGCAGGAGAAACGGTTTCCGTCGACTGTCCAGAAAAACTGGGCGAAGGCTATCACGTGGTTCAACGGGGCGACAACCTGCGCGCCATTTCCAGAACGTACAATGTTGACGTGCCAACGCTGGTAAAGTGGAATAATATTGCAAACCCAAACGCCATTGAGGTCTGCCAAATTATTTGGTACAAAAAACCTCCAGCAACGACAAATAAGCCTGTCGGCGAAGCGGCTCCCAAACCTGTGCAACATACCACACCTGAAAATCAGGTCGTAGATCAGCGGAAACTCAAACAACTCAACAACGAAAAATCGGCGCCTCCTCCCACAGCATACTACGCTGAAGACGATGGCTATGATTCCTGGCGCCAAAAGCCCCAAACGGCATCGACCAAAGGTGCTGTCAAGCCTAACCAATACGAATATTACGACGAGGCGAAACCAGCCAGTGAACGCCCTTTGATCCACACGGTTCAAAAAGGTGAATACCTCTATAAACTGGCCAGGATGTACAATTGTCCGGAGGAATGTATCCGCCAGGCCAACAACATGCCTGTTCAAGGAGATATTGCTTTCAATATCGGTGAAAAAGTAATCATTCCGGCGTGCGACTGCTTGAAAGCGGGTCGTTTATCGCAGAAAAACCAGCCTTACGATGAGCCTGTCAATACCCCGGCCAAGCAAGAAAAAATGAGCTCTGGCAACCTGCTCAACCCCGTGACCTATAATTATGACGATCCTTATGCAAAAAAAGTAGAAGGTAAAACGGGGGAAGCCAAAAAGCTGGTCGACGAATGGCCCATCAACGAGCCAGATAAAGTGGCAGCCAGCATTAATGCAAAGGACACCAAGACCGCCGGAAAAAGCAACAATACGGATCAACCCAAGGTACCCCTGTTCAAGGAGCACGTGGCCAAACAAGGAGATACCCTGCGTTCTATCGCAACAAAATATAAGGTGGATCCTGCTGAATTGGCCCAGGTAAATGGCCTTGGGCTCAACGAAGCGATTATCCCAGGGAAATGGATATTGATTCCGATACAGGATTAAAAACCTCGTAGGTCTAAAACCTCAGACCCCCCTCAAAAAGCAGCGCTTTTTTGAGGGGGGTCTGAGGTTTTAGACCTACGAGGTTTTTAATCCATAGGCAACTAAAAACCCGTATTCAACGCCAATTAACTGACTTTTCTGGCTGTGTTGATACGATATCGATTGCTTTTCCTGCGCATTTCATGGGCGCTCTTCGTCGGGCTTGCCGCAGAGGGCCTGGAGGCGCAAATTGAAAACAGGTACTCCAATCTGCGCTACCGCATCATAGACGCCACCCAACCTGGCCAATTGCTTGATTCCTTGACCGTAGCAGCGCCTTTGGGCCTGTTGCAGGATTACGACAACGGCACGGTGCTGGATGGCGCATTGTTTACCTTAAAAAACAACCGACTGCAATATGATACGGCATTGTTATTTAAGGCTTACCCAAATTGCAAAAAGATTGCCCTGCGTTATCGGGTGCTTCCCTACAATTTTTCTGTAAAAATAGCGCGGCTCGACACCGTCGCCATTCGAAGGCGCATCAATACCGATGCCATTGAGTTCGACTACTCGCCCTACGAACCCGTGAAAAGACCCTGGGAAAGCAATGGTATCTCTTCTTCGGGCGCGTATACCAGAGGGCTGTCATTTGGAAACAGCCAAAACCTCGTATTCAATTCCAACCTCAACCTCCAATTGGATGGAAAATTGGGCAACGACCTTGAGCTTCGTGCCGCCCTTTCAGACAACAGCATTCCCCTGCAACCCGATGGAACTACCAGACAACTGCAGGAATTCGACCGTATTTTTATTCAGCTAAAAAGAAAACAAAGCACCCTGACTGCCGGAGACTATGACCTGACACGACCTGCCGGGTATTTTAGCAATTACTTCAAACGCTTGCAGGGTGCCATGGTAGAATCCGCTTTTATCCTGAAAAATGATTCCATAAGGCTGCGGACAGCGGCTGCGGTTACCAGGGGGAAATTTGCCCGCCAGAACATTCAGGGCCAGGAGGGCAACCAAGGCCCTTACCGCTTGCAAGGCACAGAAGGCGAACGCTTTATCATTGTATTGGCGGGCACGGAAAAGGTGTATATCGACGGCCAATTATTGCAGCGCGGCATTGAAGACGATTATGTGGTCGATTATAATTTGGGTGAAATCGTGTTTACCCCGCGCAGGCTCATCACCAAAGATATCCGAATCATTGTTGAGTTTGAATATGCCGTGCAAACTTACCTCCGTTCGACAGTGGCATTTAATACCGATTGGAAAAGAAATAAAAGTCGTTTTTATTTCAACGTATACTCCGAGCAAGATGCCCGCAACAACGGTGGCGCGCAGGAATTATCACCTTCCGAGCGCCAAAACCTGGCTGCCGCTGGCGACAACCTCCGCAACGCTTACGCCTCTGGCATTGACACCCTGGAGGCATTCGATCCGAGTCGCGTGTTGTACCGCATCATCGATTCCGTGGTTTGCGGGGTGCCAATACCCATTTTGTATTACAGCACCAAGCCAGATTCTGCGCGGTATGCCGCCCGATTTTCAGAAGTCCCCGCCGGCCAAGGTCACTATATACTGGCACCCACGGCAGCCAATGGCCGGGTGTTCCGCTGGTCGCCACCCGATCCGCTCACCTGTGCGCTGACAGGTAACTTCGAGCCAATTGTGCGGTTGATAGCGCCTGAATTACGGCAACTTTGGACAGCAGGAGCAGATTTTCAACTGTTTAAACGCTCCAGTATGACAGCAGAATTGGCTTTGAGCAACCGCGACCTGAACAGGTTCTCCCCCGTGGGCAACAACGACAACCTGGGCGTTGCGGGTTTTCTACGCTGGAAACAAGCTTTTGATTTTGGGCAGATGACGACCCAAGGAGATAAACCGCTCCGTCGCTGGCGCGGTGAATTGAATGCAAACTACGAACATACCGCCCGGAACTTTCAATCGCTAAATCCGTACCGACCCCCGGAGTTTACACGCGATTGGAACACCGACAACAACCGCGATACAGTGATGGAGCAAATTGGGCGCGCGGGTATTTCCATTGAAAACAAAAAACTTGGACGGGCACAGTATGAATTTGGCGCTTTTCGGCGACAGGGCGTTTACGATGGTTCGCGGCATTTCGCGTCCTTATTGATGCGTAAAAACGGTTGGGAACTTGCCACGGAGGGCAATTTTTTGAAAACAACAGGCTTCGTGGAACAAACGCAATTCAACCGACCAAAAGTAGATTTTTCAAAAACGTTTTTTAAAAATGACTCCACCACAAGTCAGGCATTTTTAAAAACGGGTATTTATGCAGAGCGGGAAAAAAATGCCCGAACAGTAGTTGGCGCAGATACCCTGAGTCGGGTAAGTTTTTGGTACGATCTGTTGCGCCTTTATTTTCAAGTGCCCCAAAACCAGGGCCGTTGGCAGGTTGCAGGTTTTGTATCGCAGCGCAGCGACTTTGCCCCCAGCCTGTCAAATTTCAAAAAAAACACTGTCGCCAATGAATTCAACCTGAACGGCGCTTGGAACAACCAGGGCATCCGAAAAAGTTATACCGAATCGTTGGCCTGGGTGCTTAGTCTCCGGCGCCTGAATATTGAAGATTCAACCCTCACAACCCTCAATGCGCAGAACAGCTATCTCGGAAAAATGGATTACAGTTTTTCCGCCTGGCGCAATGCCCTGGTATTTACCACCAACTACGAATTGGGCTCGGGACAAAGCCCTAAACTAGAATTCAATTACCTGCAAGTAAACCCAGGCGATGGGTTGTACACTTGGGTGGACCGCAACCGCGACAGTATTTTACAGGTGGATGAAATGGAGATTGCGGTATTTCAAGACCAGGCTACTTATGTAAGGATTTCGGTGACAACGCCTGAATACATCCGCACCAACAATGTGCTTTTTAGCCCAAGCCTGCGCTTCGAGCCCCGGCAATTGTGGCCGCGCCCGACAGGCAGGGTACAGCGATTGCTGACCCGCTTGAGTACACAAAGCAACCTTCAGATCAACCGCCGTACCTACTCGGGCGCTGGCGGCGTACAAGCATGGAACCCCTTACAGCTCAGCGGTTTGGCCGACACTTCTCTGGTTACGCTGAACGCTGGCTGGCGAAACGCCTTGTTTATAAACCGCGCCGATCCAAAATGGGATGCCAGCATTGCCCATGGCGACAACCGGAGTCGACTGGCCATAACAACAGGCTTTGAACAACGCCGCAACCAAGATATTACCTTGCACGGCAGGCTCAATTTAAGTCAGCGCTGGAGCCTGGAATCAGATGTGGCACAAACCCTTAAAGCCTCAGACAACCAGACTTTTAACACCCGAGATTACCATATCAACGCATTTGAAGCGGGACCAAAACTGGCTTGGTTGCCCAGCCGCACATTTCGCATCACCACGGCGATGAAATGGAAAAACAGCCGGAATGCGCTGGGCGAAATGGAAGCTGCCACCCAAAGTAACTGGTCTGCCGAACTCACCTGGAACCCTGCCTCCAAGCCAAATGCACAAGGGTTTAAAGCAAGTACTTCCCTGCGCACCAAGGCTACCTTTGCCGATATTAAATACTCCGGACAAGCCAATTCTGTCGTAGCATTCACGATGTTGGAGGGTTTGCAAAACGGCAAAAATTTCCTTTGGAGTGTTATCCTTGATCGGCAGCTTTCAAAATCAGTGCAATTGAGCCTGAATTATGAAGGTCGAAAAACCGGGCAGAACAGGGCAGTACATGTGGGTCGGGCGCAGGTGCGAGCCTTGTTTTAAGCATTTTTGAGAGAGTATTTCAGTAGAAAACCCTCCATATGCTCTGAAAAAGCTTTTAGCTTTGCGGCTCTATTTATGTTTTTACAAGGTGTCCTCTTCGGTATTTCGCTCAGTTTTCTGATTGGCCCGCTGCTTTTCGCGGTGGTAGAAGCTGGTATTGGGCAGGGATTTCGCGCGGGCATCGCTGTTGCGGCAGGTATTTGGATAAGTGATGTTTTGTTTGTCGGTGCCATACTTTGGAGTGTGGATACGCTCGCGGCTATTACGGAAATTGATGGATTTAAGCATTGGGTCGGCATATTCGGCGGGGCAGTGTTGCTGGTATTTGGTGCAGGGAGCTTTTTTTCAAAATCGAGCCAAAAGGCAAGTGCCGCCCTGGTTGAAAATGGCATAGAAAAACGCAGCAACCTGGCCTGGTGGTTGCGTGGTTTTTTGCTCAACACCATCAATCCCGGTACCATATTTTTCTGGATCGGCATCATCAGCGCCGTCGTGGTGCCCAACCTCTGGAACAAACAACAAACCCTAATATTTTTTGGCGGGATGTTGGGTACGCTGGTACTGACAGATACCCTAAAAGCGTGGGCTGCCAAGCGCATCCGGCAGTTCCTTACGCCCCAGCATATTCGGCAGATACAGCGCGGCATTGGTTTGATGTTGATGATGTTTGGGTTGGTGTTGATTGGGAGGGTTTTGATAGGGGGGTGATGGACTTAAGATCAAAACGGATGCGCCCACGAAGCGCTGGTAGCACCGCGTTCACGCGGACAGGACGAGAGCCTTTAGGCTCACGAAACAAGAAAAAGAAGCAAAACTCAAAATTGGACCTCCACTTCAACAACTTCCCCAAGGATTTCTTTGGGAAAAG